>Ga0208597_1000604_pt1 | contig 14211 bp, 15 predicted proteins | sample LakMenEpi05May12_FD_150673 | JGI IMG/M metagenome (GOLD analysis project Ga0208597, IMG submission 150673) | Freshwater microbial communities from Lake Mendota, WI - 05MAY2012 deep hole epilimnion (SPAdes) | ecosystem: Environmental > Aquatic > Freshwater > Lake > Epilimnion/Euphotic zone ...
AAAGACGTAGCGCCACTTATTACAGGTGCAATAGTGTTAGCAGGAAAAATAGGTACTATTGGATTTACTACACCGTCAATTACTCCTATTCCTTGAGCGCTTAAACTTCCGTTACAACACTTTATAGAATACCTTTTTCCGTCTTTACATAGACAACCACGTTGTCCACCTTTTGGACTTGTTCTTGAAGGTAAAGAACCCCAACTACTTCCCATTTTTTATAGTATTTAGGTAAGTCTTTAACTTTACGATATTAACTTCCTTTGGTTTGTATGTTCTTAAATGTACCATCCAGTGTAATTGTTGTTTGTGTCAGGAAACATATCACTTGTTGAATTAGTGTTGTATTCAGGAAATAAACTTGTGTTGTTGCTTATGTAGTCAATAAAACGTTGTGTGTAGTGTTGTGCTATTTGTGTTTCCTTTTCAATTAAAAAGTCTATTTCGCTTTTTTCTACGCTTGTTGAATTTTCAGAATTGTGTTTGTAAACACCTTTGTTTGAAATCGTGTAAGCTGCGAACGGCAAATAATATTTCATTGCTAAATGAATAAGCATCGGCTTTAAATAAGTCGTTGTAAGCGTTAAATAATTTCCGCTTAATGTATTTGCTATTATGTCCGCTTTTATCTTGTCTAATAGCTTCGTACCGGTGAAATTTTGCAAGTCTGTATCTTGTGCAATCTTGATGTATTGAATAAAATTGTCGGTATCTACGTTTCCGTTTAACGAAGTGTACTTTGTTAAATCTAATCGTGTTACTAAAAGTGCTTCTGCCATTAATTCTCTTTTTTATTTGTAGGTAAAAACCCTTTGTTCGGCATATCAATTGGACGTTGTGCAACTAAACTTGGGTTAGTAATTACATAACCAAATTTAGCGGCTTTTGCTTGTGCTAATTTCTTTGTGTTTGCGGTTATGTTTAAACCTGTTCCTTCAAAGACTGCATAAACTTGTTTGTTCCAACGGTGATGACAATTTCCACCGCCTTTATACAACCAAATAGAATAGTAGTCTGTTCCTTTAGGCCCCCAACCTGCGTTAACAACTTGTGTACTCATATTTAAAATATCTTCTTTACGGTAAATCTTGTTTGCTTTTACCATTTGTGTACAAAACTCTCTTGGATTGTCCGTTACTTCGCCTTCGTATTTATATCGAACAACAAACTTTACTCCGTCAATAGTTTTGTCTTGTTTACTTGTTATATTTGGTCTTGCGTCACCTGTTGAAACCAAGTTTACAATTTTGTTTAATAAACTTTGTTTTGGTTCTTTACTCAATAATTCGTTTTCTTCGTCGTCTGTGTCGTAGTCAACTTCTTTTTCGTCTATTAAAATCCAATTGTCTTGTGGTTCTTCGCCTAAATCAATTAATGGGTTTGTATGTGCGCTTAATTCTGTTCCTGTTTCTTCTGCAACTTGTTCTTCGTTTTGCGTGTTTTCCAAGTCCGTAAACTCTAAAGGTTGTAAAGTCTTAAAAAATAACTTTAAAGCAACTCCGTTGTAAGCTAATATGCTATCAAAGGCATCTAATAATTCTTCTTGGAATGGTCGTATAACCATATTGTCAAACAAGATGCTTGAATTTTTAAGTTCTTCTGCGTTACTTGAAAAACCATTTGTTGAAGCAACTCCAAATAATAAAGGTGAAGTGATGTTGTGTCCTAACATAATCTTGCGTAAACATTCTTCGCTTAAATAAGTGTAGTGTTCTGGAGCATCGTTTAACGGAATGTCTTCAACTGTTGTTTTACTTTCAGCGTTGTTGTTAAAAGCTACAATTACTTTTTGTCCGCGTGAACCTGTTAACTTGCTTAAAACCTTGTTTGAAATTATTTGTTGTTGTTCGTCTGTTGGAACACCGTTGTTAAAATTCACAACTTTAGTTCCACTAAATCCGTTTTGTACTTCGTTTATTAAGTAGTCTGCAACTTCTTCTTCTAAAAGTGTATAAGGAACTGCACCTTGATAGTCAGGATATGCGTAATATTTCATTCCAACCGAATAAGGTTTAGAATAAAGTATTTCTATTTTGTCTTTGCTATATCCAAAAGCGTTAAATCTAATTGGCGCAAACTTTTTAGTATCGTCCCAATTGTCCGAATAATAATAACCTGTTATGTTTCCGTCTTTGTCGCATTTTTCAGCTCTTAAAAGATTAACAGGAATATGATATGCTTTTAATATTTTGTCGTGCTTGTCGTTATAATGTACTTGAATAGCAAATTGTCCAAACATTTTTCTATCCAAAACCATTTTTCTAACGTCTTCTTTGTGAAATAAAGACATCATTTGTGCGTACTCGTTTGGCTTTTTGTTAGCGTCCAATGCACTTAAACCTTTTCCGTATATTAATCGTGCTACGTTGTTTATAATAGCGTTGTTTGTGGTTGAATTGCTATATCTCTCAATTAAGAATTGAAAGTATTGGTCTCCGTCTTCAGTTAAAAAGTCAACCCAATTTTCTCGGTTAGTTTCCGAAATAACAGGTGACGTATAAGCCGACAAATTTAAAACGTGTAAATTATTCATATACTATAAAATCATTTGTTGTTGTATTACTTACATATTGATTGTTGTTAACCGAAAATGTAACTAATGGTTGTGCCGTGCAAAATACTCGGTCTTTAAATATAATGGTTGTGCCTACTCTTAAAACTAAATTGTAAAAATGTCCTTCTACTAAACCAAAGGTTGCTGTAATTGTATAAATGTAGTCTCCAACAGTTCTTGAAGTAATCGCTACAGGTGTTGTTACGTTTGTTTGTTCGTCTGTAAGTTCTAAAACATTAAACGTATTGTCACGTGGAATAAAACTAAACGTCTGTGGACTTCCTGAAGGTGTTAATACTATCATATTAGTATAATTAAATATTCGTGTTTTTGTTCTTTTTTTAAGACAAAAAAAAAGCCGAACTATGAAGAACGGCTTTAAAAATAATTTTTTTAAGTATTAAGAAGCAACTAATGTTCCGCCTGTAAATACTTTTGCTGCACCTATTAAATCAGTATCAGAATAAGTACCTGTAACGTTTAAATGATTTGCAGGAATTGCTTCTTGTCCTACAAGTGTCAAAGTATAACCGTTTAAATCACCCATTGCAGTACCGTTTGAAATTAAACCTGTAGTTACATCCATTCCGTGTTCTAAACCTGCAATAAAGAAATTGTTAGCGTTAGTCTTAATAACTACGTGTGGACGACCCCAAGCAAGTAATTTCATTTGTTTTGTAGTTGTTGCATCTAAACCTTTTATTGTAAAAGTTAAAGTTTGTTCTGCAAAAGTTGTTCCGTTTTCTCTTGAACTTGTAATTGTTTGCTCAAAAGAATTTGTGCCTTTTAAGTCGTACTTATACAAACTCATAGTTCCGGCAATAGTCGTTATTCTATCTGAAGTATCAGTATCAACAGTTCCGTAAGTAATTGCACCTAAATCTCCGTATTTAATAAAGTAAATAGACTTAATACCGCCTACAAACTCTTTACATACTTCAGCTCTACCGTGTGTTAATAAACAAGCCATTTTGTTTTGTTTTTAAATTATGAATAAAATAAAGCGCAGTTGCCTACGCTTTTTATTTAATATTACGCTCCGTAAGTTACTGCGTCTGAAGCAAAACCAATTTCAACTCCTGCATTGTAACGTAAAACTACACGTACATTTTGTGAACCGTCAATGTCTGCCATATCAATAACTTTAACTTCGTTTTGGTCGTTTAATAAACCGCATCCAAAATAAAGGTTATCTACAGTTGTTGCAATCATATTGTCAGCACCAAGTCCGTTAGCCATAAAAACAGGAATACCGTCAAATGAAAGTGAACCGTTTGTAAACCATTGTGTACCTTGTGCGTTAACTCCGTTTGCTCCTAATCCAGAAGCACCAAAACCACCCAATGCACGAACGTACAATTTAGCAATTTTTTGAGAAACATACAATCTCAATCCTTCGTTTCCGTAAAGTGTTGCAGGAATTAAATCTACAACTCTACCCATTTCAGAAATAACGTTTGCTGCTGTTAAAGCCGCACCTGTTAAAGGTGTACCTACTGCTGGTGCTGAACCTGCGATTAACTTCGCTTTAAGACCTAAATAAGAACCACTTGTTGCAGTTCCGCTCCATATTGCAGTTTCTGTTGCAGCTGCTACTTTTTCAGCAACGTGTGCAATTAAGAAATCAGAAAACGTTTTAGGTAAAGTTCTAAAACCACTGTAACCCATTTCGGCAGTTTGCCAAGTTTGGAATAAATCTTTTTTACAAAGCTCAAGGTTTACTTGAAGTTCTTTTGTAGTCAAAACGCTTTCAGTAAGTGTTACGTCTCCTGTGTTTGTAAATGCACAAGAAGCATCAACTACGATTGAACCTGTTGCTACTTTTTGAATTACTTGTTTGTAAGCAACGTTTGGAAGTATTGTTACTCCACCTTGCTCTAATGTTGGTGCGCTTAATAAAGCTGCTGCGATATACTTACCCGCAAATTCTCCTGCGTAAGTAGTACCTGTTGTTACTAATGCCATTTTTTAATTTTTTTTAATTGTTAATACTTATTTTAAATTACTTATTTTTTCTAAAATTGAGTCCATTGTTGTGCGTGGTCTCTTTGAACCATATTGAAAGTGTTCAACTTCGTTCGTGTTTTCAGGGTTAAACGCAATAGGTTTTACGTCTGCAAGTTCGGTTACTTCGTTTGTAACTTCGTCAACTTTAGACAACTTTTCTAATTGTGCTTTTAACTCTATATTTTCTTGTGTTAATTTTTCTATTTCTGCAAAGAACGTTTCTTTAACTACGCTTTCAATTGTCTTCTTTGCTGTTGGTGTTGCTTGTGCTTCAACTTCTTCTTCTACTTCTGGAGCTTCTTCAACAACTTCTTCTTCAGTTGCAACTTCTTTTATTTCTAAAATAATTCCTTCAACTTCTACAACTAAAATACGTCCGTCTTCTAATTCATATTCTCCAATTGGAACAGGTATTTTTTGTTCGTCTTCAGTTACAATAAAAACTTCTTTGTCAGTTTCAAAAGTGTCGGCTTCAAAAATTGTTATTCCGTCCATTAACTTCATTGTTTCCAATTTAACTTCCATTCCTAAAAGTGTTTTGATTTGATTAATTACGCTTGTTTTCATTTGTTTGATTTAGGTTATATTTATATAATTTAATTGTTTATTTTTTGTTGTATTTTCAAACTTATCGTCCTTGTCGTGTATAAGTTTTAGTATAATTTTTACTTGACTTTAATTTACTATTTCGTGTTTTTGCGTGTACTCCTGCACGTTTAACTTTCGGTTTTTTAAGATGAATTTTAACGTTAGTTTGCTTCGCCATTTAAAATAATTTCTTTTATTTTGTCCATTAAAATTTGCTCGTCATTTACTAAACTCATTTCGTATTTATCCGCAAAATAACCTTCAATAGAAAATCCTTTTACTTCGCCTAATTTTACTTTGTTCCAAATTTCATCGTTGTTTACTTTCATAGAAATAACCCAAGTACCTTTTGGAAAATTAAATCCGTAGTTCGTGCTTTTGTCGTTTTTTCCTTCTGTAATCCAACTTTCGACAACCGACATTCCGTCTAACTTTTGTTTGTGTTCTAAAGTTGCGTTGTTCTGGTTGCTATTCATAAAAAACAATTCACTTGCTTTGCGTACCGTTTCTTCAGAAAAGTAAATATAGTATTCTTCGTTCTTGTCGTTCTTGCGGTAAATTTGTTTATTAGGTATTAAAGCCGCACCCATTAAAATACGCTTTTCAGCATCAACTTCTTTTAACTCTATTTCGTGTTTTTTTAGTGCTATAAAGTCACTTTCAATGGCAGGACTTGACACAACTGAAACTGCGTCAATTCCGCTTGTCTCGTCTTTTTCGTCAATTATTAATTCAACTATTCTATACATAACTAAATATCTTATTTTTACAATTACCCCTATTTATAATTTTATTTCTTATTAAACTACTCATTGTTGGTTGCGTTATATTATAATATTTTGCGCAATCAGTAACCGAATTAAATATTTTACTTTCTGTTTGTTCAATTATTTTTTTAGAATAATTAGTTTTTCCTATTCTTGATTTTGAAATTTTAAGTTTACTTTCTTCAGTATGTTTTTTATTATACATTGGATTATTAAAACCCTTTTTATCGTAATCTAAATGTTTGTATATTTTACCTTTTTTAGACTCTGATATTTTTTTATTTCTTTTTTCAATTATTTGTAAATTGTTATGAGTATGAGTCCAACCACCTACAGCATCATTTTTTAAATTATAGTAATTATCATTATTTGAAACATCATAATACTTTAAAAAATAATCTTCTTTATTAATGTAATCTTTTCCTATATATAAAATATCTCTTTTAAAATTACTTGGATTTTTATTATATGCTCTTTTAAAATATACTCCAGAACCAATATATAAATCTGTTATAGTTCCAAAATGACTTCCAATATATTTTTTGCAGTTTATAATATTAGTCCAACAATAAACAATACCATACTTCATATAATATATTAATTAAATTATTGTTTGTTTGTTGTATTTTCTAACCGCCTAAAGTTGCGTTTGCTAACCTGTTTCTATCCAACGCCTGTTGTGAAGTTACTTGTCCTGAAACAACATAAGCTTGTATTGGTTGTTGGTTCAAACTTGCAAGTTGATTAACGCCACTTTGTCCAACTACGTTAAATTGTGGTGCGCTCATTGTTGGAGCTGTTGGAACGTTACCGCCACCACCACCGCCTGCTGAACTACCACCACCTTCAAATTGTGTTCCTGCTATTTTTGCTATTTGAATTGCTCCGGTTGCAGCTGCTATTCCTGCTTCAACAAATTGCATTCCTGTTGCTAATTTAATTGGGTTACCACCCGCAGTTAAAGCCCCTGTAACAGCTAAATAAGTATTTGCAATAGCTGAAGCAAGGTTAAACGCTTTTTGTGTTTTAAACGCTTTACGTTGGTCTTTTTCGCTTTTACCTGCGCTCATTTGAAAAGCATCGTTTAAAATAGATAAAGCCGCCATTGCCATATCAATACCTTTTCTTGTTCGTTCTCGTTTTTTTGCAAGTTCTTCGTTTTCTAAATCTTCTTTATCCTTTGAATATTTAACGTCAAGCGCCTTTAAAATTTCTTTATTGTCCTTGTATAACAGTTGGTCGGCTTCGTATTGCGCTGTTAGTTTTTGTAATTTTAATTCGTTTTCGCTTAATGTTAGTTCTTCTAAAACAACTTTTTCCTTTGCAATTTTTTCTAATTTCTTGACTGCTAATTGCTCTTCATAAGACATAATTTGTAAATCAATTTCTTGCTTTGCTTCGTTATATGCAATTTCAGCGTCTAACCTTCCTTGAGTACCTAATTTATATACGTCTATTTGTTCTTTAAGTCTTGTAAGTTGTAATTCTTTTTCTTTGTTTGCAGTATTGATTTGAGCCTGTAGTTTCTTTTCTTCGTCTTTAATTAATTCATTTGTAGCTTTTTCTCTTTCAATTGCTAAAGTTACTTCTGATTCAGTTCGTGTTTTTGTTAACTCGTCAGCTTCACGTTGTAACGCAAGGTCATTTGCTAACTGTTCAGAGCGTAAACCTTCTATTTGTGCTAATACTCCAACTTTATTTGCTTGTGCATCTAATAAAGCAACTTGATTTTCTGTAGTTTTTGCTTTGTTAAATTCTAATTGAGCGGCTTGAACTTGTAACGAAGCCTGTGCTAACATAGCTTTTTCTTGATTGTCAAGAACCGCTTTTAAATCATTATTTGCTTTTATTCGTTCTGTTATAGAATTACGTTCTTCATCTCTGATTTGACGTAATTTCTCCGCTTGCATATCGTACTTCTCAATTAATAAACTTTGTTGAGCGGCTGCAATCGCAGCATTGTTCTTTGCGTTTACTAATGCTTTACCTTGTTCGTATGCTGCACTTATACTAATCTTACTTACTTCTTCAATCCCACGTTTTCCTAAATCAACAACTTCACCTATCGCTTCACCAAAATTATTGTAAATGTCTTTACCAGATTTTACAACATTTTTTCCAATATCAACAATATCTTTTTCGGTTGCCTTGATATTTTTACGAAGTTCTTTAATTACTTTAGGGTCTTTATCGCCAAAAAATGATTTTTCCCAAGCAATTTGTAATTCTTGAATACCTAATTTTAAACTAAAAAATGTAAGCTTTAAAGGAGCAAGTACAATGTTTAATAAACCGCCCATTACTTTTGCAAGTGCGTTAAATCCACCTGTTGCTTCGTATGATGCTTTTGCTGCTGAAATAACTGCGCCTACCGTCTTATTGAAAACAATACTAATAGTTTCCATTACTGCGGAAAACGTTGTTGCTACTTCTTGGTTTTGTTCAAACGCACTTTTTAATGCTACAAACGATGAAATTATTAAACCAATTCCTGCGGCTTTTAATGCAGTTCCAACTCCAACGGCTGCTGTTTTTATTTTTTTAAAACCATTTTCAGCACTACCTGTTGAGTTTTTAATTGACTTTATAGAGTCGTTTAATAAGTCTGTTTTTTTAGTAGCATCTTTAACACTATTGGAAGTTTTTACAAAATCTTGCGATAAATCTTGAACATCTCCTTGTGCTTGTTTAAGTTGTTGTTTTAAATTGCCTAAATTAGAATTTACTTCTAATTCAATTACTTTTTTTTCAGCCATTATTCTTTAGTTTTTTTTCTATTAACCTTTTGCGTTGTGCTTGTTTCCATTGTTCTTTTATGCTTGTAGTAAATTTATATTTACCCTTTGCTATGTCTATGTTTTCACTTTCTCCGTAAAAATCACTTAACAAAAGCATTTCAATTATTTTGTTTATCATTGTTCTATTATTATATAATTTGTTTCCGTGTTTCCGTTAGAAAAATCGCTATCTAAAGTTATTGTAATAATTCTTGTTGAGTTTGCAGGAACTGTTATTTTTAAATAACCTTCACTTGTAAATAAAACGCTTGACAAAGTAACGTTACTTGCGTTTGCGCTTTTTGAAACCCTTACTTGTGTAGCGCCATTACTAAATAAAATTGCCATACTATGAACAGAACCGCTTGGTGTACTTACTCCATAAACTATTGGGTTAACTTCTGCAAAATCATTTATTAAAGTAAAATCTACATCACCTGTGGTTAAGTCACTTTGCATTTCATTTATTAAATAACGTTTGTCTCTTATTATTAACCTATCGTTTAATTGAAGTTGTGTAAGTAAAGAAACAGGAAGTACAGTTTTAACTTTTACTAATCTATTTTTTGGGTTGTATAAATTAACTAAATAACTTTGATAGTATAAAGCGTAAAGTGTATTCGTATTTTCTACATTATAAAAACTTGAAATTTCTACACCAAAATTTAATGTCAAAGGAAAAATTCCACCTTGTATTAAAATTTCGCTATCTTGTCCAAATGGAACGTATTCTGCTATGTTTGGAAGTCCGTGCCAATGTATTTTGTCTCCTGCTGTTAAAGTTGTTAGCGTGTTCATATATAACAAAACAGGTTTTGGAATGTAAGGCGCAAATTCTTTATTTAAACAATAACCAACTTGCAAATTGTTTCCGAAATTGTTATGTAATAAATTCTCAAATGGACTTTGTATTTTGTATTCGCCACCGTCAAATGGATAATTTTCTTTTGCGTTTCCGTAACCGTGAGCTGTTAAATTAGCAGGATTTTCAAGGAAATATTTATTCATAAAACTTTCGCTATCTTGGTATTTAAACTCTATTAATTTATAAAGTTTTAACCTTTCAATTTCAATGCTTGTTACATCAGTAAATTTTGTTATGTCTATTACTGCGCCTTTTTTATACCAATCTTGAATTGGTTCAAATGTAAATACGTTTTTTGTTTTAGAATAAACAGTCATATTAAACTCGTTGCATATTCCTGTTATAAAATCCGATATTTTCATATCTGGAGCAAGTCCTTGTAAATCAGTAAAAGAAGTTAATGTAACGTTATTAGTATTAAATGAAGTTACTGCTTTATAAGTAAGCCATTGATAAGTTCCACCTAGCAACGCCCAATAATTATATTGTAAAGTATAAACAAATTCAAAAGTAAGTGTTTGCGCTAATGCACCACGAAGTTTAAAAGTATAAAATACATCGTTGTTTGGTGTTTGTTCTAAATTAGGCAAAGTAAAAACCCCACCAAGATTAGATATTAAAGTAAACGTTTGAACATACACATTATTTTTATATACGTCTAACCAACAATTTGACAATAAAGGTAAAGAACCTGTATAAGTTATTTGTAATTCGTGTGAAACTGTACCGTAAGTTTGTGGACTTGTTCCCCCAAGTTGTGGTGTTACATAAATTGTGTTAAATGTATTGTTAGTTAAATTAAATGAAGTATAAGGACTTGGAACAGGTGTTGTTGCAGCAGGTGTTGAACTTGGAAAAGTTTCAACTATTGATGAACCTGTTACAGTAAAAGTAACGTTTGCCGGTTGTGTAATAAAATTAAACTTTTCTTTATTCTTATAATATAAAAATGCTTTTCTAAACATATCTGAAGTCAGAAAAAGTCCATTAAAAGTTATTCCGTATTCTGCTTCAATTAAATCAAAAATACTTGCAACTCTAACCGCAGGAAACAATTCTTGGTATTCTATTTCACCTGCATTATCGCCTATGTTATCCGAATTATTTGTTGGATATTCAAACCATTCAGGGCAATTATCTTGTGGTAAAGGAACACTTCCAGAAAATTGCCAAATTCTTTTTGAAGTTATTAATGGGTATCTAACATCGTAATCTGTTGTTGAACTGTCTATTGTTACTCTATAGTAAACTTCTTTGTTTGTATAGTCGTGGTCTAAACTTGTGTGGTCTAATTGGCTTAATTTGTCTTCGTTAAAATAGTCTTTTAAAGAAACTCCTGCTCCGTAAAATGTTACTGAATAACTATCTGCACTTCCGTTTTTTAGGTTCGTCTTTTCGAGCTGAATTTTACCACGTCTAAATAACACCGTGTCAACTTCTATATATGCGTTGTATCGTTTTTGATAGTCAATAGTTGCGTTTACATCGTTTTGGTAAAAGTGCTGAAATATTGCGTTGTTTGTAGGTGAACACGGAATTGTAAACCCTTGTGAATAGTCCGTAAATATTTTACTTATATCCGATATGTTTTGAATGGTTGAACTTACGGAAATCTTTTCGTCGTTAAATAATTCTAAACGTGAAAACTCTAACTCGGTTTGTGCTAAAGCCGTTTCTATAAATATTGCTACTTGCCTTTTCATTAAATAACTGAATTAATAACATCAAATGCAAACTCAAATTCTAAACTATAATTTATTTGTTTCGTGTTTATATGCTTAAACAACTCCGTGCTTTTACTATTAATCTTTGCAGGTTTATCGTCTATTAAAATTCGTTCACTTAACATTATTTGTTTTAAAACTTCCTTCCAAGTTTCGTAAACCCAACCTGTGTTAACTTTAACACTTTTTTTGCCGTTAGCGTTAAATACTTTTCTTTGTCCTTCCTTTACGTTGTAGCTAAAACTATTTGTTTGCATCAAGTTGTATTCCGTGTTTTCAACACTAAAATTGTCGTTACTTGCCTTAAAGAAAAACTCACGTTGCCAAGCTCCGTACTTATTTACAAAATCAATAATTACAGGTGTATATTTGCATTCTTCTTGTGGGTAAAAATACCAAGTCGCTTGTACTGCTGAAGCTCCGTTTAAAATTTCTACTTTGTTTCCTTCGTTTACGTTTGCAGTTCTTACTCGTGGAATATCAAATGTCGAACTTGCTACTGCTAAACTTGTTACTACTGCGGTGCTTAAATTTGTGTAACGTGCTGTAAAACTTGCTCCTGTTGTTACTCTTATTTTTCCTGCGTCTGAAGTTGGGTTGTAGTAATAATTTCCTGCGTCAAGTCCGTAGTTTCCATTGTCAAAATTAAATCCTTGTTCGTAATATGAATAACCATCAAATGCTATGTAATCAATTGTATTTAAAAGAGTATAAGTCAAACCTACTAATTTATAACGTTTAACCCTTACGTTTACTCGTTCATTTGTTGGGTTTGTTGCTGCTATATTTCCACCTGCTGAACAACTTGTAAATCTTATGTATTCACGAATGTATGGTGATATGTCGTAAAGTGTTTCAACGTTGTTTGACGCTGGTATTAATTTACTCAACGTGTATTGTGGACTTCCTAAAAAAGAACCATTTGCTAAAAACAATTCTAATTTTGAGCCGTTTTGCCCTGTTTCTGCAATCCTAATTAAATACGGTGAACGTGCAAATATATTAGCCATTATTTCTTTTCGTTTTTAAATTGTGTTTGTTTAAATAAATTCATTGCGTCTAAACCAAACTTTTCAATAAGTTCATCCGGCAATCTTTTAAATGCGCTTTCAAATGGTTTGGTAAAAAATAAACTCGGTTTAATTCCTTGTGCAAATATTCTTTTTTGTAACCAAAAACCCAAAGTCTTATAACCACCCTTTGCAAATGTTCCGTCTGCATTTCTAAATCTTATATTCTTTTTTTGCGCCCATTTACTCAAAGGTTCAACAGGTGGCATTTTACTTTTAAAACTAAACGGACTATTCGGAGCTTTTTGTTTTCCGTTTTTTACTAAACTTGGTTTTGCGCCCTTAACTCCTTTGTCTTGAAATTGCCCGTATTGGTTCATTTCAAAGTCCATACTGAAACTATTCGGCATTGCCTTAACATTTCCTTTTAAACTTTCGTAAAGTCCTTTAGAAACGTTCTTTTGACTTCGTGTTAAATTTGAACGTGCTTCTTTAATAACGTAATCACGAAACCTTTCAAGTTCTTTTTGTACTTCGCTTTGTTTCATCTTAACAAATAGTCATTTCATTAGGTGTTACTACGTCAAAAGTCATAGTCCATCCTGCCATATAATTTTCGAACCGTTCTGTAAATGGTTCTAAATTTGCAGTTCCTTCAACCATAAATAAATCGTATGCTAAACTTCCGTGTTTTATTATTTCGTACGCCCTGTTTAATACTGCGTGTTGTGTATTCAAAACATCTATTTCGTTGTCGTTACCTAAAAAAATATTTGTTGTCGCGTTCTTGGACAAGTCTACAACATCCATTGCTATTAAACTAATATTCCAAGTCGTTGTGCGTTCGTCTAACGTGCAGTTGTTTACCATTATATGTAATAAAGGAAATATTGTTTGTTTGCTTAAATCAACTTTAAATATGTCTCCTTGTGTTACCGTGTTAACAATAACGTCTGCGTCAAAGTGTGTTTTTAATTTGTCTAATAAGTTGTAATAACCTGTCATCGTTTTAGTTTATTAAGTTGGCGTTGTTCAATTTCTTGCTTTTGCTTTTCGAAGGTAAGATAGGTGAGACATTGAGTAAGTCGATAGCTGGTGACTGTGTCAAATCTTGTAATGTCTCCTTGAGCGAGTGCATAAATTGATTGATACCAACCCCATTGTTTTCCAAATTGAGCTTGTTCGCTAAACTCGTTTCCGTCTTCTTGTTCGTTTTTATCTGCCGTTCCAAATAAGTAAGCGTAGCTGTCAATAATTCGCTTCCTAAATTCCAAAAAAAAACACTTGAACTTATTGCTATGTCAACAGGCGTAAACTTCATTAACTCGTGCATTTCTTCCATTGGTGTATAATCAACTATTTCGTACTTGTCTTTGAACTTCATTTTAATAGGTCGGTACATAACAGCCATTGCTTTGTGATAGTCTTCCCACTTTAGTAAGTTGTTTTCCAAGTCTACATATTCGCCAAAACTTATTTCTTCAAGGTTAGTTATAAACCCAAACTCTTGTGTTCCAATTTTAAACGTTGGTTGAAATTTTGGCTTTTCGCTAAACAACTTTGTAAAGTGTGTTATTAATTCGTTTAAACTTGTCAACTTCATTTTTACTATGTCCTTTAATTCTATACCGCAGAATATTTGAACCATTTTTTGCGCTATAAATTCTTTGTCGTTGCTTCCTTCCTGTACCTTTAAAAATTCTTGGTAGCTTTTTAATGGTATTTCGTTTAAAGTTGTTGGTACGTTTATTTCTAACTTCATATATCTATAATTAATTATTTGCTGTTTTGTTGTGTTCGTTTTTTTGTATGTAATCGTATGCGTGTTTTAACATATTAATATCTCTAATGTCACGTAAATAAATACGAACCTTTACACCTTTTTTTTGGTAGATGTAAATCTGTACGCATTGCATCAT
>Ga0208597_1000606_pt1 | contig 14208 bp, 16 predicted proteins | sample LakMenEpi05May12_FD_150673 | JGI IMG/M metagenome (GOLD analysis project Ga0208597, IMG submission 150673) | Freshwater microbial communities from Lake Mendota, WI - 05MAY2012 deep hole epilimnion (SPAdes) | ecosystem: Environmental > Aquatic > Freshwater > Lake > Epilimnion/Euphotic zone ...
CTTAAAAGCAAACTCGCTCCCGAGATTTATAGTCATCGAGAGCGAATTGTGACCCCAGCGGGATTCGAACCCGCGCCGCTGCCGTGAGAGGGCAGTGTCCTAGGCCGCTAAACGATGGGGCCGTATAGCAACCTTGCCATTATGCCACACCAACCAAAGACTAACTAGCCCTAGATTGCAGGGGCAATAATCGTTAGCGCTCCTGGAACAACTTCTGCCTCAAATGGTGCCTGGCCAACGTATTCACCGTCAGAGTAGATCGGCATACCGCTAGCAGTTATCGAAATCTTTGACGCTTTGAATATCTCAACGTCTTTATCGGTGATGTGAGTTCCTTTGTAAACCCTCGGGAAAATCGTCACAAACTTCAATCTGCTCATCTTTTTTACAAGCAAAACATCAAGCTTTGCATCGGTAACCGATGCACCTGGAACTACCAGCATTCCCCCACCATAGATACCAGTGTTGCTAACAACACAAAGCATCGCCTCAAAATCCCGGGGGCTGCCATCAACCACGCTCTGGTACTTAATCGGCTTGAACTTAGCAAGCTCCAACAGCATCGCTACGTAGTAGCGCATTGGACCCTTGGGCCAGCTAATGGCATTGGCTCTGGCGGCAGCCAGAGCATCAAATCCAGCAGAAGCTGAGCCAAGTGCCCAAGTGACTTTTCCGCCATGGGAGACCTTGATGGCGTCGATTTTCTTTGGTGAGCTCAGGCCTTCAAGAACTACGCGGACTGACTCGGTGGTGTTGGTAAGTGGCATACCAATCATGGCTGCTGCATCATTGCCCGTGCCAGCTGGAATGATCGCCAGCGGGATGTTTTTTCCGGCGCAAAGGTTGGTTCCAAGATGGGCAATGCCATCTCCACCAACAACAACAAGAGCATCTATTGAGTTGACCCCAATAGCCGCTTCAGCATTAGCTCTGGCTTCAAGAAGGTTTGCTCCACTTAAGTTTTCTACTGAATGCCCACTTTGCGAAAGCAAGGAAAGTACTTCCACGCCGACTTGGGCACCGCGGTTGCCTCCGGCAACCGGGTTCACAACAAGTCCTATTCGCATTGCTAGACAATAGCACCGTAAGCGCGCTTTGACCCAAAAGCTAGACTCGAGAACATGAAGATCACCAAGCACGGCCATGCCTGCCTCGAACTGGAACTTGCTGGCAAGAAAGCCTTGATTGACCCAGGCTTTTATACCGAGGATGTTTCGGGGCTCAAGAATGTCATCGCACTGGTAATCACCCACGCCCACGACGATCACTGTTTCGAAACCCAAGTGGCGGGGATTGTTAAGTCCAACCCCGGCATCAAGATCTTTGGAACCAGCGAAGTAGCTGCAAAGCTTTCAGGCTTTGATGTCACAACCGTGTACCACGGGGATTTCTATGAAGTCGAGGGCTTTAGTTTCGAATTCTTTGGTGACATGCACCAGATCATTCACGAAAGCATTCCAATTATTCAAAACACCGCTGTGTTGGTAAATGGCAAGCTCTACTATCCGGGAGATAGCTACACAACACCAGATGTGCCAGTTGAAATCCTTGCCTGCCCGACCAGTGCTCCGTGGCTAAAAATCGGCGACGTGATGGATTTTGTTGCAGCTATAAAGCCGAAGCAAAGCTTTGCAACTCACAACGCTCTGCTGAGTGATTTAGGTCACGATTTGAATAACGGACGAGTAAAGATAGTGACCGAGCAATTCGGTGGGAAATTTACTTATCTAAAAGTTGGCGAATCCTTAGAGGTTTAAGGCCACTAGCAGTGCAGCAATAAACATCAGAATCGTGGGTATGGCCCAGACAGCTCGTTCCTTCTTAGAGCGAGTGATGTTGTTTGCAATCGCTGCAAGCCCAGTGAAGCCAACTAGAACCCAGTTCACTACATTGTTGCCGGCCGGATCAAGTAATGGTTCAAAAACTCCGAGCTGGGCCAGGTAGTGCCCTGTCTGTGCAAGCATGATGAATGTCGAGACCACAGAATTGATTCGGAATCCAACAGGAAGCTTTCCAACCCTTGCCCCCCCATAGGCATAAGCACCCCATGGCGCACCTGAAGCAAGAGCGATTTGAAAGAGCGCAACTAGAGCTGTAGTTGCCACAAGAAAACCAGCAGCGATTGTGGTTAGCATTTTTCCTTTATTGCTGGGGTACCTGGACTCGAACCAAGAACAAATGAACCAGAATCATCCGTGTTGCCAATTACACCATACCCCAAGGGATTTTTACTGGGCCCTGGCCCAGCTTCCAATCCTAGCTTGCGAGTTAGCTGCGGGCAAACAGCTCTAGTCGCGCTAGAGTTTCGGCCTTACCTAGAATTTCCATCGACTCAAATAGCGGTGGAGAAACCCTGCGACCAGTAATTGCTGTTCGAAGCGGACCGAAGGCGTTCTTTGGCTTTTCACCCATGTCTTCAACAAGCACCTTGTTTAGCAAGTCGTGCAAAGCGTCGGTTGTGAAAACATCTAAATCAGAAATTGCAGCAGTGGCTGCAGCAACTATTTGTTTGGCATTTTCCGGCAGTCCCTTTCGGGCATCTTCATCGATTGTGATCTTCGAGGAATCAGTAAATAAAAAGCCCAGCATGTCTTTGGCTTCGCCGAGAACAGTGATGCGCTCTTGAATCAGCGGTGCGCCTTTGCCTAGTATCTCCAGCTGCGCAGGCGTTGGCGGGGTTGAGAGAACTTCACCTTTTTGCAGGTAAGGAATCAGGCGATTAGCGAAGTCCTCCGCGCTCAAGGTTCTGATGTGGGTGGCATTGATGGCATCGGCTTTTTTCAAATCAAAGCGGGCAGGGTTTGGGTTCACATCGTGAACATCAAAGGCCTTTGCCATTTCCTGCAAAGTGAAGATGTCCTGGTCGGCGCTAAGTCCCCAGCCCAACAGAGCCAAGTAGTTCAGAAGACCTTCTGGGATAAAGCCGCGGTCGCGGTGGTGAAATAAGTTGCTTTCCGGGTCGCGTTTGGAAAGCTTTTTGTTACCCTCGCCCATTACGTATGGCAGATGTCCAAACTGTGGGATGAAAGTTGTAATTCCAGCCTGAACCATCGCGTTGTATAAAGCGATCTGTCTAGGAGTCGAAGAAAGCAGGTCTTCACCGCGAAGCACGTGGGTGACACCCATCAGGGCATCATCAACTGGGTTTACCAGCGTGTATAAAGGATGCCCGTTTGGGCGAACCACAACAAAGTCAGGAAAAGAACCAGCCGGGAATGTAATTTCTCCGCGAACTAGGTCAGTAAAGGTGATATCTGAATCAGGCACGCGAAGCCTAAGAGCCGGTGATCTTCCTTCGGCTAAGTACTTATCTTTTGCAGCCTGATCCAGTTCTCTTTCTGAGTTGTCGTAGCCAAGTTGCTTAGCGCGACCGGCGGCTTCATTTCTGGCATCGATTTCTTCACCGGTAAGAAAACTCTCATAAAGATGGCCTGCGGCCTTTAGCTTCTCAACTACTTCTTTGTAAATGTCCATGCGCTGAGACTGGCGGTACGGCTCGTTGGGTCCACCAACGTTGATGCCCTCGTCCCAATCAAGTCCAAGCCAAGACAGGGCTTCGATGATCTGTTCGTAAGATTCTTCGCTGTCGCGCTCTTGATCAGTGTCTTCAATTCGAAAGATAAAAGTTCCGCCGGTGTGACGAGCGTAGGCCCAGTTAAACAGTGCTGTGCGGACAAGTCCCACGTGAGGAGTACCGGTCGGGCTAGGGCAAAAGCGCACCCGGATATCTTTTCCGGTGGCAGTTGAGAATTCGGCGGTGATCTGGTTTGTCATTATGAGATAAGTCTAGAAGACCAATCAGATAACGGAGTTTGCCAGAATGCCAATTCCTTCAATCTCGCACTCAATCAGATCCCCTGAATTGATTTGGCTGATTCCAGCAGGAGAGCCAGTCAAGATGATATCCCCAGGAACCAGTGTCATGTTCTTAGAAACGTAGGACACAATTGAGCGGATGTTGTGGGTCATCTTCGAGATTGACACGTTCTGCCTGGTGTCGCCATTGATGCGAGATTCAATTACCTGGCCATCGGGTAGAAACTCAGTTTCAACCCATGGACCTAGCGGGCAGAATGTGTCAAAGCCTTTGGATCTGGCCCACTGGCCATCGCCAAACTGCAAATCCCTTGCGGTGACATCATTGGCGATGGTGTAGCCCCAGAGATAATCCAAGGCATCTTCTTCAGAGACATTCTTGGCAAGTTTGCCAATAACCAAAGTCAGCTCAGCTTCTAGCTCAACTTGCTTGGATTGTGGCGGAATGACAATGGCCTCGCCGTGACCGATGATGGCACTAGATGGCTTGAAGAAAATCAACGGTTCAACAGTTACTTCCTCGCCGATTTCAGCCGCGTGATCGGCGAAGTTCTTACCGATGCAAATCACTTTAGAAGGAATGGTTGGAGCTAGTAGTTTTACGACCTTGAGTGGGATGCGTTCCCCTGTTGTGTCATAGCCAATAGCTAGCGGGTGACCTTTTAGGACGACAAGTTCTGGTCCATCGACAATTCCGAATCTCGGATCAGCGCCATTGCTGAATCTAGCTATCTTCATACTGAGAGTCTATGCATCCATCCGTGCTTGTCTTCCAGGCGACCGTACTGAATGGAAGTGAGCTCCTCGCGAAGTGAAACAGTTAGCTTGCCAGGGGCAGCATCAGGGGAACCGATCTGTTCCACCTTTGATTTGAGCATGCCAACCGGAGTGATAACGGCCGCTGTTCCACAAGCAAAGATCTCGGTGATTTCACCTGAGTTGAATCCTTTGCGAACCTCATCGAGTGTGATTTTACGCTCTGATACTTCGTGACCACGATCCTTCAAAAGCGTGATTATCGAATCCCTGGTGATACCGCGAAGGATGGTTCCATCAAAGGCTGGAGTGGACACTTTGCCATCGGCGTGAACAAAGAACAAGTTCATGCCACCTAACTCTTCGATGTAGGTGGCTGTATCAGCATCCAAGAACATAACCTGCGAGCAGCCCTGCTCGTAGCCTTCGTTTTGGGCCAGTAAGGAAGCTGCGTAGTTTCCACCGGTTTTTGCTTCACCAGTTCCGTGCTTTCCTGCACGTGATGAATCAAGGGCAATCCAGATAGAAACTGGCTTTACTCCCCCGGTGAAATACGGTCCAACAGGTGAAGCAATAACGCGATACTCAGCTCGGTGAGCTGCTCGAACACCAAGGAAGTTCTCGGCAGCAATTTCAAAAGGTCTGAAGTACAAAGTCTTTTCGTTTTCTGGCTTTGGAACCCAAGCTCCATCAACAGCGATTAGCTGCTTCAAAGATTCAATGAAGATCTCTTCTGGAAGCTCTGGAAGCGCCATGCGCTTCGCGCTTTTCTGCAGACGAGCAGCATTCATCTTTGGCCTAAAGGTCCAAATCGAACCATCGTCGTGGCGGTAAGCCTTGATACCCTCAAAGATTTCCTGGCCGTAATGCAAAACAGCACTGGATGGGTCCATCAGCATTGGGCCATAGGGAATCACTGAAGCTGAGTGCCAACCCTTGTCCTTTTCCCACACCACAACCACCTGGTGGTCGGTGAAATGAGTTCCAAAGGTTGGGTTGGCGATGATCGCTTCGCGATCAGCGTCTGAAACCGGGTTTGGGTTTCTGGTCACCTCAAAAGATACGCTCATGATTTTCCTAAAGTCTTATAGTCCCGCAAAGATTGCATCAGCAATCTCTGTTGTTGATTTACCCGACTGGCCCTTAGCCAGTGCAGTTGCAATTGCGGCTTCTAGCCGATTTGCAGCATCTGCTTCTCCGATGTGACGAAGTAGCATTGCAGCCGATTGAATGGCTGCGGTTGGGTTGGCCTTGTTTTGACCTGCAATATCTGGAGCGGAGCCGTGTACTGGCTCAAACATCGATGGGAACTTACCCGTTGGATTCAAGTTGCCACTTGCCGCTAACCCTATGCCTCCGCTTATGGCAGCGGCCAGGTCAGTAATGATGTCTCCGAATAGATTATCGGTCACAATCACATCAAAGCGAGCCGGGTCTGTAACCATAAAGATAGTCGCGGCATCAATGTGCAGGTAATCATGCGATACAGCAGGAAACTCCTTGGCAATCCGGTTCACAGTGTCCTGATACAAGCTGCCTGCCCGAACCAGCACGTTGTGCTTATGCACCAAAGTCAGCTTCTTGCGAGCGCGGGTGGAGGCTAATTCGAAGGCATAGCGAACAATGCGCTCGACCCCTGAGGCGGTATTGATTGAGTACTCGGTTGCGGTTTCTTCAGGGGTGCCCTTTTTGGTCACTTCTCCCTGGCCTAGGTAGAGCCCTTCGGTACCCTCGCGCACAACAACAAAGTCAATAACTCCTGGGTTCGCCAAAGGAGACAGAACTCCAGGAAGAAGCTTGGTCGGACGAAGGTTCACGAAGTGATCAAAGCCAAAGCGAAGCTTCAATAAAAATCCTCGTTCAAGGATTCCGGAAGGAACGCTTGGGTCTCCAATGGCTCCAAGTAGAAGTACATCTTGCTTGGCTAGCTCTTCTAGGTCTGCTTCAGTAAGTGCCTCACCGGTTGCGTTATAGCGCTTAGCGCCAAAGTCATACTCGGTTTGAGTAAAGGTAACCTTTGGAGCTGCAAGCTCAAGGGCACGAACGGCATGCTTGGTCACTTCTGGACCGATGCCATCACCTGGAATTACACCAAGCTTTATCGTTGTTGCCAATTACTTACTCCCAAAACCAGTCAATGACTCAACTTTACTGGCTTTGGGCAAAGCCTTAGCTGGCCAGGCACTAGCTGTAATCAGGCTTTAGAGGCGAAACTGAATCTTCTTGCCGTGCATGATGACCTTGATTCGGGCTATGGATGATTTGCCCATCCCGTGCATCTGATCTAGCTCAGCCGAGGTGATCTTCTTCAAATCAGAGACCTTGTAGAGCTTGGCGTTTACTAGGGCTCTTCTTGCAGGCCCCGATAGACCAATTGCTCGCCACTCACCATCGAAGGCGTCATAGCTTGATGGGTCGTCAGGGTTTGGAGCTAGCGGCTTAGGGTTCTTGGATGGTTTGGCCATACGGTCAAGTGTAGGTAGCTATTGCTTGGTTGCCATGGCAGTCAAGGTAATCGAGGGCTTTAGCCCTTCTTTGGTTTGCACCTGACCATCACGATTTGTGACAAAAACTATCTCCAGCGGAAGCGAGGAAAGCAAAGCGGTCATTGATTCTTCAGAAGGTAGAAAGTCAGGGTTCTGCGGTCCCCCGAAGCCATCCTTGAGATTCTCCAAAGCATGCCAGACTCCAAAAAACACTCCACCTGGTTTGATGTTAGAAACTAACCGTTCGATGGCAACAGCTAGCTCGGCCTTTGGGATCTGTAGGTAGGCAACAACACCTAGGTCAACCGGTGCCAGCTTGGATTCAAAATCCAGTGCAGAGGCGTTGGTTGTGAAAACAAGATCTGAAACGTTTTTCTCGGCGGCTAGGCGTTCACACTTTTCTAACCCAACGGAGGATAAGTCAATGTTTTCTGCCTGCCAGCCTCTTTCGGCAAAAAAGACCGTGTTACGACCTTCGCCCCCGGCAAGATCAATCATTTTGCCAGGGGCGAGGTCGGACAAACTTTCTTTGACAAAGCGGTTTACATCCTTGGTATAGACATACTCATCAACCGAGTACTTGCTATCCCAGAACGCTTTATCCATAAAGCTAAAACTACTGGACTACGGTCAAGCCAGTTTGGTTGGCTGCGTTCTCCAAAGAACCACCATTAACCAATTCACCGGTAAAGCCAGACTGCTGCATGATCTCAATTGCCTGACCAGCACGGTTTCCTGAACGGCAGTAAACGTAGTAATCAGCTGCTGGATCCAAGGTTGCAAGGTTTCCCATGAAGCTTGGGTTCTGAATGTCGAACAGCTGTGCACCTTCGAGGTACCCCAACGAGGTTTCCTCTGGTGTTCTAACGTCAATAACTGCTGCAAACTTGCTCATGTCAATTGGCTCCTGTGTTGTGCAGCCGGTTAGTCCTGCAACTGCGAATACTGCAACAAAACTAGCTGCAAGAAGTTTGAAAACTTTGGTCATTAGGTGTGCCTTTCTTTATACCCCCTAGGGTATACTAGTTTTTACATCGCAGCAACCAAGCAAAGGACAAGTGCCATGCAGATCGCTCCTCAAGAACTCAAAAGTGCCCGCGACCGCCTAGTTCGTGCCAACGGTCAGCTAGCCGGGGTAATCAAGATGCTCGATGAAGGAAGAGACTGCACCGATATCTTGAACCAGCTCTCGGCTGCCAACTCGGCTTTGACCAAAGCAGGCTTTGCGATTATCGCAACCGGTATGGCCAAGTGCGGAAATGATGCCAAAGGAAATGCCAATAGAGCTGAGCTTGAAAAAGCGTTTATGTCTCTTGCCTAGAACCACTTAGGCCCTGAGAATTCGTGCAGGAAAATACCTGCTGGCTGAACATACAAGCGCTTTTTTGTGGGCACTAACCCATTAGAGTCAAAGCACACTCTGCAGTATTCTTGAGCAAGCGGAACCTACCTAAGAAAGTTAGAGCCCAACGCCATGGAAAAGTTTGTCATCTCTGTTGACCAGGGAACCACCAGCACCAGAGCCATTATCTTCAACGAGACCGGAGAGGCTCTGGCCTCCGGGCAGCTCGAGCACAAGCAGATCATGTCGCAGGCCGGCTGGGTCGAGCACGACGCCATGGAGATCTGGGACAACGCTCGTGCGGTTGTAGGTCAAGCTCTCGGTAGCCTAAACATTACTCGTCACTCCATTGCCGCGGTTGGAATTACTAACCAGCGTGAAACCACAGTGATTTGGAACAAGCACACCGGAGTTCCCGTTTATAACGCTCTGGTTTGGCAAGACACCAGAACTCAGCCGATTGTTGACCGCCTGGCTCAAAAAGGTGGAGTAAACCGCTTTAGAGAAATTACGGGCCTTCCGCTAGCAACTTTCTTTTCAGGTACCAAGATCACCTGGATTCTAGAAAACGTTCCGGGAGCTAAAGAGGCAGCCCTTGCAGGCGACCTTCTGTTTGGAACCATGGATACCTGGCTACTTTGGAATTTCACCGGTGGCCCAGAAGGCGGAGTGCACAAAACAGATGTAACTAACGCCAGTAGAACAATGCTTATGAACCTTAGAACCTTGGCGTGGGACGAAGATGTTGCGGCTGAGTTCGGTGTACCGCTGAAGATGCTTCCTGAAATTTGCTCATCTTCTGAAATCTACGGAATCGTAAGTGAGTCCAGCTTGCTTCGTGATGTACCAATCTCTGGAATCTTGGGAGATCAGCAAGCGGCAACTTTTGGTCAGGCTGCGTTCAGCAAGGGTGAATCTAAAAACACCTATGGAACCGGAAACTTCCTAATCTTCAACACCGGTGAAGAAGTGGTCTTGTCCAAAAACGGCCTGCTGACTACCCTTGCCTACCAGCTAGGAAAAGCCAAGCCGGTCTATGCCCTTGAAGGCTCCATTGCAGTGACAGGGTCTTTGATCCAGTGGCTAAGAGATAACTTAAACTTCTTCCAAAACGCCCCAGAGGTGGAGGCCATGGCCAACACCGTTGCCGACAATGGTGGCGCCTACTTCGTGCCGGCATTCAGCGGTCTATTCGCCCCACACTGGCGCCCAGATGCCAGAGGAGCACTGGTAGGACTAACCAGGTTCATCAACAAAGGTCACATCGCAAGAGCAGCCCTTGAGGCAACAGCATTTCAAACCCTTGAGGTGCTGGATGCTCTGAATGCCGACTCAGGTGTTGCGCTAACTGAATTGAAAGTCGATGGCGGCATGACTCAAAACAACACGCTCATGCAATTCCAGGCCGACATTCTTGGTGTTCCGGTGATTAGGCCAGTAATCACCGAGACCACAGCATTGGGAGCTGCCTATGCAGCAGGTCTTGCCGTTGGATTCTGGTCAGATCTTGATCAGCTACGAAGCCGTTGGAAAGAAGGCAAGCGCTGGATTCCAAATATGGATGATGCTGAGCGCCAGCGCCAGATCAAGCTTTGGAAAAAGGCAGTCACCAAGACCCTGGACTGGGTCGAGTAAAAAACTAGTTTCGATCCTCTGGATCAACACCGGTTCTAGAGTTTGTGTTTAGTGCGGTAATTGATGCCATTTGCTCTTGAGATAACTCAAAGTCAAACACGTTCATGTTCTCGATGATTCGCTCTTTCGAGTTCGACTTTGGAATAACAGCCACTCCCCTTTGGATGTGCCAGCGAAGCACCACTTGAGCTACCGACTTCCCGTGCTTTTTTGCCAAGGCCTCAAGCATCGGCTCTTCAAGAATTTTGCCTCTAGCCAATGGTGACCAGGCCTGAGTGACTATCTTGTGAGAAGTGTCGTATTCCAAAACCTTTTCTTGAGTAAGCCATGGGTGAAGCTCGATCTGGTTCAAAACCGGAACGTGCTCGGCAACTTTGAGAATTTCATCGATGTGGTGGGTGTGGAAATTACAGACTCCGATGGAGCGGATAACGCCTTCGTTCTTGAGCTTTTCCATGGCCTTCCAGGAGTCCACATAGAGCAAGCCGCGCTTGGGAGCTGGCCAGTGAATCAAATACAAATCTAAGTAGTCAAGCCTTAGGGCCTTTAGGCTCTTATCGAATTCTTTCAATGTGGCTTCAAACCCTAGGCCATCCATCCAAAACTTGGTGGCGACAATTACCTCTTCGCGGGCAATTCCTGAGTCTCTAATACCCTGACCTACTCCAACTTCGTTTTCATACATCGAAGCGGTATCAATTAGGCGATAGCCATTTTCTAGCGCGTGAGCGACCAAGGGAGCAGCAAGCTCGTTTTCGACCTTGTAAACGCCAAGTCCCAGCTGCGGGATGGTGTTGCCATCAACTAGCGGCATCAGAGGGGAGGTTATCAATTGATTTTCAATTCCTTATAAGTAAATGTTGGCCGGCAACTTTCGTTGCCGGCCAACACTTTGCGGTTACTCTACAACCGTATTAGTTTGCTGCAGCCCAGCGCTTGACTAGTTCGTCATAGTTCTGAGTTTCACCCTTTGGCTTCTCGTTTGTGAGTTTAGCTACTGGGGCACCTGGCTGGTCTAGCCAGTACTGCTCGTCCTGCTCTGGGTTCATCTTGACCGCACAGTTAGCATCAGGGTTCGATGCTTCTAGACGGATCATGACGTCATCCTGAGCAGCTGCAAGCTCGTTCATAGCCTCTTGAGGAGTGAACTCACCTGATGCAGCCTTGGAAATTGACTGCCACCATAGGTTAGAAATGGTTGGGTAGTCAGGAACGTTGGTACCAGTTGGAGACCATGAAACACGGTCTGGTGAACGGTAGAACTCAATGAGTCCTCCGTACTTGAACGCGTTCTCAGTGAAGTAGTCAAGGTCAAGGGTTGACTGACGAATGAATGTCAGTGCCTTTGCAGACTTGGCAGCATCAACTGTCTTCGAGGTAACGAACTGTGCGTAAAGCCATGCAGCAGCGCGTCGGTTCTCGTCAGCGTGGTTCATGAATGTCCATGATCCTACGTCCTGGTAGCCAAGCTTCTGGCCATCCTTCCAGTAGGAACCGTGTGGGCTTGGAGCCATGCGCCACTTCGGTGATCCATCTTCATTCATAACAGGTAGTGATGGGTCGGTAGCAGAAGCAGTGAAAACTGTGTACCAGAAAATCTGCTGCGCAATTTCACCCTGTCCTACTACACCTCCAGCCTCGCTGAAGTCCATTCCCTTTGCTGTCTCAGGTGCGTACTCGAACCAGTCCAAGAACTTGGTTAGAGCGTAAACCGAAGCAGGACCGTTTAGGTCTCCACCGCGGGATACTGAGGAACCAGCTGGGTTACAGCCTTCAACACGGATACCCCACTCATCAACAGGCAGACCGTTAGGGCCGCCTCCGGTGCCGTCACCGTTACCGGCCATTGATAGCCAAGCGTCAGTAAAGCGCCACTGTAGTGAAGGACCTGGCTGAGCGTAGTCCATGTGACCATAGACCTTCTTGCCATCGATGGTTCCATCGCCATTTACTTCGGTTGAGAAGAACTTAGCGATGTCCTCGTAAGCAGACCAGTTAACTGGAACGCCTAGGTCGTAACCGTAGATGTCCTTGAACTGCTTCTGGATGTCAGCGTCGCTGAACCAGTCGTAGCGGAACCAGTAAAGGTTCGCGAACTGCTGGTCAGGTAGCTGGTAGATAACGCCATCAGAACCAGTGGTGAAGCTGATACCAATGTAGTCTTCGATGTCCAAACCTGGGTTTGTAATCGCTGAGTCCTTCATTAGCTCGGCTACTGGGTAGATGTAGTCTCCACGCTGATGAGTACCGATAAGGTCGGAGTCATTAACGTAGCCATCGTAGATCGAGGTACGGGTCTTGATTTCGGTCTGGATTCTTTCAATGACGTCACCCTCACCGATGAGGTCGTGAGTCACTGTGATTCCAGTTAGTTCCTTGAACGCCTGTGTAAGAGTCTCTGACTCGTACACGTGCGGGTCAATGGTCTCTGAAACAACGCTGATCTCGGAAACTCCAAGACCTGCAGCCGCTTCAGCGAACCACTTCATTTCAGCAATTTTCTCATCGCGGGACAATGCGCTGAGTGCAAACTCACCATCGGCCCACTTTGCAGCAACTGCATCCACGTCAGTAGGTGTTGCCCCACCTGAGGCACAACCTGTGACTAGTAGTACCGCGGCGGCCGACATGGCCAATCCAGCGATGCTACCCTTGCGAACATTTCTATTCATTTTTACCTTTCGCATTGCCGTTGAGGAGGCCGATTTGGTCTTCTCAACATTTCTAGAACTCGAGGAAGCCCCCGCGTTCCAAAACGACGAACAAAGTTTGCTCATCGAATTCTTTATCCCCATATCATGATCACCACTGCCATGGCTAGCGCTGATATGGCCCATATAGCGGTGTCACTGTCCACAATCGCGAACGAGATCACCATCACTAGTGCAAACGAAACGATCGCGATGTAAACGCGCTCAGTTCGATCTGTCACTATCCCCAAAAATCCCTTACGTCTTACCGGTGGACGGTAGTGTCCCCAAATGGTTAGACCCGTGATCATAAGAGCAACACCGATAAACACAATGGCAACAGGTGTTGTCCAAGGAATCCAGTCAAATAGGTCGAACATTTACACACGTCCTAACGCAAAGCCCTTGGCGATGTAGTTTCGAACGAACCAGATCACAATCACTCCAGGGATGATTGTCATAACTCCTGCAGCCGACAGAAGCGACCAGTCGATACCGGAAGCTGAAATGGTTCGAGTCATTTGAGCTGCAATCGGTTTAGCTGCGGTAGCCGTAATGGTTCTGGCAATAAGCAGCTCAACCCAGCTGAACATAAATAGGAAGAACGCTGTCACACCGATACCTGAGCGAATCATTGGAATGAAAATCGTCAAGAAGAACCGACCAAACTTGTAGCCATCGATTTCAGCTATTTCATCAAGTTGCTTAGGAACACCGGACATAAAGCCCTCGAGGATCCAAACCGCCAGCGGAACGTTGAAGAGCATGTGAGCTAGGGCTACTCCAAGAGGAGTATCGAATAGGTCTACTGCCTGGTAAAGCTGGAAAAAAGGTAGCAAGAACACAGCGGCTGGAGCCATGCGGTTAGTTAGCAGCCAGAAGAACAGGTGCTTATCTCCCGAGAAGGTAAAGCGGCTAAATGCATACGCTGCAGGAAGAGCGACGATCAAAGACAGCACGGTGTTCATAAGTGTGTAGGTCACCGAGTTCATGTAGGAACCGATCCAGCTGGAATCCTGGAAGAACTGGGTGTATCCGTTCAAGGAGATCTCGGTTGGGATCACTTCAAACTTGGAAAGGATGTCAGCGTTGTCACGGAAGGACATCGAGATCAACCAAATAAGCGGAAGAGACCAAACGGCCATGATCAGCCAGAACAGCCAGCTTCTAAGGTCAATGCGGAACCTTGAGGTCTTCTTACCCGCTGCGGAGGTAGCCATCATTGTCGTCATTTTTGAACCTTCTTCAATTTCAAACTGGCCTTACTAGCTTGTTTCTCGACCTTCGCCGCCTTCTTTTCCTTAGGGGTGACTTTGGTAGCGCCTGGGCGCTCGTCCAAAGTCAGCACTGTGAAGAAGATGAAGGAGAAGATCTGGATGAACAAGAAGTACATCAGTGAGAATGCTCCGGCAACACCTAGGTCGAACTGACCAATAGCAATCGTGGTGAGCAAAATACTCAAGGTCTGAGTCGATGATCCAGG
>Ga0208597_1000608_pt1 | contig 14192 bp, 14 predicted proteins | sample LakMenEpi05May12_FD_150673 | JGI IMG/M metagenome (GOLD analysis project Ga0208597, IMG submission 150673) | Freshwater microbial communities from Lake Mendota, WI - 05MAY2012 deep hole epilimnion (SPAdes) | ecosystem: Environmental > Aquatic > Freshwater > Lake > Epilimnion/Euphotic zone ...
CCACCACCGAATCCACCGCCGCCAGAAGAACCTCCAAAGCCACCGCCAAAACTTCCGCCGCTGCTTCTTCCTATGTTGCTAAGTATTATGACATCTAATAAACTTAGTCCGTTTCCACCCCCACTATTTCCTGAATTTCCACCTTTGCTTTTAGAAATGATAATCATCAAAATAACCAAAACAATAATAAAAATAAAAATAGGTAAAACGCTTCCTTCACCGTTTTCTTCAATTCTTGTACCTTTATATTTACCAGTTAATACTTGAAAAATTGCATCGGCACCTTTGTCTAAACCATTATAGTAACTTCCAGCTTTAAATTCAGGGATAATTTTATTTCTAATTATATCTGCGTTTATTGAGGCAATCAATCGGTCTTCTACACCATATCCTGGAGCAATCCATATTTTTCGTTCTTTAGCTGCAAGTAAAATGAAAACACCATTGTCTTCTTTGGCTTGACCAATTCCCCATTCGTGTCCCCATTTTGGAGCTAAAATTCCAATATCTTCACCTTTAATTGTAGGAACTGTTACAACAACAATTTGCGTTGTAGTTGAATCAGAATATTTGATTAATTTTTCCTCTAATTGCGATTTTTCAGTTTCGCTTAAAAGTTTGGCATAATCATAAACAGATGTTTGAAAACTAGGTTTTTCAGGAATTTTGAATTGAGAAAAAGCTAAATTGCTAGCAAAAAGAATAAACAAGAATGTAAATCGAAATATACAGTTGGAATTTAGGATTTTTTTAATTGATTTTTTCATCTTTTATCCTTTTGATATTTCATTAGAAAGTTCATCGGTGTCATCATCTTCAAAAGGGAAAAAAGCTTTTAGTTTTTCGCCAGCTCTATGAATTCCGTTGACTAATGCTAGTTTGTTTTCGCCTTTTGCAAAATGACTTTTCATAATGTCTTTGGTGCAATCCCAAAAATCGGATTCTACAACATCATTTATGCCTTTATCACCGTAAATAGCAAATTGTCTGCTTTTTACAGCTACATAAATAATAACACCATTTAGGTCTTTGGTTTCCATCATTTTGAGCTCATAAAAAACAGCCATCGCTCTTTCTAACGGAGCGATAGCAGTTTCTTTTTCTATATGTACACGTATTTCGCCAGAAGTATTTTTTTCAGCCAAACGAATAGCTTCAACTACTTCTTTCTCTTCGGTATTGGTTAAAAAAACTTCTACTTTTGACATTATTTAGTTACTTCTTTTTTGTCAAAGTTAAATTCTACCTCTGGTGCTTTTTCTGCTCCAGCTTCAGCCTTGAAATAAGGTTTTTCTTTAAATCCGAAAAACCCTGCGAATAAAATGTTTGGAAATGTTTTAATATGAGTATTGTATGGTTTTACTGCTTCGTTAAAACGAGTTCTTGCTGTAAGTATTTGGTTTTCTGTACTAGTAAGTTCGGCTTGAAGATTTAAAAAGCCTTGGTTAGCTTGCAAACTAGGATAATTTTCGACTGTAACTAATAATCTTGAAAGCGTACTTTGATTTTGACTAAATTTTTCTAATTGCTCAGGTGTAACATTAGTAGGGTCAATAACAGTTTTAGTTGCATTTGCCCTTGCTTGTATGACCGCTTCTAATGTTCCCTTTTCATATTCAGCAGCACCTTGAACGGTTTTTACTAAATTAACAATTAAATCATTTCGTCTTTGGTAAGAAGTTTCAACATTACCCCAAGCTTCTTCAATATTTTGATTCAATGTAACTGCCGTATTATTAATTCCTTTAAACCAAGAGAAGCCTATTAAGACTACTACTGCTACAATTATCCAAGGCAAAAATTTTCTCATAATTTCTAATTTTTAAAGTTTATTTTATTGTTTTAAAGTTTATTTATTTTCTATAATCTTCCATCTTCCATCTTCAATCTTCAATCTTGAATCAAAGTTCGTTTTTAATACTATTCAACTCTGCTTTAATTCTTTCGAGTTTGCTTATGATTTCGTACTTGTCTAATGTTTTTTTCTGACCTTCTTTCAAGTGTGTTTTAGCGCCTTCTAGTGTAAAGCCTCGTTCTTTTACCAAATGATAAATTAATTGCAAATTTTTTACATCTTCTTGCGTAAACATACGATTGCCTTTCGCATTCTTTTTTGGTTTAAGAATATCAAATTCTTTGTCCCAAAAGCGAATAAGCGAGGCGTTCACGTCAAAAGCTGTGGCTATTTCGCCTATGCTATAATATAATTTACTTTTTGAAAGTTCTATCTGCATTTAGTTTTGTTTAATATCTTAAATCAACATACGTTAATCGTAGGATTGGTTTTCTTGATTAGCAATTTTTGAAATTGCAACATATTCTGCTGCCGAAATTGTTCCGTAGTAAAAATTAATCGGATTTACTACTTTTCCATCTTTATGCACTTCATAATGTAAGTGTGGTGCCTGACTTCTTCCAGTGCTTCCAACATATCCTATCACGTCTCCTCTTTTTACACGTTGGCCTAAACGAACTTTATATTTGCTCAAATGGGCGTATAAAGTCAAATAGCCAAAACCGTGCCTAATTTCGATATGATTTCCATATCCCGAAAGTGAGTTGTCCGCTTTTAAAACTAATCCATCGCCAGTGGCATAAATAGGAGTGCCTTTTCTAGCTGTAAAGTCCATTCCTTTGTGCATTTTTCTTGCTTTAGTAAAAGGATCACTTCTATATCCAAAACCTGACGCGATGTGTTTCAAATCTTCATTTTTAACTGGCTGAATGGCAGGAATAGCTGACAATAATTTGTCTTTTGCTTTAGCTAATTTCAATATTTCGTCTAACGATTTCGATTGAATGGCTAACTCTTTTGTCAAAACATCTACGCGCTTTGAAGTCGAAATTACTAAATCGGAATTGTTGTAACCTTCTAATTCTTTGTACCTATTTTTATCTCTAAATCCAGCTTTTCTTTTGTCAACATCTATTGGCGAAGTGTTAAAGTAAATTCTATATAAATTATTGTCTCGATCTTCAATGTTTTCTAAAACTTCATCAAGCTGATCTATTTTTTTATTCAATAATGCGTATCTAATTTTATAATTTTCAATTTCTCTTGCTTGAATTTTATCTTTTGGAGTTTCAAAAAACGAAGTATTCATTAAAACCAAAAAACTCAACACGCCAAACAGTGCTGAAGCCAATAAAAAAATCATTGCATAGCCAAATTTGGTTCTTTTTTTGACTTTTATTTTCTTGTACGCTAGTTTTTCAGGGTCGTAATAATATTTTACCTTCGCCATTTCTTATAAATATACTATTTTTGTGGCTCAAAAAATGATGTAAGCTATAGTTATACGAACAAATTTAATAAATGTTTCATGTTTTCCTATTTTTATTGCAAAACTTTTGGCAATTTTGTGCGTCAAGTTTGCAAAATACTGTAAAATTTGAAAACTGTATATTCAATATCAAGTAATCCAAATTTCTGAATTTATGTTCGATTGGATAATTTCACATTATTTTTTACTCATACAATAAAGACAGATTAATAATTGCTATTCAAAAATAAATAATGAAATCACAAGACATTCGTAAAGCATACCTCAATTTCTTTGAATCAAAAGGACATTTAATTGTTTCATCGGCGCCAATTGTGCTTAAAGATGACCCAACCTTGATGTTTAATAACTCAGGAATGGCACAATTCAAAGAATATTTTTTAGGAAATGGTACTCCAAAAAGTAAGCGAATAGCCGATACGCAAAAGTGTCTTCGTGTTTCAGGAAAGCACAACGATTTAGAAGATGTAGGTTTTGATACCTATCATCACACGATGTTTGAAATGCTTGGAAATTGGTCTTTTGGCGATTATTTCAAGAAAGATGCCTTAGCTTGGGCTTGGGAATTTCTTACAGAAGTTTTAAAGTTAGACAAAGACCGTTTGTATGTTTCTGTTTTTGAAGGAAATCCAGCAGAAAATGTTCCGTTTGACCAAGAAGCTTGGGATATTTGGAAACAATATGTTACAGAAGACCGAATTATTTTAGGAAATAAAAAAGATAACTTCTGGGAAATGGGCGATCAAGGTCCGTGTGGTCCATGTTCAGAAATTCATATCGATTTGAGAACGGATGCCGAAAGAAATGCTGTTTCAGGAAGAGATTTAGTAAATGCTGATCATCCGCAAGTTGTTGAAATTTGGAACAATGTTTTCATGGAATTTAACCGTAAAGCTGATGGTTCACTTGAAAAATTGCCTGCGCAACACGTAGATACCGGAATGGGATTTGAACGTTTGTGTATGGCAATGCAAAATGTGACTTCCAATTATGACACTGATGTTTTTACGCCTCTAATCGAAAAAATTGAACAAATTACAGGTTTAAAATACACTTCAAATGAAGTTAAAAACGTTTCAGAAGAACAAAATAAAACTAATATCGCAATTCGTGTAATAGTTGATCACGTTCGTGCCGTCGCGTTTGCTATTGCAGATGGACAATTGCCTTCGAATACTGGTGCAGGTTATGTAATTCGTAGAATTTTACGTCGTGCAATACGTTACGGATTTACATTTTTAAATACTAAAGAACCTTTTATCAATAAATTGGTAGAAGTTTTAGCAAATCAAATGGGCGAGTTTTTCCCAGAAATCAAATCGCAACAACAATTGGTTACCAACGTAATTCGTGAAGAAGAAGCTTCGTTTTTAAGAACATTAGATCAAGGTTTACAATTATTGGATAAAGTGGTTGCTGAAACATCAGGAAATGAAGTTTCAGGTGCAAAAGTTTTTGAATTGTACGATACATTCGGATTTCCAAAAGATTTGACGGCTTTAATTTTAAAAGAAAAAGGATATACGTATAACGAAGCAGATTTTGAAGCTGAATTACAAAAACAAAAAGCGCGTTCACGTGTTGCTTCAGAAGTTTCAACTGAAGATTGGTCAGTTTTAATTCCAGGAAATGTAGAAACATTTGTGGGTTATGACCAAACTGAAAATGATGTAAGAATCACCAGAATTCGTAAAGTAGATTCTAAAAAAGATGGAATTTTATATCAAATTGTATTAGATAACACACCATTTTATCCAGAAGGTGGAGGACAAGTTGGTGATAAAGGAACATTAATTTCAGCTAACGAAACGATTGAAATTATCGATACTAAGAAAGAGAACAACTTAATATTGCATTTTGCAAAACAACTTCCAGAAAATCTTGAAGCTGGATTTGTGGCAAAAGTAAATACTGATTTAAGAACTTCGACTTCCAAAAATCACTCAGCTACGCACTTGATGCATTTGGCTTTGAGAAATATTTTAGGAACACATGTAGAGCAAAAAGGTTCGTTGGTAAATCCAAATTACTTACGTTTTGACTTTTCTCATTTTTCTAAAGTTTCTGACCAAGAACTACGTCAGGTTGAAGAAAGTGTAAATGCTCAAATAGAAGCACAATTGCAATTGAAAGAATATAGAAATATTCCAATTAAAGAGGCTTTAGATAAAGGAGCAATGGCTTTATTTGGTGAAAAATATGGTGATAATGTTCGAATGATTGAATTTGGTGAAAGCAAAGAGCTTTGCGGTGGAATTCACGTAAAAAATACGGCTGATATTTGGCATTTCAAAATCATTTCTGAAGGTGCTGTTGCTGCCGGAATTCGTCGTATTGAAGCCATTACTGGTGATGCTGTGAAAGATTTATACAAAAATCAAGAAAGCACTTTGGCAGAAATTAAAGAAACATTGAAAAATCCTCAAGATATTTTGAAATCGGTAGCAACTTTACAAGATGATTATGCAAAGCTGAAAAAACAAATTGAGCAACTATTGAAAGAAAAAGTGGATAGATTAAAAGATAATTTGCTTTCAGATTTTCAAGAAATAAATGGTATTAACTTTTTAGCAAAACAAGTAGATTTGTCTATGAATTCGACTAAAGATTTAGCGCAAGCCATTGGAACTTCTAAACCAAATTCGTTTGTATTTTTAGCTTCAGTTGAAGATGATTCTCCTAATATTCATTGTTATATTTCAAAAGAGTTGGTTGCTGAAAAAGGATTAAATGCAGGAAATATAATCAGAGAATTAGGTAAATACATCGATGGAAACGGAGGCGGGCAAGCGTTCTTTGCATCTGGGAAAGGAAAAAATGTAAACGGAATTAAAGATGCTTTGGAGAAAGTTGTTGATTTTATAACAACGCTTAAATAACACTAGTCTAACAAAAATTAAAAATATTCGATAATTAATATAAATATGAAAAAAGTAAATCTATTGATCTTTTGTTTTGGGTTCTTATTTTTTGCTAATGCTCAGGATAAAAGTTTAGATATTATTCTAAAAGAAAAAAATCGTTATTTAAGTCATGATTTTACCCAAAATGGTTTAAGTTATTTTATTACTGGAAACGATAAATCTAAAACAGATTTAAATGTTTTTTGTTACGATAGTGACTTCAATTTAAAATTTACTAAAAATTTTATTTCTAAATATGAAGGACTTCCTGCTTTTTTTGGTCGCGGAATGAACGATTCTCAAGTATATTATGATTTTCAACCTACAATTTCAGGCAAATATACTTTATTGTATGATGATGATTTAGTTCAAGATGAAAACGGGAATACTAAGGTATTTGAACACGATGGAGGAAAATTTTTTAAAGACTTTAACACTAAGTTTTTTATAAATAACGATAATTTTTCTTGTTTTTTTGGTTACAAAAAAGTTGGTAAAAAAAATGAAGATTCTAAAGAAGTTTATTTTTATAGATATGACTTAAATGATTTATCAAAAAAAATTATTGAATTAAAGTTTCCAGAATTTCAAGCATTAATTTCTACTTCTCCCGATAATAATAAAAATGCAAAAAAAGACAAAGAAGAAAAGTCACAAAAATGGGAAGTAGCTCAATTTGATAATAATCAATTCTTAATGATTAATAAAGAGTTGAATAAAGAGAGAACTCAAAATCAATACAATATTGTTTCCTATGACTACGAAGGAAATGTTGTAAAAACGCTTAGTATTCCAATTAAACTAAAAGGAAAATATTTTGCTTTATCAGATTCAGGATTAGGAACAAGAACAATTATTTATTCTAGTATGTATAATGCAGGTTTGTTAAGTGAGTTTGCAACAGGAAATGTATATGTTGAGGGAAATAATGAATTCTATTACATTTATGGTTTGTATTCCAACACTAAGAGTTCGCAAATAAATAAAGTCAATTTCAACGGATTTTACATATACAAATACAACTCCAATGGTGAATTAGTCTGGAAAAACGAAAAAGAAATTGTTGATAGTAATGGATTTAATACAACTCAGCGCCCAATAGCAGTTTCTGTGGATTTTGTTTTGATTAATGGTAATCAAATAGGATTAAATATGAGTAGTTTTCATGAAGAATATGCTCAAATGTTTTTGTTGAGTTCTCTTGATGGAAAAATAATTAAAAATAAAAAACATGATTTTAAAATAGAAGCTTTAAAGCTAAATGCAATTAGAGTAAAAGCTTTTCCAACAGGATATACATTAAACAGTTATGAGAATAAGAATTTTGATATCAATACAGCATTTGCTAGTTTTTTAAATCCAAAAGTGGATACTTTTTTAAAGTCAAAAACAAAAGAAGATTTGAATTACAATGCAAAAATTACAAAAAATGCTATTTATATGATTGAAGAAGATACTAAAGAAAAAGATTTTAGGTTGTTAAAATTTAATTTTTAATAAAAAAAGTAAAATATATTTTTAGTTAAGAAAGAGTAGTTTACCATTAATTTATCCTACAATTTAATTGATTTATAAAAAGAATACACGTTAATTTAAACTCAAAATAATGAAAAAATCACTTGGTATCTTCGCCTTAATTTTGACAATTTTCACTTCGTGTGAGGTTGAACCTATTGATCCTGCTTTATCAAATGATACTAACAATAATAACAGCGGAAATAATAATGGAGGCGGCGGAACTAGTGCTCCTATATTACTTACAAAAGTTATTGAAACACTTACTAATGGTGATGTAGAAACTATAGAATTTTTTTATAGCGGAACAAAAATTCTAAAGTATACAAATACGTTTTCTAGTTCAGTTGAGGAAACTTCATATGTTTATACTGGAAATTTAATTACGCAAGCAAAAACCACCTTAAATGGTGATTTGTTAGAAACAACAAATTTTGAATACGATACAAGTTTAAGATTGAAAAAGTGTATAGGTATATATGGTAACACTGTTAATGTTACCAATTATAACTACAACACAAATGGTACTATTACATTTGTAACTAATGATGGAAGTGATATTGTAGCAAATGGAACAATTTATTTAGCTAATAACCAAGGTTATAAAAAAGAAATTGTTTACGATCCTGGAACTTCTTTTGAATATACAGAGTTGCAAGAAACCACTTTTGATAACAAGGTAAATCCATTTATTAATGTAACTGGTCTTTCAAAAATTGAATTAGAATCACCATCAGAAGTTTTAGGGTTTTCAGGTGTTGCAAATAATCCTGTTATGTTTAAAAAGAACAACGTAACTAGAGAAACTTCAATTTATACATATAACAGCAATAATATGCCACTAAATGAAGTTTTTACAGATATAGTCAATTCAACTTGGAGTGGAACTTACCAATATTTTTATAATCAATAAATTATAAATTTATTTTTAAATAATCCCGATAGTTTTTAACTGTCGGGATTATTTTTTATTAGTACTTTTGACATTATTTATTTTTAATTATTTACATAGATAAATGAATTTAACTACCAAAGTTCCAATTGCAAAATATCAAAGTCCTATAGATTATAATTCTAAAATTATTTCTTTTGGTTCCTGTTTTGCTGAAAATATGGGTGAAAAATTTGATTATTTTAAGTTTCAAAATTGTGTAAATCCTTTTGGGATAATTTTTAATCCTGTTTCTATTGAAAAATTGATTCATCGTGCTATAAACAAAATTGAGTTTGTCGAAAACGACATTTTTTTTCATAATGAAAGATGGCATTGTTTTGAAGTTCATTCCGATTTGAGCGCTAGTTCATCAGAATTATTACTTGCCAATTTGAATAAGGTTTTACATAGTTTTAGAAGTCAATTTCAAGAGGCAACACATTTAATCTTAACGTTTGGAACTTCTTGGGTATATAGACATAAAATATCAGGTGCAATTGTAGCCAATTGTCATAAAGTGCCACAAAATCAGTTTGATAAAGAAATATTGGCTGTAGAAATTATTGAAAATTCAATTAAAAACAACATCAATTTAATTCAATCAATCAATCCAAATTGTAATTTTATTTTTACCATTTCGCCTGTGCGACATATCAAAGATGGATTTGTTGAAAACCAAAGAAGCAAAGCGCATTTGATTACCGCTTTACAATCTGCAATCTGCAATCTGCAATCTGCAATCTATTTTCCTTCCTACGAAATTGTAATGGACGAACTTCGAGATTATAGATTTTATGCCGAAGATATGTTGCATCCAAACCAAACAGCAATCGACTATATTTGGATAAAATTCTTTGAAAATTATGTTGATGAAAAAGAATTTGTCACCATGCAACAAGTTTGTGATATTCAAAAAGCATTGCATCATAAACCATTTAATCCAAATTCAGAAAACCATCAAAAGTTTTTGAAAAATTTAAATCAAAAAATCACTACTTTAGTCTCAAAATATCCGCAAATACAATTTTAAAATGTCGCAACAAACTCCTCCTAAAGTGGGCTTTTTTGTAGCCTTATCAGAATTTCGAAAATGGGCAGTTTTAATTCTAATAGGATTAGTTTTGTTTTTTGGATATAAATTTTTTACTACCAAAAGCGAAACGTCTTCGATAGAATATGATACTAATTTAATACAACAACAAATTAAAAATGTTGAAAAAACTAGTTGTAACTGAAGGCCATTTTGCCGAAGTTCTAACTTATAAAGACAGAAAAGAAACTTATATTCCAGGTTTGAGTTTTGATAAAAAAGCTTTAGTCGTTATCAATGCTGATGTAACTGTAGGTTTTGATTTAAGCAAAGTAAAATATGATATTGATGCAATAAATAAAACAGTAACCATCACAAACATTCCTGAAGAAGAAATAAAAATTAGTCCTGATATTAAATATTATAATACTGAATCTTCAACTTTCAATGAATTTACAGGTGATGATTATAATAAAATCAATAAATTGGCTAGAGAGAATTTAAAAAAGAAAATAGCTAAATCTACTTTAAAATCAAATGCTAAAAATAGATTAATTAGCGAATTATCTAAGATTTTAATTCTAACAAGTTCTATGGGTTGGACTTTAAAATATGATGGTGAGGTGGTTAATAATAATCAAAAGTTTCAATCTAAAATAAAAGGGTAAAAGCGACTCTGAATTTCAAGGTCACTTTTACAAAAACCAATAACTATTTAATCAATAAACTATAATTTATTTTCCAAGCTTTGCCATCCTCCACCATTCATACAGTCAATTCCGTTGCTTTTTAAAATTGAGTTTGCTTGCGCACTTCTCATTCCGCTTCTACAACAAACGATAACAGGTTTTTCCAACCTTTTAATTTCATTAACTTTCGAAAAAATGGTATCTAAAGGAATGTTTTTTGAGTTTTTAACATGACCTTCTCTAAACTCGCCAACTGTTCTTACATCAATAATAACAGCGCCTTTATCTATATAGTCTTTAACACTTTCCGATTTTCCGCCTAAACCCAACATACTTAATAATCCCATATTTTATATTTTTAATTTGTTTTCTATTTCAGATTTTCACAGCAAAATTAATGGTATACATACTATAAAGTTGTAACAAAAGTTACCCAAGTCAAAAAAATCTTTATATTTGAAATCGTATGAAGATTACTGATAGAAAAACCGAAATTGTAAATGTATCCGCAAAACTTTTCAAAGAAAAAGGATATAGTGCTGTAACTATGCGTGACATCGCTCAGGCTATGGATATCAAAGCCGCAAGTCTTTACAATCATATCAAGTCCAAACAAGAAATTCTAGTTTTAATCATCATCGAAATTGCCGAAGAATTTACTTCCGTAATAGAAGAAATCCTTGCATCTAATGTCATAACCATCCAAAAAATCGAACGAGTTATCCAACTTCACATCGATATTACATTAAGAAATTCAGATGCACTAGCTTGTCTAAACAACGATTGGATGCACTTAACCGATGATGATTTAATTTATTTCATCAAAATGCGAAACGACTATGAAGAGAGTTTCCGACAAATAATCAAAACCGGAATAGCCAACGGAGAAATAAAAAACCTAAACATCGAAGTCATAATTTTCTCAACACTGTCAACATTGCGAACACTCTACCTTTGGTATGGTAAGAAAAAAACAATCAAGCCAGAAGTGTTAAAGGCAAATATGATTCAGGTCTTACTAAACGGAATTGTTTAAAAATCTTTCAATCCTTCAATCAATCTCAAAATCCTTTAATCTTTAAAATATTACAACGTTTTCGTAACATATTAAAATTTTCACTAAATTTGCATAACAAACTAACAAGTGTTAGTTAAAAATTATTCAGTGGTTATGTCAAAATTTCATAGCATAAAAATTGCCGATATTTACAAGGAAACCAAAGATTGTTCCGTACTTTCTTTTGAAATCCCGCAAGAATTAAAGCAAGAATTTCAATACAAACCAGGACAACATCTCACGCTAAAAGCTACAATTGACGGTGAAGATGTCCGTCGTTCCTATTCATTATGTTCGTCTCCAATCGAAGATAAATGGAAAGTAGCCGTTAAAAAAATCAATGGCGGATTGTTTTCAACCTTCGTAAACGAAACGCTAAAAAGTGGTGATATCCTAGAAATAATGCCACCAAGCGGAAAATTTAATGTAGAAATCGATACCCAAAAAGCCAAAAATTACATAGCATTCGCAGCTGGAAGCGGTATCACGCCAATTCTGTCAATCATAAAAACACATTTAAAATCTGAGACAAACAGCACTTTTAAATTATTTTATTTAAATCGTTCCGTAAAATCCATTATCTTTAAGGAAGAAATTGAACAACTTAAAAACTTGTATTTCAATCGTTTCGAAATTTTTCATTTCCTAACCAAAGAACATCGAGCATCCGAATTATTCAACGGAAGATTTACCAAAGAAAAAATTCAGGTTTTAATCGAAAAAATAATCGATATTCCAGCAACCGACGATTGTTTCATCTGCGGGCCAGAAGAGATGATTTTCTTATTACGCGACGAATTAACCGCTGCCGGATTAGATAGCGATAAAATACATTACGAGTTGTTCACTTCTGGAATTTCCGAAGAAGACAAAAAACGTATTCAAAGAATTGTAGAAAATAAAGTAAACGGAACCGACATCACCATCATCGACGGCGGAAAAGAATTCCATTTCGTGATGGACGAAGCCTACGATAACATTCTCGATGGTGCATTAGCAGCCGGAGCCGATTTACCATTTGCCTGCAAAGGCGGCGTATGCAGCACGTGCAAATGCAAAGTTTTAGAAGGCGAAGTCGAAATGAAAGTCAATTACGCACTCGATGCACACGAAGTCGCAAAAGGATTGGTTTTGAGCTGTCAAGCTGTCCCAACAACCGACAAAGTTGTAGTCGATTTTGGCGTTTAGGAGCGAATGGTTTAGGCATTTTTGAAATCCATTTTCCTGCTTTCCTTCCAAATCTCGCTAAAGAAGCGAGGCTTTTCCCTCCAATCAGGGCTAGAAAGCAAACGAATTGAATAAAATTTAGAAATATAAAACAACACTATCTTAATGAACCTTAATAGTTCGAAAGAAAAAAATATAATTTGCGAATTTGCGGTAAAATAATAATCAGTTTAAATCTGTATAATCCGTTAAATCCGTGGCAAAAAAATAAAACAATAATCGTTCAAAGTTACTGCAAAGTAAAATATTACGGCGACTGAACACCTGCCTACCGCAGGCAGGCTGAACACTAATTCAAAAAAGTATGTCAGAAAAAGAAGTAAAAAATTTAGAAGAAATCTTCGACGCACGAATTGCAAGAGACGAAAAAATCGAGCCCAAAGATTGGATGCCCGAAAAATACCGTCAAACACACATTCGTCAAATTTCCCAACACGCACATTCCGAAATCGTAGGAATGCTACCAGAAGGAAATTGGATTACTCGTGCACCATCGTTAAAACGTAAAGTTGCACTTTTGGCCAAAATTCAAGACGAAGCCGGACACGGTTTATACCTATATTCTGCTTGTGAAACTTTAGGCGTATCACGCGAAGAATTATACGAACAATTGCATTCAGGAAAAGCAAAATACTCGAGTATTTTCAATTATCCAACCTTAACTTGGGCTGATATGGGCGCAATTGGTTGGCTAGTTGATGGTGCAGCTATTATCAATCAAGTGCCTTTATGTTCAACTTCTTTCGGACCATACGCAAGAGCAATGGTTCGTGTTTGCAAAGAAGAAAGTTTTCACCAACGTCAAGGTTTTCAAATTATGATGACCTTAGCAGAAGGAACTCTAGAGCAAAAAGAAATGGCGCAAGATGCCTTAAACCGATGGTGGTGGCCTGCATTAATGATGTTAGGACCATTAGATGCCGAATCGGTTCACACCGAGCAATCAATGAAATGGAAATTAAAACGTAAAAGCAACGACGATTTGCGTCAACAATTTGTAGACCAAACTGTTCCTCAAGCTGAAATGATTGGTCTAACCATTCCAGATCCAGATTTAAAATGGAACGAAGAAAAGCAATCTTATGATTTTGGCGAAATGAATTGGGACGAATTTTGGCAAGTAGTAAAAGGCCACGGACCATGTAATAAAGAACGTATCTCAGCAAGAGTAAACGCTTGGGAAAAAGGAAAATGGGTTCGAGACGCAGCAATGGCTTACGCCGAAAAACAAGCAAACAAAGAAGTAAAACAAGCAATATAAATTAGGTGTTAGGTATTGGGTAGTAGGTCTTAGAAGTTTCCTACAACCTACAACCTACAACCTACAACCTTAACACTATGAAAAACTGGCCACTTTGGGAAGTATTTATAAGAAGTAAAAACGGATTAGAACACCGCCATTGCGGAAGTTTACACGCAAGCGATGCAACAATGGCATTAGAAAACGCACGCGATGTTTACACACGACGAATGGAAGGCGTTAGTATTTGGGTAGTTCCATCAGCACAAATCACAGCATCAAATCCAGACGACAGCGCCGAACTTTTCGATCC
>Ga0208597_1000609_pt1 | contig 14178 bp, 8 predicted proteins | sample LakMenEpi05May12_FD_150673 | JGI IMG/M metagenome (GOLD analysis project Ga0208597, IMG submission 150673) | Freshwater microbial communities from Lake Mendota, WI - 05MAY2012 deep hole epilimnion (SPAdes) | ecosystem: Environmental > Aquatic > Freshwater > Lake > Epilimnion/Euphotic zone ...
ATGTGGGTGACGAACTGGTTCATCATGTCGAAGCGCGACATCTTCTCGAACATGGGGATGAAGGCCCGGCGCGGGTCGCGCTGATAACAGACGAACAACAGCCCCGCGTCATATTCCATGCCCTGACGCCACGGCGGCCAGCGCTCGACCGTGAAGCTGAGACCGTTGTTGTAGGAGTAAGACCGGCGCAGCATCTGGGCGCCGTTGTTGCTCTCCGGCGCCGCCAGACGCGCGTGCGAGTTCTCGGCCACAACAGGATTGCCATCCGTGTCAACAGCGTCGAGGTCGAGCTTGTCGGTCTCGCGGGCCTTGCCGATTGGAGCGCCCGACAGCTTGCGCCGCCCCATGGTCTGTTCCTGGAAGGCTTCCTTCATGCGGTCCCAATGCTCCAGGGCGATGCGCGCCGGTCGGGCCACCAGGTAGGAACCGCCGTTCATCCAATCGCCGCCCTCGGCCCCAGCCCAGACGTGCTCGCGCATCAGGGCCGCGTCGCGCACATTGGGGTTCATGGTGCCGTCCTTGAAGCCCATGAGGTTGCGTGGGGTCTCGCCCGGCTTGAAGCCGCCGACGAAGCCGGTCTGGCTCCAACGCAGCCGCGCCTTGCCGTCGGCCAAGCGAGCGAGAGTGCGCAGGGCGTGGAACGCCACCTGCGGATCGTCAGCGCAGGTCTGCACGGTGAGGTCGCCGCCGGTGCGCTCCGGGATCAGCTGGTCGCCCTTGAACTTGGGCAGGTCGACGAAGGCGGCGGGGCGGCGGGGAAGAAGGCCGTAGCGGTCCTTGCCCTCCTTCTCGAACAGCGTGGCGCCGAAGCCGAAGGTGATGGTGAGGCGGGCGGGCGAAAGCTCCAGGATGTCCTGGGCGTCGAAGCGCGAGCCGTCGGTTTCGCCCGCTACCGACCGCCCTTCGGAGAGCCGGGCGGCGGCCAGGGTCCAGGTCTTCAACAGCGCGGCGACGTCAGCGCGGCTTTCGGCCTCAAGGTCGAAGGCGGCGAAATAGGTGTGCAGCTGGGCCGGGGTGAGGATGCCGCTCTGGTGTAGGCCATAGAAGGGCTCGCGATCGACAGGCGCGGCGGCGCGCGCCTCGGCGACGGCGGGCAGGGCTGTGGCGGCGGCGCCGGTGAGGGCCGCGCCGATGAGGCCGCGGCGGGAGGGGCTGAAGGCGTTCATTTGCGCGACGCCTTTACGAGCGTGTTCATGTCATCCTCCACATAATAGAAGCCGGTTCCGTCCAGGGTCATGGCGAGGCCGAAGAGGTCGCCATTGCCCGGCGGCGACTGGGCCTGATCGTTGTCGATCCACTGGGCGTAGATCTGCTTGCCGGCCTTGGGGTCCACTTCCACCACCTGGCCGTTCTTGCCGTTGACCACTAGGAGATGCCGCTCCGGGGTCCAGCACATGGCGAGCGGCCATTGCAGTAGCCCGTCCTTGGTCACCACCCGGCCCGTGCCGGCGCTGTCGCTGCGGGTGAGGGCGCTCGGGATGGCGGTGATGACGTTGTCGAGCCCGTCGGTGACATAGAGCGTGCCGTCCTCGTCCAAGGCCTCCCCCGTGGGGCCGAACAGGAAGTTGTCGCGGTCGGAGCGGCCGGCGAAGCCGTCGGCCACCACGGTCTGGCTGATAAGCTCCGGCGGCTTGCCGGCGGGGACCTTCAGCTCCAGCCGCAGCACCGTGGCCTTGCGCACCACCACCGGATAGCGGGTCTTGGGGTCGAGCGCCTCGGGCCCCGGCAGATCAAAACCGGCCATGGAGACGAAAAGGACGGCGCGGTCGCCGTCATCCTTCACCGCCATATTGCCCCAGGGCGCATTGATGGTGGGACCGGACCAGGTGGCGACGAGCTTTCCCTCCGGATCGATCACCAAGAGACAGCCGTCGCCCTTGGTCTTGGTGGTGCCGTCGGTGGAGGGGGCCGAGCCGACGATGATCCAGCCCGACTTCAGCATGGTCATGGCGGTGGTGAGACCGACCCCGCCAGGACATTGGGCCAGCTTCTGCGGCAGCTGCACGAAGGTGGAGAGCGCCTTGGTGTCCGGATTGATGCGGACGATGGAGGTTCCGGTGCCCTGCAGGTTGGTGATGTTGTTGAAATTGGTCACCAGCACGTCGCCGGCGTGGATCTTGCCGGCCGACACCGGGGCCACCACCACCGCATAGGGGTTGAGATCGCCATTGTCCGTGATGGTGGAGGCGAGGGTCGTGTGCTTCTTGATGGTCTCCAAGAAGCCCTGCGGCTCGGCCCTGGCGCTGCTGAGGGCGAGGGCGGCGAACGTCGCGCTGGCGAGGAAAAGGCGGGATCGATGGTCCATGGCCGACACGCTCCTTACAGGGACAGATTGGCGCGCACGCCGAACACGAGCTCGTTGCGCAGGCGCGAAGTGGGATTGCTGGGATTGGCGAGCCCGGCGCCCGGGTTGAACACATATTGCAGGTCCGGCTGCAGCTGGGCCCAGGGGGTGAGCTGGTACTGGTAGGTCGCCTCCACGAAGGTCTCGTCGCTACGGGCGGGACCGGAGCGGCCGGTAAGGCGGATGGCGTCGACGTCGGCCTGGCGCGCGGCGTGGCTCACATGGGCGTAGCCGCCGCCGAGGGACGCCACGTCCATGGTGCGGTAGGCGAAGGGCGCGCGCAGCACGAGGCCGAGATTGAAGCTGGCGTCGATGAGGTTGCGATCCGTCAGGGGCGTGGCCATGGCCCGGCCGAACAGGGACAAGGTGCGGTTGGGATCGGCCTTGGAGCGCCAGACCATCTGATCAGCCACGGCGTAGAGGGCGTAGTCGCCGCGGTGTTGCGCTGGCGCGCCGTTGCTGGCGGGCGAGGCGAGAAGCTGGCCCGTGCTGTCGCGGCGCTGGTCGGCGAAGGCCTCGCTGTCGTACCAGACCCCAAGCCGGTAGGTGTGGGCCAGCGGCTCGGTCTCGCCCGGCGAAACCATGCCGCCGAGGGCCGGATACACGAACTGCAGCTCGGCGATGGCCAGGGCCCCGCGATTGAGTGGGAAGCTGAGGCCATAGCGGTTATTCCGCTGCGGATCGCCCGCAGCGTTCTTCACCGGACTGCCGCTGAAGAGCCCCGCCAGCACCACCACGGAATCGGTGGGGCGCGCCTTCACCCGCAGACCGAGCGCCGACAGGGGATAGGCCGGCCCGCCCGCCGGCAAGTCCGCCGAGGGCAGCATGGGCCAGCCGAACATGGTGTTGACGAGGCCAAGCGCGTTCGGGCTGACCATGAACTCCTGATCGAGGCTCTGCTGGCCGATGCGCAGATCGAGCCGGTCCTCCTCCAGCAGCTTCTGATCGTACCAGGCCTCCCACAGGCGCAGGCCGCGATCCGCCTCAATGCCGCTGGCGGTCTGCAAGGTTCCAAGGCTCTCCGCCGACAGATTGCGGCCGTGCACGTCGAGCACCGAGACGTTGAAGAGCCCGCCATAGTGGCCGAAGGCCCGCTGCGTATCGAGCTGCACCACAGCCTGGGTCAGGCCCTCATAGACGAAGCTGCGGCGCGCGCCGCCCGTGGCGTCGCCGAGGCCCTCGCTGGTCTCCTGGATGGCCAAACTCAAGCCCGCCTTGCTCAACCAGGGGCGCAGACCCCACAGGTCGCCGAAGAACTGACCGTTGCGTCGCCAGCCGTGCAGGAAGTCGAGCGGCCCCTCGGCCGGCCGCGCAGCCCCCGCCTCCGACGGCGCCGGAATGGAGATGGGCGGCGGCGCAGCCTGGGCTACGCCCGCGACGGCCAAGGCGGCGAGGGGCGCCGATTGCAATGAAAAGTTGGCGAAGCGACGCACATCTGACCCCAAGCGGTTGAACTCACCGGTGGAGACATATTGCGACTCATTCTCATTATCAAGAAATGATGCGAAACAGGCTCAAACACGTGGGCCTCCACGCGGAAACGATCACCGCGGGTAAGTCGCCGTCGCATCGATCGGCGTTGACCCGAAGGGCGGCGGAGCCAAAATGCTCGGGATTTTAAAGGCCCATCGCCCTGGCGCATGCGCGAGAACAGTCGCGCCGAGAACAGCCATCTGCTCATCCGAAGGCGGGAGCAAAAGCAGCAGAAGGTCAAATCGCAGGGCTCAGCACAGCGCTCCACAGCGTCCAAGGCCGCGCTTTAGAAGAATGGGGCGCCTGACCCAAGCCGCCTGACTTGGGTTGGGGCGCCCCCTTCGCGTTCGCCTCGGATTAACCTGCAATGACCTAAATGAAGCCTCAGGCGGCGGGCTTTCCAAGGACTTGCGCCGCCAACTGCCGGGCGCGATTGTCAAAGTCCGCGGCGACTCCATGATTTCGCAACATAGCCACGTCGCGGAAGACGCGCTGCATGCGCTGGCCGTTTTGCGCCGGGCTGGTCCCCATGGTCGTCCAAAGCGTCTGCATGATTTCCCAGACGATATCGATCACTTCGCCGCCCAGCAGCATCATCCGGAGATTTTCGGCCTCACTGACCGGCGGTTCGCCGAGCATGCGGCGGCGGCCCGATTCAGTCCATTGTTGCGCCAGATTTGTGAGCGCCGCCTCCGCCATGGCCAAGCGTCCGAGGGCGCGCCCATACCAGCGCAGATAGTCATCGTTCTCCAGCCTTTGAGAAATTGGCGGCCAAATCGTGGGTTTTGTCCGTATGAGGTTTGCATACTCATCGAGAGCGCCCGTCACTGCGCCAACCCCGAGCGCAGCCAGTTCATACAGGAAGAACCCTTCGAATGCGCCGTAATAGGCGGGATTGGAACGCAACGAGGGCTTATCCTTTTCGAGCGGTTTCGGTTGGAAATCGAGCAAGCCGGCCCTCAACACGAAGCGATCCGGAATTCGCGCGTCGTCAAACCGAGCGCTGAACGAGCCGCTGCCTTTCATGCCGAACGCATCGTGCCAATCGTCCAGCATCGTCCAGTCGCTGCGGCGGGCAAGGAATACGATCGGCGGCCCTTTAGAACCGTCGCGATAGACGGGCATGGCCTGGCTAATCAGGTGCGAGGCGTAGGGCAGACCGGAACTATAGCTATAGGTTCCAGTCAGCGACCAGTCGCCATTATCAAGTTGTCGAATCTCCCCAGACGGCCTCGCTGGAAGCGGAGCGATGAAGTTGCTGTCGGCGAATATTTCAGGCCAAAGCGAGGTGTCGAACAACTGGCATACATTGATCGTGTGCGATGCGCCGAGGCAGAGCTGCCAAGCTGAACCCGGGCAGCCCCGCGCGATGGCCATGACGATCCTTCCAAAGGTTTCGAGATCGACGCCCAGACCGCCGAACTCAGGCGGCACCAGCGCCCGATAAAACCCCGCAGCCTTGAAGGCTTCATGGGTGTCTTCGGCATAGTAGCCCCTGGCTTCGGTTTCGGCCTGACGCGCCACGAGCGTCGGCGCGATTTCCTCCGCTCGGGTGAGCAGTTGTTTGATTTCAGCCGACCGGTCAACAGCGGCCTGTAGTATTCTTTCAATTGTAGTCATGGTTCATCCCTATTTATTAGAAGACCGGTTCGCACCTGGTTTGAACATTGTTCATAATCCGCGCGCCCGACTCATCTCCGAAATCATGGATTGCTCTGTGCATGACAGAGCGATTGTCCCACATAACAACATCGTCGTGGAACCAGCGGTGGCGATAACTGAAGTCTAACCGGACGGAGAAATCGAATAAGTACCGGAGGATCGGCTGGCTCTCCTCGACGGTCATGCCTTCGAACTGCTTGACGAAGGTCTCGCTCACAAAGAGCGTTTCGCGCCCGGTGACGGGATGCGTGCGAACGACCGGGTGGACGGTCGAGCGAACACCTTTTGGTCCATAGTCGTAGGAATGGATCGCCTTTAGACTGCGCAGAACGTCCTTAAGGGTGTCGGACAGGCGCTCGAAGGCTACGTGCTGATTGGCGAACGCCGTGTCCCCGCCGGCTTCAGGAAGCTTGAGCGCCCGAAGAATAGTGTAGGACGGAGGCATCTCCGCGGAGGTTGCTTCGGCGTGCCATCTCTCGGTGATGCGCGCCATTTCGGGGGTGTAGGTGAGGTTCATGATCACCCCGCCCTTCGTGTTCTCCCTTGCACCGGCGTACTCCCGCAGCTCGCCGAACATGCGGCCGAAATCAAGAAGGCCTTGTTCGTTGAAATTCTTCTGTCCGCGGAACACCACAACGTGGTGCTTAATCACCAATGCTTCAACGGCCGGCAGATCAGCAGGATCAAATGACATCAGGTCAAGGCCGAAAACTTCTGCGCCCAGCGTTCCCCCGACACGATTTACGGTCCAATTCCTGGATTCATTTGTCCGAGGCCCCACCGCTTCTCCTCCTCATTATGACTTTCCAGCTTGAGCCGGTTCAACGTCACCCTATTAATGGATATGGAGAATGGCAATAAAAAAAGATTTTTTTGATTTATTCCGCACTCACACAAAAGATGCATTTTGGGCGAATTGACGCCACCGCGCGCCCGGCGACGGGGCACGCGGAAGCGCGCGCATTTTCAATCACAGAACGCGAACGGAAACGGGAAGCGCCCTAGGACGGCTCGCGCCGCGGGCTCCGAGCTCGGATCTTCGAGCGCGATGCTGACGGTGTTCGAACCTTCGTCCTTCGGGGTTACGCTGGCTGCTGAAATGCCTGCATCGATCAGCGCCGATCTCAGCGCGTCGATGATTTCCAGCCGCTTGAGCGCCGGCTTGAATATCTTGCCGACGGCAGTGAGGGGGATGCGCTCCGCGAGGCGGATGTGTTTCGGCAAGGCGGCGCGTTCACTGATCGCGCCACGGAGGAATTCAATTAGCTCCGCCTCAGTCGCCTCAGCGCCCGAGCGCAGCTGCACATAGGCCACCACCAATTCGCCAGCATGAGCGTCGGGCCGCCCGACTGCAGCGGCCAGTTGAACCGCGGGATGGCGGTGCAGCGGCTCCTCGATCACCGCTGGATCGATGTTGTGGCCGCCGCGAATAATCAGCTCTTTCTTGCGGCCGGTAAGCCAGAAGTAGCCATCGGGATCGCACCGTCCGAGATCGCCGGTATTTAGCCAACGACGGCCATCGCCCAGGTCGGGCCAGACGTCCTTGTTCTGTTCAGGCGCGAGGTAGCCCGAAAAGACATTGAGGCCAGAGATCAGCAACACGCCGGCTTCATCGGGGGCGCAGTCGCGAACATAGGTCCCGGCGTCGTCGAGGATCACCGGCTTCATATCCTGGAAGGGTATGCGCAAACCGATCGAGCCCGGCCGCCGCTCTCCCTTCGGCGGATTCACCGTGCTCACGCAGGTCCCCTCGGTAAGGCCATAGGCCTCGAGGATTTTGATCCCAGTGCGAGCCTGGAACGACCTTAGAACCTCCACGGGCATGGGCGCCGCGCCGCAGAAGCCATATTGCAGCGAACTCACGTCATGGTCAGCGATCGGAACATTCAGCAACGAGGCGTAGAGCGTCGGCACACCGCTGAAGAAATTCACCCGGTGATGCTCCACGATCTCCCAGAAGCGCTGGATCACGCCTTCGCCCCGGTAGCCCTCCGGCGTGCCCAACAGGACGTGGGCGCCATAGGCGAACGAGGTCAGGCCGGTGGCCTGCACGGCGTTTACATGAAACAGCGGCAGGCCCGAGAAGGAGGTCTTGCCGGGGCCGAAACCGTCATCGCCAAGGAATTGCGCCGTCGCCCAGGCGTTGGCGACCTCATTGCCATGGCGCCGCACGGCGAGTTTCGGCAATCCGGTCGTGCCTCCGGTGCAGAAGTAGGACGAAATGTCCTCCGCGCTGAACCTGCGGCGACTGTCGAGCTCATCGCCCCGCGCCCTCGCCATCGCCTCCCAGAAATCGTGCACATCCATGTGCAAAGGAACGACGCTGCGCAGGTCACGCACGCCGTGAAGTCGCTGGCATTCTTCAGCTTGCTGGCTGAGCGCCAGCTCTAACGTAGCGCCGCCCGCCCGCGTTCCCGGATTGACCAGCACCAGATGCTGCAGCGACTCCATATGGCTAAGGACGGGTTGCAGCTTGGGCCAGATCTCCGTTCCCGGCAAAGGCGCAAGCGTCACCAACAGGCGGGCGCCGGCGGCCTTGATCAGCTGGGCGATGGCTGCCGGCTCGAGCAGCGCATTGATAGCCAGGACCACACCAGCGGCTTCGCCGCCCCAGATGGTGAAATGAGTTTCGGGCAGGTTGGGCAGCACATAGGCCACGACGTGGTCCGGGCGCACGCCGAGCGCTCCGAACATGTTCGCTGCCCGAGTTACATCCCGCAACAGGTTAGCATAGGTCCATCGTTCGGGATCGCGATGCGTTTTGGTGGTTCGAAAATAGGACAGCGCCGGCGCGGCTGGGTCGAGCTCAGAGCCGCGGCGGATCAGCTCGTAGGTGCTGGCCGGCAGGTCAGGAATCCCCGCGGCCTCAATGGCCAGCACATCGGCCTGGTTGGCTATGCCATTGATGGCGAACGTCAAACGCCGTCGCTTGTCCATGAACTTTCCTCCAAAATATTCTTATTTTGACCTTGCCTTGGCGCGGCCCAGGCACGTGAGCGCCTCGAAACTGGCCGGCAATCCCGTGCACGAGAAAACTCGTTATATCAATAAAAAATAGATTTTGTGACGAGACCTGATAAGGCTCTACACATCCATGACGAAGAGCGCGTGGATCCCTGGATTAAACGGCGGGGGCCTTGCGCCGGGGCGATCGTTCCACCTTCGGCGACCGAACGGGTGCGCGGACTGGCTCAGCATCGCCATCTTGAGCGAGCTCGATAATGTGCAATACGGTTTGGCTCGTGGAGCCGATATGGCTGCGGATCAGGGCTGTCGCTTCGTCCACATTGCGAGCCAGCGCGGCGTTCAATAGCAAGTCATGGTCGGCGTCAGTCTTCTTGACCCTTTCTTCACTCTCCGGGCCGACGAAGGACATGCGTCGATAGCGTTCAGTTTGTTCGAATAAGTTACGGCGAATCTGAAGCAAGGACTCATTTTCGCAAGCCGCCACCAAAGCTTCGTGGAAATTGGCATGCGCATCGCGCCAGTTGTAATTGCCTCCCACATGGCGCCCTGTCCCTCGCAAGATGTGAGCCGCGGCGATCAGGCGGCTCTCCCACTCGAGGCCGCCGCACCGCAACGAGCGCGCCAAGCACAGCGCTTCGATCTCCATTCGGGCCTCAGTGATATCGCGCAGCGAACCCAGTGAAATTGGGGCCGCACGGAATCCTCTCTGCGGCGTTGCAACGACAAGGCCTTCGGAGCTCAGGCGCGAGAGCGCTTCGCGGATTGCGCTTGGGCTCACCTGATAGCGCGCCGCCAATTCATTGCACTTCAGCCGATCGCCAGGGCGCAGCTCGCAACTCAAAAGCGCTTCGCGCACTGCCCTATAGGTTTGCTGGGTCTTGCTGGCGCTGAAGGTTTCGCTGCTCATGGGCTCAGTGTCGCATACACGGGAGTCGCGCTAAATATCTTTTTTTTGCGGTGTTTCCAACCTTCCCGCCAAACCCGGGCGCGGGGATCGTGAGCCGCCATCAGTTCAGTCAGATAGGGATTTTGCGCCAATTGCGCTGCGACAAGCGCCGCACGGCAGAAGCTGAGCTTCGGCGCGCAGAGTGTCAGTCCGCGGCGCCGCCGATCGGGGCGACGCCGCGGAGCGTCCGCTCAGTACTTATAACTCAACGTGAAGCCGTAGGTGGCTGGCATCCCCGTGTAACGCAGCAGGGGGTCGTTCACGTGCTGCGCCGCGGTCCAGTAGTAGGTGTTGGCGACGTTGTGGCCCCACAGCTGAAACCGCCAGGCGCCGCGTTCGAAGCCGGCCCGAAGGTCGACAAGCGTATAGCCCGGCACCGACAGCGGATCGTTCGGGTGGTTGTACGGACCAGCCGGCGGAATACCAAACTGGTTGTACCCGCCAACTGGTTGGATGGGCGACCTGTTGACGAAATTGGTATTGGTATCCGAAGTGTATTGAACGGCGACGCCGATGAAGGCGTTCAGGTCGTTGCGCAACCACCAATTATACTGGACATCGACTGATGCCTGCCATTCAGGCGCATCTGGGAACTTCTCGTTGGTGAAGTCCGCCATCTGGGAAAAGATGTCGAAGTTGTAGAAATGGCCTGGAACACAAGCCGGCGCCCCTTCCGCCGCCAGCGTCGCTACGATGACGGGCGTGCAGGTGTTCCTGCTCGAACTGTCGATGTTGGAGTGCTGGTAACTGACCGCCGGGGTAATGGTCAGCCCCTTCATCCAGTCGGGCTGGTAGGAACCTGACACTTCAAATCCAACGACATGCGACTTGGGCACGTTGACCAGGGCGGGCAGAGCCCCGAACAGCAGGTCGGACACATCGCCAAGTATCTGCTTGTCGGTGTAGTCATAGTAAAAACCCGCGCCGTTGATCGTCAGCTGTCGATCGAACAACTTAGATTTGAATCCCACTTCGTAGGACTGGAGCCCTTCCTGAACGACCGGCCGGGCCTGAGTCCAGGTAAACATGGCCAAGGCCGGGAAAGACCCACCCTTATAGCCCTTGCTTGTATTGGCGTAGATCAGGTCGGTTGGCGATATTTTCCAGTTTAGGCCTACGCGCCAAGATACATTGTGCTGGTTCAAGTCTGACGCGATGCCGCCAGCGGGCGAATTGAAGTTGTTTTGCGGGAAACCGACCGTGGCGCAGGCGCCTGGCGACGACATTTTCGCCAAGGCAGGGTTCTGTCCGCTGCTCGCCAGAAAGACCTGCTGGAGTTGATAAGCGATCAGCGCCACACTGCCGTCGCCGCCATCGTTGGCGCAAACAACGCCATGTTTGTCTTCCTGCGTGTATCGGATCCCACTTTGCAGGATGAGGTTCTCTAGGATCGGATATTCAGCGTTGGCGTAGACCGCATAGGTGTCGGTTTTCTGTAAGCTGACGGGCTTTGTCGGCCCGAGCGCAAGGGCGGTCAACGCGCAACCGGCCGGGCTGCATGGGGGAGCGACGAGAACAGGCGAAAATGGGCTGCCGCCCAGTAGCGCACCGTAGAAGGCAGAGTTGTAGGAAAATAACGTCGGGCTGGCCGTTGACGCATTGTACGTCTGCAGGAAGCTGTCCCAGGTCTTGTCGTGTTCGTAATTGGCGCCGATGATCCACGAGCCCTTGCCCTCGAACTTGCCGGCAAGGCGCAGTTCCTGGAATGCGCTGGTGATATTACCGCGCTGATAGGACTGATAATCCTGGATCGCCATGGCCGAGGCGTCGACACCGGAGGTGCGGTTGAACTTCTGGTATTCGGTCAACGACGTCAGGGTCATGTCATGACCCAGGTCGTAGTCCATCCGCAGCGTGCTGCTGTAGTAAGTGTTGTCGTTGCGAGGCGCCACGCAGTGGGTCGGTTGGCCGCCCGCTTGAGCTGTGGAGCCAGGCCCCATCGATTCTTGCACGCCCACCGGCGTCATCCACACCGCCCCGCTCGTTTGACCTGCGATCGGATCGAAAGACGAGGTGTTGACGCAATTGTTCCAGCCTGCCGCCTGATCGTTGTGAGGCGCGAGCGGGTAGTTGATGATAGACGGGCTGAGCGGCGCCTTGGGGCTCAATTCGGCCAGTCCGTAGAGTTGGCCCATCTGGTTGAAGCTCTTGTCCTGCCAGCCGCTTACCGTCAGCAGCGCCTTGAACTGGTCGGTGGGCTTCCACTGAAGGCTGCCACGGGCGTTGAGGAAGTCTTTGCCGCCGATCGATTGGCCCGCCTGCGGACCATATCCCTTCTGCCAAGCGCCGCTCGTATGAGACTCGAACGCCAGGCGACCGTCCAGACCCGGCAACAGCGGGCCGCTGACAAACCCGCTGAAGTGCAGTTCGCTGAATCGGCCATAGGTCTGGTCAAATCCGGCGTGGAAAGTGTCCGTCGGCTTGTTGGCGATGTAGTTGATCGCGCCGCCGGTGGCGTTCTCCCCGAAGAGCGTGCCTTGGGGCCCCTTCAACACTTCGACGCGCTGCAGGTCGAGGCTGGCGCCAGCAGTTAGGGCCGAGAACGGCAGCGGCGCTTCGTCGACGTAGGCTGAAACCGTCGGGCTACCGCCGAGCGAGCTGTCCTGGAAGCCCACCCCTCGGATCGTAAAGACCTGCGTTCCATAATAGGTTGGCGTAAACAGGAACCCCGGAACGATCTTCTGCAGCGATGCGGTGTCGGTGACGCCGAGACTGACCAATTTGTCGCCGGACGCGGCCTGGATCGACATGCCAACGTTTTGGATGTCCTCTCGCCGCTTGTTGGCGGTGACGATCACTTCGCTGACGGTCGTGGAGGCGGGCGAAGACTCAGCCGTGGGGCTGGCCGGAGTTTCGGCGGCTAAGACGGCATGAGACTGGATCGCGACTAACGCGACGGTTGCTGCGGCGCCGAATAGCGCCGCCTTGGTATAGGTCATCCTATTCCTCCCCTTCATTGCCGCTATTGATCTGCGGCATTTCGGTTGCGGGCGCGGTTATCGCGCCGCTGACGCGCCAGCCCGATTGAGCGCCCTCACCGGGCCCATTCGACGACGCACAATCTTTGTACATAATATATTTTTTTTGACAATCTCAGCGATGGTTCGATCGTTATATATATTTTTTACGCGCGGATCCGCACAGCTAAACAGATATCGTTCCGCCTATGGGTGCGGGCCCTTCCTCCAGCGTCGAGGGGGCGTGGAGAGCCGGAATGAATGAAGCTACGACCAACTTCTGGCGCGCGAACAGGCGTGAGAAAATGCCGCCCTGTTCGACGCGCATAGCTGAATCTTGCTGAAAACGCCTTTATGATCCGTGCGTTAGCCATCACACAACGGCGGCAGGAACCTGCACCTAGGCGTCCGGAGCTGCTCAGATCGCGGCGACTTCGGTCATTGTTCTGGTGAAACGACCATCTAAATAAACGTATGGCCCGCCCCGTCCGCAAGGGTGTTGTCCTGACAGCGTGATTGGTCTGCATCAACGTATCCGGTCTCAGGGTCTTGCCCTGGCCAAGATGGATATCCGCGCGTCCCGGGTCCTCATAAAAGCCTCGGCGTCGAGCGCCGCATTTAGAACCAGGATCTCCAGTCCGCCGGTCTGACCGTTACGCCATCTGTACTTCACCTCTCGCAGACATCGAGCGGCCAGGCTTCTTCAGCCTGATCGCGTCTGTTGCCGATCAAGCCGCCACGACGGCGCCTGGATCGAAGTTCGATTGATGACGCAGCACCGCCCAGACGATGCGCGCCAGCTTGGCGGCGAGCGCCACTACGACCACGTTCGGATGCGCTCGTTCGAGCAGACCCCGCAGCCACGCGCCCATCCTCGTGGACTTGGCGGCGAGATGGGGCATCGCGGCGCGCGCGCCGTGGATCAGCTGCTTGCGCAGATAGCGGTTCCCGCGCTTGCTGATGCCCAGCATCTTGGTCTTGCCGCCCGTCGAGTGCTGACGTGGCGTCAGACCGAGCCAGGATGCGAGGTCGCGGCCTCGTGCGAAGGCGCTGGCGTCACCGACGGCGGCTAACAGCGCGGTGGCGTTGATCACGCCGACGCCGGGGATGCTCGATAAGCGACGCGCCTGCGCGTCGTCTCGCGCGACCGCGGCGAACTCTTCGTCGTAGGCCCGGATGCGGCGATCGAGATCGACGCACTCATCGAGCAGATCGCCCAAGAGTGCTTTGGTCCGGGCGCCTACAGCCAGGCCGTCGAGACCGATCTCATCGAGCCGTCGCATGAGCAGGAGCCGACCCTTCGGCATGATGACCCCGCGTTCCAGAAGGACAGCGCGAAGCTGGTTGACCAGCGCGGTCCGAGCAAGCACCAGGCGTTCGCGCAGCCGATGGAGCACCTGAAGGTCAAGCTGGGCCTCGCTCTTCAGCGACACGAACCGCATCGTCGGTCGCGTCGCCGCCTCGGCGATCGCTTCGGCATCCCGGTCGTCGGTCTTCTGCGCCTTCACGTAGGGCTGGACGTACTCCGGCGACATCAGCCGCACCTCGTGGCCCTGAGCTTCAAACGTTCGACCGAGGAAGTGCGCGCCGCAGCACGCCTCCATGGCGACGACGCAGCGGGGTAGCTCCGCTGCGAAGGCGATCAAGCCCTCTCGCGTCAGCTTCCGTCGCATGATGACAGCGCCGGTCGCATCCAGCCCGGCCAGGCTACAGCTATTCTTGCCCAGATCGATCCCGAGCACGGCGATAGGGGTCTTGATCATCGGTCCTCTCCTCCAGATCCGCCGTCATCATGACGCCGGCAGTGAGGGGCGGGCCATTCCATAAAA
>Ga0208597_1000610_pt1 | contig 14176 bp, 4 predicted proteins | sample LakMenEpi05May12_FD_150673 | JGI IMG/M metagenome (GOLD analysis project Ga0208597, IMG submission 150673) | Freshwater microbial communities from Lake Mendota, WI - 05MAY2012 deep hole epilimnion (SPAdes) | ecosystem: Environmental > Aquatic > Freshwater > Lake > Epilimnion/Euphotic zone ...
GAATCCTCCGGTGGTGGAAAAAGCGGATGCCGATTCGTTTCCGATCGTGTTTCTCTCGATGGAGAGCGATCAGCTTTCGATTTTGGAAGTCAGCAATCTCGCGGACCGCGTGGTGCGCGAGCGCATGGAAACGATTCCCGGAGTTTCCTCGGTGCGGATTTTTGGTGAAAAACGCTATTCAATGCGATTGTGGATGGACCCGCAAAAAATGGCGATGCACCAAGTCACCGCTGAGGATGTGCAAATCGCCCTGCAGCAGCAAAACGTCGATCTGCCGAGTGGTCGCATCGAGGGTACAACCACCGAACTGGGCCTTCGCACCTTGGGTCGATTGAATCAACCGGAGGAGTTTGAAAAAATGATCATCCACGAGAATCAAGGACGACAAATTCTCTTTCGCGACATCGGTTATGCAGAGCTCGGCCCCGAAGTGTTTCGCACAGGACTGAAGGAAAATGAGCAACAAAAAATCGGCGTTGCGTTGATCCCACAGCCGAACACTAATGCGATCGCCATCGCTGATGAATTTTACAAACGCATGGTGCAGGTGAAAAAAGAATTGCCCGATAGCGTCAAGTTAGAGATCGGCTATGACTTCACCCGCTTCGTGCGCAATAGCGTGACCGAAGTTCAGGAAACCTTGGTGATCGCATTCGTGCTGGTGGCCTTGATCATTTTCGTTTTCCTCCGTGATTGGCGCTCGACGATCATTCCCGTGATTGCCATTCCGGTGAGCATTATATCGGGATTTTTCATCATGTACATCGCTGGCTTTTCGATCAACGTGCTGACTCTGGTGGCGATCGTGCTCTCGATTGGCCTGGTCTGCGATGATGCCATTGTGGTGCTCGAAAATATCTACTCGAAAATCGAAGCGGGAATGTCTCCGTTAGAAGCCGCGCTCAAGGGATCGCGCGAAATTTACTTTGCCGTGATCTCGACGACCGTGGCCTTGGCTGCAGTTTTTGCGCCGCTGATTTTCCTATCGGGATTGACAGGTAGGTTGTTCCGTGAGTTTGGTATCACTCTCGCAGGATGCGTGTTGGTTTCCGCCTTCGTTGCCCTGTCACTCTCGCCGATGATGTGTCGGTTCATTCTGAAAAAACATGGGGAACGCCCGAATTGGTTGTATCGCGTGACCGAGCCTTTTTTCCGCGGCATGACGTCGGGCTATCGGAAATTGCTTGTGCCCTTTTTGCGTTGGCGCTGGATTGCTTTTCCGATTCTGTTAGGCAGTGCGGCATTGATTTATCAAATGATGAAGGTTTTGCCGCGCGAGTTGGCGCCTTTGGAAGATCGAGAAAACATTCGCATCAACGTCACCGCGCCAGAGGGTTCGACGATGGAATACACCGAGAGCTGGATGGATAAAATCGCCGTCTATGCGCAGGACCAAGTGCCTGAGGCGCGTCGCTCGTTCAGCATTTTGGGTGGCGGCATGGGCCGCACCGATGCGAATACGGCGATTCAGAATTTATACTTATCGCCCCCGAATGAACGCGACAAAACGCAGGCGCAAATCACCGAGCAACTGATGCGTGACCTCAGTCAATTCACGGGCGTGCGAGCATTTCCGACACAGCCGCCGACCATTGGCGACCGCCGTGCGGGACAACCTCTCTCGTATGTCTTGCAAGCACCAAACTTCGAAGCAATGGTCGAGGTGTTGCCGAAATTTCTTGCCGAAGCGAATCAGAGCGCGATCGTTCGACAAGTGGATGCCGATCTCAAAGTGAATCGCCCCGAGGGTGTCGTGCGGATCAATCGCGAGCGCGCCGTAGCACTTGGTTTGAATGTGCAAGAAATCGCGCGAACCATTGAGTATGCCTACTCGGGCCGACGATTCGGATACTTCCTGAAAGACGGCAAACAGTATCAGGTCATTGCGCAAATGCAGCGAGAGGATCGCAATGAACCGAGCGATTTGAAAAACCTCTATGCGCGCAACAAGGAAGGTCAGATGATCTCGCTCGACAACGTCGTGAGCTATGAAGAATCGGCAAGTCCCGCGGCGATCTATCGTTTCAATCGATCAGTCTCCGCGACCATTCAAGGCACACCAGCACCAAGCTACACCTTGGGTGATGGCATCACGGAAATGGATCGCATTGCGGCCAAGGTATTGCCCGAAAATTTCCGCACGACATTGTCTGGGCAATCGCGCGATTTTGTCGATAGTTCGTCTTCACTGCTGTTCGCATTTCTCCTCGCACTGCTGATCATCTACCTTGTGCTTGCTGCACAGTTCGAGAGTTTTCGTGATCCATTCATCATCATCTTGACCGTGCCGCTGTCACTGGCTGGCGCGCTTTATTCGCTGCATGTTACTGGACAAACGCTCAATGTTTTCAGTCAAATCGGCATCATCATGCTGATCGGGATCGTGACGAAAAATGGCATTCTGATTGTCGAGTTTGCGAACCAGCAACGCGAAGCAGGTATGGCGAAAATGGAAGCGGTGTTAGAGGCATCGATCAGTCGTTTTCGTCCGATTTTGATGACCAGCCTCTCGACGATTTTCGGAATCTTGCCGATAGCATTGTCGTTGGGTGCAGCAGGGAGTTCGAGGAAATCGTTAGGCATTGCCGTAGTCGGCGGATTGATCGTAGCGGGCTTTCTAACCTTATTTGTGGTGCCCGCCGTTTATGCGATCTTTTCGAAAAAACATCGCGAGGTTGTGGACGAAGAACTCATTGAGGTCTAATCGCTCGCGCATAATTTCGCGCAACTTGCAAGAAGCTGCGTGCCAGATCGTTCGGATGCTCACCATACCACATGCCAATCGCCAGAGGCGGCACGATGCTGGCGGGGAATTCGATCCAGTCGAGTTGGCGCACCTGCTTTTGATCCATTGCAGGAGCGAGGTGAATGCCATAACCTAGACCTAACGCAACAAAATTGGCAACATGACTCAGTGAGGAAACTTCCATGCTGATCGGCCAGACAATGCCTTTTTTGCGCAGCGAGCTGATGACGTGATCGCTAATCAAATTCTGCGCTGGCAGCCCGATCAAGCCAGGGACATCAGACCCTTGCAAGGTCTGCTTGAGTTCTAGCCAACTAGGACAAGATCGACGTTTTTCCTTCGGTCGAATCACACCGACTGGTACCTCGATCAATGTCTCCGCCAAAGGCAATCGCCCCTTATTTGCATGGGATGACATAACGCCGATGGCAACATCGACTTCGCCATCGCGCACCAAATTGGGCAGTTGATGTGATGATGCATCGAGCAAGTGCAGCCGCGCTGATTTCGGAAAATTCATTGCTTCTAACAATTTGGGCAGATGCTTGCTGATGACTACATCGGATGCGGCGATGCGCAAGATTCCTTGATTGGATTTTTTGACTTTGTCTAACGACTCTCTCATGCGTCGGCGCACCATCTCAAATTCGCTGCGGAACAATTGCCCCTCGTTGGTTAGGCGAAAAGGCTTGCGCTCGAACAGTGCATGGCCGACTTCATCTTCCAGCGCCTGCATTTGCGCGCTGAGAGCCGGCTGACTAATGCCAGCCAATCCCGAGCGCACGGCAGCGGTGATTCCGCCTGCATCGCAAACGGTCAGAAATAACTCCACGGCATACCAATTGATTGCTTCGTTCTCCATCATTTTTTCCGATGTTTGTATCAGAATCATCGATCTTGCCAATCAAATTATTTGCGATGGATGCTTCCGCAACAAATCCATAAGCTGTGAACATGAATATGTTTGATGATGATTGACAAACAGGACTGCGCTCACAAGTATCCATCTTCATGAATGATGTGCGTATGAATCGGCGCAACTTTTTGGTGGCAATGCCGTTTTGTGGTTTGGCTCTGCCGCAATACTTGGCGGGGCAAAATGCTCCCGTTCCTTCCGTGGACGTAAGTTTTTTCGTCGTCGGTGATACTCATTACTGCGCGCGAGTTGATGATGCTTCGCAGATGGATGAAATTTCCCTAGCGAACAATCGGGCGCTGTTGCGTTGGCTCAATGAGATTCCGGGCACGAAATTTCCTGATGCTCTCGGTGGCGGTCTCGTGCCTGAGCCACAGGGAGTATTGCACGTAGGTGACATCATTGACAATGGCGACAAGGGCCCCTCGAAAAATGATATGGTAGCGACAGAGTGCGCGGCCTTTGTGAAGGATTGGGGCTTGAATGGAGGTGAGGGTTTGTTGCGATGGCCCGTGCGCGAGATTCATGGAAATCATGATGGTCCGCGTGGCGAAACGCAGATGGTGCGTGAGATCATCGCGCGCAACCAGCGCCGCAAGGGTTTGCTATCGGTCTCGGAAAATGGTCTGCACTATTCGTGGGATTGGGGTGGTGTGCATTTTGTGGCGCTAGGCATTGTCGTCGGCGATGCGAAATCGGTAACGCGCAAGCGCCGCTATGCACCATTAGGCAGTTTGCCCTTTTTGCAAGAGGATCTGGCGAAGCATGTCGGCAGCAGTCGCAAGCCTGTGGTGCTGATGCATCATGTCGACGTCCATCGCTACTCTGTCGAAGTGACAGACGAAAAAGCGATGCAGAACGAATGGGACTTTGGCGATGCTCAGGCCTACTATCAAGTGATCAAGGATTATCGCATAGCTGCCTCACTCTGCGGGCATACGCATGCGCGACGCGTGGTGCGTTGGGATGGCAGCGGAAGTCATCAAGTCAAGGGCGGGATACCATTTTTGAACACAGACAATGGTGCGCACTTTCATTCACAAACACAGGCAGTGCTTCATGTGGTGATACGCGGCGAGGAAATGATCGTTCGCGAGCTAGCCACGGCAGATGCATGGAAAAATGCAGCATGGACTCCTCAAGCATGGCGATTCTCAATTTAAATTTTCATCATTTTTTCTGATGTATGTATCGATTTCATGAGTTTGGCAAATGATGAATCATCGCTATGATGGGCGCATGTCCGCCGAGTTGTGGACTTCCGCAAACACCAAGCAACCATCATGAAAAAACTTCTACCAGCCAAAGTCATCCTCTTCTTATGCAGCATTCTCAGCATAGGTCTCAGTTCGTGCGGGTCGTACGAGACGGTAAGCGCTCCGACGCAATCACAATCTGTCCCCGTTAACAAGAGCGTGCGCAGCGTCAGCGGCAAGCCGAATTTGCATGTGCCTGCGCGCATGGGAATTCTCAGCTCCGCACGTTTCCCGATGCATTCACTCTCATCGGATGATCTGAAACTTTTACAACAATCTGACATTTCATCGATCATTCCGATCAATACCTATGTCGATAGTGGGCGGCGTTATCAACTCAACGATATGCTGCATCGACGCGCTGAGATCATCGATAGCACGCGCTTTCTCGGGCTCGATGTGATTCTTCTCTGCGACGAATCGGTTTCGGCCACCTCCAAGCAAGTCGCACCTCCCCTTCAGTGGTTTTCGTTAGGAATCGTCAATCCCGAAAGCCATAAAACGCAGGCGCAATTGGATGCGGTGATGATTGATGCGCGGACGGGATTCATTTATGGAGCAGTCGGCGATGCTGGGACGAGCAATGGCATGGCCCTCACGTTTTTGGAGAGTGAATTCGTCAAGCAAAGCGGGGAAAGTCGTGCCTCTGACAGTGCCCGCAAGCAACTAATCAAGCGCTTTCCTGCCTTCTGGGAAAATGTCAAACGTCAGCACAAACGTTGAGAAATTTCCCTATTGCGGCGCATTTCCTCCTCGCCACCTTGCGGGAGATCGGTTATGACTCGGCAGTGTGATAATACCAGTTATCTCGACTGAACCCGATTCCCCCCCCCCGATTTCTCAGCCCTATGAAAAAAACCCCGCTAGCAGCAATGTGTGCGATGGCATTATGCCTGCCCACATATTCGCAAAACTACATCGATCCCAGTGATGCGCTCGGCATTTGGGATTTTAATTCGACAGCACAGTCGACTCAGTCGGCCGATGTCTTGACCGGCACGCCCATGGTATTTCAGGGCACCGCAGCCTTCAGTGCGGATGCGGCAGGACGCTCTGGTGCGGTGGGTGATCGCGCACTCAATCTCGGCACCACTGCCGGAAATTATGCTCGCGTCAACGATAGCAATTTCATGGGATTGGTCAACCAGAGCAATCTTGCGGGCGATCAACTCACGGTGGTGTTTTGGCAAAAATGGTCAACCGCCATCGCGAATAGCTCATCGGTATGGTTCGCATCTCCGAACGCTTCCGTAGCAAACCGCGGCTTTCAATCGCATGTGCCTTATGGTGACGGGACGGTCTATTTTGATACCTCAGGCTGCTGTGCGAATCCTGGACAACGGATCAACGCGAACATTTCCAGCTTATATCCAGGGTTCAATTGGCAGGCGTGGCATCACATTGCTTTGGTAAAAAATGGTGGTGTCAAACAAGTGTGGATCAATGGGCAAATCTTGGTCTCGCAAGCTAGTGGCGCTTCGGCATTGTTGAGCGACTGGACAGAAATGCTTGTGGGAGTTCAGTCAGGTGCTACGACAAGCACCGTGCGCGGCTGGATCGATGACTTTGCTGTATTTGGCACCGCCCTGAATTCTACTCAAATCAATGCGCTGTACGGAGGTGCTACGCCGGCTTCTCTCGTCGTGCCAGCAGAGCAAATGCCGCCGGTCATTTCGGCACTCGTGCCTAACGAAAACGCAACCTTTCATCCGCCTGCGAACGGCTTGAGTTTTACTGCCAGCACCGTTTCGCCAAATACAATTGATCCCAGCGACATCAGCCTATCGCTCAATGGTGTGGATGTTACCTCAAATCTCAGCATCGGGGGTAGCGCAACGCAGCGCACTGTGACCTACAACGGAACACTTTTGACGCAACGATACTATACGGCCGTGGCAACGGTGCAGGATCAAGCTGACCGTACAAAAACTCTCAGTTGGAGTTTTGATACTGCCGATCCAGCACTCACACCCGTGCATCAATCATTGCCTCTCGCCACAATGGGCGTGGCGACGATTTCTTCAGTAAATGGAGGTGCCGGCGCGGCATTGGCTCTTGATGGCAATGCCTCGACCAGCGCAGAGACACAAAACATTGCGGGCTCATATTGGGAAATGGAATTGAACCGATCGGTGACCGCAAGTCGTTTAGTGATCACGGCACCATCTTCACCATTACTGGCTGGTGTGCTCAATGGCGCTCGTGTGCGCATCTACAATTTGCGTGACCAGTTGGTGGGCGAGTACTCCATATCATCGCTTGCTGCTGGTGCCACATGGGCAGCATTTTTGCCAGCAGGCACGGAAGCGCGAATCGTCCGTTTGGATTTTCCACCTGGCATCACCAATGGACTCGGCGACCACCGCATCGCAGTCGCAGAAGTGAAGCTGGTCGGTGATGCTTCGCCCGCGTTTGGTCCGCTCGATCTCGCCAGCATAGGAACCGTCACGCAGTCATCGGTAAATGGCAGCAGCATCGGCAGCAATGCGCTCGACGGGAATCCTGCAACACTAGCACAAACCACGAACGTGGCGGGCTCATTCTGGGAGCTCAAGCTCGATCGCGCACGGCGCTTGGATCGCATCGAAATTAACAATGCTGGCACCACACCCGCTCGTTTGAGTGGACTGACTCTCAAGGTGCTCGATAATGATAACAACACACTTGCGAGCACAACGCTGACCAATCCCGGCGCTAGCGCGACATGGAGCTACGATGTTCCTAGTAATTTGACCAATGCGCGGACGATACGCATCACACTGGAAAATGGTGCCCTCAATGGCAATGGCGACAATGTGATCAGCTTCGCAGACATTTCCTTGATCGCAGGGCAGAATTACGCACGCAATGCATCATCCTACATGGTGCGATTGGTCGATACGCTACCCGCTGCATCGCTCGCTAATGATGGAAATTATGCAACGCATAGTGAGACAACAACGCAGACAACCGATGGTTGGTGGGAAGCAGACCTCGGTAGCACGCGAGCATTGTATTCCGTGCGGGCCGTGCCATTCGATGCGACGGCAAATCAAGCGCGCTTGTCTCACGCGACCTTGCGCCTGTATGATGAAAATCACAAATCAATTTACTCCCAACATCTCAGTGGCACTAAACCATTGTTCGACATCGCATTGCCGGGGCCGATCCAAGCGCGATACGTGCGCATTGGTTTTGAAAACAAAGAACGCTCATCTCCTGATGGCGGCATCGAGTGGTATCTGCGTTTGCGCGAAGTGATGGCATTTGGCCGTCCATTGGGCGAAGAAGGGATTGCTCAATTTCAAGCCAATCAGTTGCAAATTACGGCAGGCGGCAGTGTGGACTTGAGTTGGGCGGTGGATGATATTCTTGAAGTATCTCTGCATCCGAGTCATAGTTCCATGGGTGCAGCCACTCTCGCCAATGGCACTGGCACCTTTTCGGTGAGCCCAAGTGTTTCGACAGAATATACGCTAGTCGGCCGCGATCATGATCAAAACTTTGTTCGACATCTTGCCGTCGTGGTGGATGGGCAAGCGATGCCACCGCGCATCAGTGAAATCTGCGCCAACAATCAACTTTCCTACGACGATGGTTATGGTGACCCATCCGATTGGATCGAATTGCGCAATCCGAATGCCAGCCCTTTGTCGCTCGCGGGCTATGGCTTGAGTGATAATCCCCTCGTGCCGATGAAATGGGTTTTTCCCGCTGGCACATCAATCCCCGCGCATGGGAGCTTAGTAGTGTTCGCATCGAATCGCAATGACGGCATTGACCCTAAGGGAAATCTGCATGCGAACTTTGCGCTCACTGCTGCGGGTGAGTCTGTCATTTTAACCGCGCCTGATGGTACGACCACGGTGGATGCCATTATGAATTTCCCTGCTCTGGAAAATGACATCAGCTACGGCACTGATCGCAATGGCTCCCTACGGATGATGGAGCCGACTCCCGCAGCATGGAATGATGGATCTACCTACACAGGTTGGCTTGCAGCTCCGACCTTCAGTCATAGCAGAGGCATTCACACCACGTCATTTTCGTTAGTCTTGACCAATCCCAATTCCGTCGGGCAGTTGCTATACTCGCTCGATGGCAGTGAACCAAGCGTTCCTTTCACTGCGCCGCTCAACATCACGGGAAGCACCACAGTGCGCGCTAGGGTGATCGCGCCCGGCTATCATGCCGCACGGACCGCAACGCATAGCTACATTTTTCATCAAAGTGTAATGACCTCGCCCTTGATGAATGCAACTTACACACAGGGAGCTCTCGCTGGCCGTCTGCAAAATGGCCTGACACAACTTCCTACCTTGTGCATCAGTGTGCCGACCTTACCCGATGATTACAACGAACGCGAGGCTTCGTTGGAAGTGATCATGCCCGATGGCTCACCGCCCGTGCAGATCAATGCAGGACTGAATCGCGTTGGTGGCTCATGGACGAATTTCGCGAAAAAAAGTTATCGCCTCAGTTTCCGTGCCGGCTACGGTCAGAAAAGTCTCGACCTCCCCTTATTCCGCGGCTTTGACAGAACGATCCCTGCAACTGATAAAGTTGATACGCTCGATATCACAGCTGGCAACCACGACATGCTTGAGCGCGGCTTTTACATGGCGAATCGATTTGTGGAGGACACCATGCTTGACATGGGCAGTCTCAATCCGCATGGACGCTTTGTGCACGTCTACATCAACGGCGTGTATTGGGGGCAGTACAACGCTCACGAACGACTCGAAGATTCTTTTCTCGCAGCTTATCTCGGTGGAAAAACCGATGACTATGTGAATGTGCGAGGCAATGACAATGCGGGTGACAATTTCATCATTGGCACACCCGAGCCACCAAATCGTGCTTCCTGGGAGTATGTGCGTGCAAATCGCAATTCCTATGCCGCGATCAAGGATCGGGTGGACGTATCACAATTGATCGACTTCATGTTGGTCTGGTATTATGGAGACTGTGAAAGCGAGTATCGCTGTGCGGGATCGATCGAGCCTGGATCTGGCTACAAATTTTGGAGCGCGGATGCCGATGGATTTTTGCGCACTTCCGCGCTCAATTTGAATCGCACAACGAACACGGGGCCTGGCGGGATTTTTGGCGCTCTCGCGGCGGAGGGGCATCCCGACTTCAAGACGTTGTTAGCGGATCGAATTTACAAGCATTTTTTCAACAACGGAGCACTGACTCCGGAACGCAATACGGCTCGACTCAATGCACGAATGACGGAAATTCAGGATAGCCTCATTGCCGAATGCGCACGATGGGGCTTTCGCACACCGACCAATTGGGAATCCGCAGCGCAAACCATTCGCACGGGATTGTTTCCTAACAGAACGAGCAATTTGTTCACGATGCTGAAAGCGCAAAACTACTATCCGACGATCGATCCACCGACTCTTTCGCAACATGGAGGCAGCGTGGCAAAAGGAACAGTCGTCACCTTAAACTCAGGCACGGGTACGATTTACTACACGACCGATGGCAGTGATCCTCGTCTCGCAGGTGGTGGTATCGCTCCCCGTGCGCAAACAGCGACGATCACATCCACCCCGCGAATCAACTTGGGTGATGCATGGAAATACTTCGATCAAGGGTCCTTGCCTGCTGCAAATTGGAATACCATGAGCTACTCCGATTCAGCCTGGGCAAGCGGTGCTGCACCACTGGGCTATGGTGGTGGACAGACAACAACAGTTAGCTTCGGGCCAAATACGAACAATAAATATCGCACGACCTATTTCCGTAAAGTCATTAACATCCCCAATGTCACTGCCATTACTACCGTCAATCTCGGCATCGCCCGCGATGATGGTGCCGTAGTCTATGTCAATGGCACCGAGGTCGCGCGCTCAAACATGCCTACTGGCACGATTGCCTATAGCACCTCAGCGAGTACGACAGTTACGGCAGAAAAAACTACCGTCCTACCGTTCTCGATACCTGCTTCCTTGTTGGTCAATGGTGACAACCTAATCGCCGTAGAAGTTCACCAAGTGAATGCTAGCAGTTCCGACCTTTGGTTTGATGCCTCTTTGACGACCTCATCATCGCCAAACATTCCGATCAATCAAAACGCGCAAGTCAAAGCACGCTTGTTGAATGGAAGTGCGTGGAGTGCTCTCGCCGATGCATCGTTTTTCATCGCACATCCCTTGGCGAGTGGTCCGTATGTTTTCCAAGAATGGGCTGATACCAATGCGGCAGGTCAATTCCCCGAGGCCATGCGTTTCATGCAAACATCGTTGATCGATCCACCCTTGGCTGCGTCGATGGATACTCCGTGGCCTCTCGCCTACAATTTGCCTTCGCAGAGTCGCATCAACGGGATGGGTTCGCAAGGTGTGGCGTTTGTGAATACCGGTGACGTGCAAGCATTACCGGGAGCTGGATTCGTCGGTGCAGCTGTAGTTTCGCTCAATACCACCGGCACGCAAGACATCCGCGTCACTTGGACGGGAGGCACCATTGCACCGAATACGCGCGATTACGGCATCCGACTTCAATACCGCGTAGGCACTTCGGGAGCCTATCAAGATGTGTTAGATTCTCTCGGTCAACCAGTGGAGTATGTGCGCAATGCCACAGCCAATCACTCACAAGTGATCGGACCTGTGACCTTGCCCATCGCAGCAGAAAATCAACCACTGGTGGAAGTCCGCTGGAAATACTATTATCGTAGTGGATCGAGCGGATCTCGTGCACGATTGCGCGTCGATGACATTCAGATCAATGCGGGACCTGTGCTCGCTAGCTCGCTGAAATTCAACAGCGTGCCGCAATACGCGCAGGCAGCTTCCACTTGTCCGCCTGTCGTCGTCGAAGTGCGTGGCGCCAGTGGCGCGCTTGCTCAAGATTATACCGGTAGCATTACACTAGGTTTGGTGGAATCGGGCGGCGGTTTGCTTGGCACTCTTACGCGTCAGGCCACACAAGGCATTGCTGTTTTTGACGATCTCAGTATTACCCAACCTGGCAATTATACGTGGACAGTGACGTCGAGCGGCTTAAGCAGCGACACATCATTGATCAGCACGCGTGTCGCGAAGATCACCGCTCTGGTGATGCCAGCGTTCATGCAAGGGGAAGCGCCCACCAATACGCAGCGCGTGCCCTTTGCGTCGTTGCTGCGTATCGAAGGATTGCTGCCGAATGCCACCTATCGATATGCCCCGCAATTTGTTGATGGCGATGATCCTGCAACAAATGAAGGCGCGGGAAATATGATCTTCCGGGGTGTTCCCTTTGTCAGAAGCACAAGCTCACCGCGTTTTTTGGCAGCCGATTTGCTCACACGACATGCGGAATTCATCACCGATGCACAAGGCAGTTTCACAGGATGGTTTTTCATCGAGCCAACGAACAACATTCGCTTCACAGCAGGCAACACAGGTTGGCTGCGGATCTTGCTCAACGACGGCAATGCTGGCGACGTCACGGCATTTCATCTGACGGCGACACCAAGCATAAAAGTGTTAGATTTTGGTTCGTCGTCAACGCAAGGATCGGCCGCATATGGTCAATCTAATGCAGTGCCGCGCAATGTGATGGTATTCTACCAAGATCTTGTGGGTGCAACGCGACCAATCGGTGCTAGCGTTGTCGAGGGCAGCGGCATTCTAGCCGATGCCAGTCATGCGGCTTTTTATCGCAATGAAGTCCTCGGGCAAGCGGGTCGATGGGGCTGTATTTTGCCTAACGATTTAATCGCAGGCATTCGACGCATTGAGGAGCGCGATGGAGTAACGGGTGCGATTGTAGGTGCCAATGTTTTTGCGCAAGGTCACCCGCTCACCACGATGATGAGCGGTGGTTCGAGTGCTCTTGCCTTGCTCGTCCCTGCGCCTGCTGCCAGTCCTTTCGCGCATTGGCAAGCATCTCGCTTTGCTCTTACAGATCTGCAATTGGCCAATGCTGCAGGTGCTGCACAGTCCGATCCCGATGGTGATGGTGTGGTAAATTTGTTAGAGTATGCCTTTGGCATGAATCCCTTTGTTTCCTCGCGTGAGGGACTGCCGAAACTCGAATGGGAAGATGACAATGGGAGTCGCAAGGTTGTTTTCCGCTATCGTCGACTTCTCGGAAATCATGGATTGAGTTATGTGGCCGAAACATCGCACACACTCGAACCGTGGATCAATGCAGCGAGTGTGTGGACCGGTGAGGAAGAAGTCTTGGCCAATCCCGATGGAATCAGCGAGACGATCACCCGCCGCAAGCCCATGGCTGATCCTCAGCACACGGAGTTTTTCCGCATGAAAGTGACCGAGCCATGAGGTAGTGAAATAATATTAGGGTGCGCTAACTTTGAGACGGATGAATTCTTTTTTGCTGTTACCGAAGGGCACAGAACTACGATACTGCACCGTCTCAGTGCCATCGTTGTTATGAATGGCGGCGCCGAACTCAATCAAATGCGGAGTACCACTTTCTTCGTTCCAGCTATCGAGGCTATCAGAAATTTGCGGCGCATATTCGATGCCCGCTTCCTTGAGTCGACGACGGAAGCTCAAGGCGAGGTATTCATTCGCGCCTACGGTGACTCTCGTTGCCACTACAGGTGATGGCCCTGCGATCAAGGGATTGAGATTCAAGGCATACTCAAGCAGGTTATTTAAGCCATCGCCATCCGGGTCAGCGGAGCTACCGGAAACGCTGGTATCGGCAAGCTGTGTGGCGTTGAAATACTGATTGCGCCATGCGGATGCGAGATAGGTGTGAGTGATGTTGATGGTAACATCGACTGGCTCTGCTGCGAGGAAATTGCTATTACCTAATTGCGTAGCGCGAACGGTTACAGGCCCTACCACCAGGGGAACGAGTTGATTGCTCTCGAAGTTTACTAGGCCAGAAATCACCGACAGATTCACTGGCAATTCAGAACTCGCCGTAGCACTGAGGCTTAAGCCCGTGCCATCGAGTGGGTAGCTTGCAGGAGGCGTGAAATCAATGGTCTGAGTAGCAGCCGCAATGACTAGCGTGCTATTGGCAGTGCCTTGGTAGTTCGCATCACTGATCGTAGCGTTGACTGTGTAGCTTCCGGCATTCGTCGGTGCGGTAGCGCTGCCATTGTAGGTAAGATTGACTGTTAGTCCTTCGGGCGTAGTGGTGGCGGATGCTGCTTTCGTAGAGCCGTCATAAGTCGCAGCCAAGTTACCCAGCGTGACGTTAGCAAGCGCTTTGCCGATTACGAGTGTGCCGGTCGCAGTTCCTTGGTAATTCGCGTCACTGATCGTCGCGACCAATTCATAGTTTCCAGCATTTGTCGGC
>Ga0208597_1000612_pt1 | contig 14144 bp, 4 predicted proteins | sample LakMenEpi05May12_FD_150673 | JGI IMG/M metagenome (GOLD analysis project Ga0208597, IMG submission 150673) | Freshwater microbial communities from Lake Mendota, WI - 05MAY2012 deep hole epilimnion (SPAdes) | ecosystem: Environmental > Aquatic > Freshwater > Lake > Epilimnion/Euphotic zone ...
GGGACGTGTCTTAAATTAAAATACATGGTTGGTTGTAATAACGCATTTCCTAAACAAACAACATTACATTTATAACTTCTCTGTTTGTATAGATTATATAAACTTGCATTTTGAGTTGTAACATTTTTTCCTGATGATTGGTCAATCATATTAATTTGAGCATTTATCGATTCTGATGTTGCGGTCCCATTATCTTGGGAAACACTAAATGAATAGAATATACTCTGATTACGAGTTCCAATATCAACATTAAATCCAACACATTTGTTAGATAAAGCCCAATCTTTTTTACCCTGTTGATTTTCAATTAATGGATTTTCAGACGCTCTTCTCATTTCAAAACCATCATCTCTAAATCTAAAATTACCTTTTGGTAAATCTAAATATTGAGATGGTTTACCTACATAAAAACAAACCATTTTTGAACTCGATTTTCTATAGTCGACATCCAAGAATGTTCCCCACATACTATTAGCAAATCCTAATGAACCCTCTGATTTATTTGGAATAACTGTTCCATCAACATCTTGAACATTATAAAAATTAATATAAGCAGGTAAATTCATTACTGTGAAATTATTACTAATTAATAATCCACTAATGAAGGTGTAAACACTCATAGCTTGGTTTAACGAATAATCACCATCTTTACCACCAACTCCAAACATCCCTTGTATATCAAAGATGTTTAATATGATAGTATCACCAATATTTCTTGATGCCCTATCTAAAAATAACATATCCTCAAATAATGTTTTTGTTTTAAAGTCACCACCCGCAATCCACTTATCATTAAGAGCTTTGAATACTTCGTAATTTTCAACTTTACTTTGTTCCCCATCAATAGCACTCCTATTTACCCTTTCAGGTAATTGTTGTTGGTTTGGTAAATCTCTTCTAACCCCATCTAAAACTAAATTTAAGAAATTGTCTTGTAATACACTTTCATTGTTCAAGTACTGATTAATTTGATTTTGAAATTGAGCAACCGTAATTGTTGGGTTTTTTAATTTTTGAGTTGCGTACATCTTAATTATTGGTGCCAATAAAACAACATTATCCGTTGTAAATTCAATATTATTATTCACAAAGAAATCCGTTATGTATGAACCGGTACTACTATATTCAACATTTCTTATCGTTGAAAATCCAACTTCAGTTTCGAGTGCTATCCACGCGTTAGGATTTAACCCTTTTGATTGAGAAACCGTTAACGTACCTCCATTTGTTGGAAGAGTATTTTGAATGTAAGGTCTAAATTTAACAGGGTCAACAACTTTTTGAGTGTTATTATGAGATAAATAAGAATTAAAAAGTCTTCTTTTATAATCAGATGGATTACCATATCTAAATAAAACATCATAATTCATAAAATCTTTAATACCACCTTGGAATGTATTATATTGATTAGTAATTGTATTATTAAAATATTCGTCTTCCGTCGCACTTGCAGATTTTGCAGGAACTGACATTAACCCTCTAAATAATGATTGAAAATTTTTAAAATTATTATTATCATCAACGGTTGAGGTATAAAAAGAAGTTGTTTCTTTTATTGTTGAAATATCAGTAATTGGTTTACAGAAATTTAAAAACTCTTGTTCAAATGAGTCTAAAATTTTCTTCTCAAATACTGAAAGGATTTCTTCAATTTTAGTATACTTATCCTCATTTAATAATGACATAGGAGATTGTTCCTCACCATTATTAATAAAGTTTAAATATGAGTCAGGCTGAGGGTATTTAATCTGATTGTTATCAAAATAACCATAATTTGGTGCAGACCATAGAGTTCTAACCGAACCATTGTATATATTCGGATTAAATGTAAAATCAACTACAGCGTTATTAGTTGTTGTTAAATTTTCAACACAAGCAATTTGAGTTTGGTTATAAAAAGTACCAAAAGAAGGTACAACAAAATATTCAACACCTTTAGTATTATTAGTAGGGTCACAATCTATTCCGGTACCAAAATCTTTATTTTCTAACAACACTGAATATGTAAATAAATTTAACGTTTTACTATTTCGAGACGCAGTAATATTTGAGTTTTCAAAATTATAAATTTTCATTCCATTATTAACACTACTTTGAATCTCGTCATTAGTATAATTGTCATATAACTCAAACCCCTTGTAAAACACGTTAAAGTCATTTACAACTTTAGGATAAAAACCAATTTGCATTTTAACATCAGTTGAATTCTCCTGTTGTAATGTAATAGTTGTTGGTACGTTATTTATTTTAAAATCATATGTTTGAGTAACCGAACTTAAAATAGGACTATAATTGGTAGTATAATCAAAATTCTTCCAAGCACTATCCAAAATATCTGTATTCGATTCTTTATATTTTTTATAACGATGCCAAACAGAACCATATTTTAAAATCCAAGCGTATGGTAATTTGTGAATAGCACCAAACTTATTAAAACATGACGCGATATAATCTAAGTCAGTTGTAATATCATTTGACAATGATTTATATCTTTCTCTTAGTGATGCTAATGGTAACGAATTCAAAAACAAATAAGCCGATTGAACAAACGGATATGGGTCACTTGTTCTAATATTTTGTACACCATTTTGAATTGAATTAACAAAATAAGGTGTGTTCAATATTGAAGTTGTAGTTCTAAATGGTAAAGCATTTGTTGGGGTTATGTAATCACAATACCCTTCAGTCGCCACAAAAGTTTTTGGTGTTCGAAACTCATAAAAACCATTTAATCCCAATAATGCAAACACAGTAGGATTTTGATTTTGATAAAAAGAAAAATTTGTTACAGGTCTATTCGTAGTAAAATCATATACGTCTGTGAAATTTGCAATAACTTTTCTTGGTTCAAAAACTTTTAAAGTTTGTTTTGTATTAAAAACTTCATTTCCAACCGATTTATTACTTGAACTTAAATTGTTTAGACACCAAGTAGGGTCCGTATAAGGTAACGTATCAATAATCAATGGCTCGTTAGATGCATTCGATAATAAAGATTGTAACGCGTCTGATTTAGTACTTGATTGTGGTAGTTTACCAATATCATTAGTATTTAAAATACTGTAAGAATTTTCTGTTAAATTTTTAATATATGGAGTAACAAAAAAATCTCTAATATAATCTTGATAAGCCCTACCGGTTCCTGAATTTGAAATAGTTTTTAAAAACTCCGGATAATTTGAGGCCTTTAAATCGTAATTTTTTAATTTTAAACTTAAATATGGAGAACTCACACCAATCCCTTTAACAATATTATTAACCTCAGCCTCAGAATTTAATTTAATTAATGAATCAATTTGATTTTGATTAGCTCTAATTAAATTTGAATAATGTGATGTTAAAAATTGTCTTTCCCATATTTCATAAAAGAATTTAACTTCTTCTTTGTTAACATAAGGTAATCCTTCTGATGGAAACTCAATTGCATTAATATTAATCCTATTCGTATCTCTTTGATTATCTAATGGTGGTGGTGCTGACGGCTGGCTAAATTTTTGAGTTAAACCAATCATATATTCTTCCACAAATTCAACCTCAGGCCATTTGTCATATAAATAACCTTGGGTTAAGTCAACAACTGATGGGTCCGCAATATATTTTAATTGGAATCTTCCTTTAGTGTCTTCAGGTGTTTCAACAAAAAATAACGGCCATGGATAGACAGGTATCTCAGAATTACTTAAACCTTGATTTGATTGTTGTGCCTCTGTTGTAATAACCACTTTTTGTACTGTCTCCGAACTTGGCGCTGACGAAGGATTATCTAATATTGCTTGTTTTCTAACCGGGTCATATTTTACGTTCCATGCGTTTGTATGAACGTCATCCATTAAACGAATAAACGCTTCAGCCGAAGCCATTACAACTGCAATCATATTTCTAACCGTTGGTTTGAATCCAATACCTGTGTCAGTATCTTCAATTTTTCTTAACAATTCAGCTGAAATTGACGCCTCATATTCTGACAATTTTTTATTTGCCTGTGCCTCTATTAATGATATTTGATTGTCAAATCTCCCATTACCTTCAAATATAAAAAATTTTGTATTAACTATATCAACCGAGGTCTTACCATTGGTTTCAGTTTTTGCCGCCGCAGGTGTTTTTGTACGATAAATCAATTCTTTAACTTTTTGTTCATCCTCAATGGTTGGTAATACTTTACCTGTTTGTAACCTAACTGTTTCGTTCCAATTAATAGTCTCATCCGTTGGTGGGGCTATTTCAATCGTTTTTAATAATATTGGATTAGCAATTGGAGATTCTCCATTTTTACCTAAAGTGGCATTTTCAGACAAAGCATTATTAAATTTTGTTATATAAGATTCCAATAATGTCATCGCATAGTCCTTATCTTCTCGACTCAGTTCCTTAAAGAAATATATTTTTTGATTCCCATTAGTCACAATAGGTTTTGGATTTAAATATTTATTGAACCATGAGATATTTGAACCTCTAACAGCATCAAAGTATTGTTTTAGAACTTCTTTATAACTTCTAATATTAGTAAGAGGGGCAACTTTTGCTGGAGGGAAAGATGCCATTATATTATTCTCAAACGTTTGTAATTTAGTCATTAACTGAAATAAAGTTAATTCCGGTAAATCAGGTGGAATTAATCCTTTGGATTTATATTCACTATAAACCTCAACAATTTTTTGATAACCTTTTTCAGAAACAATTTGAGTAACAACCTCATCTTGACTTAAGGCATTATTTTGAGAAGCCTTACCCTCAACTTTAGATTGAGATTCAGCTTGTTTGTTAGATTCTTGAGTACCTCCAGGAGTTGTAGATATGTCAAATCTTTGACCATACATATGTGGTACCGCAAGTAAATGTCCCATAGATATTTCATTTAGAACATTAAACTTATAACCTTTAAACTTTAAACTAACTTGGTAATTTCCACTAAACGAATTAAATCGAGCATTAAAAGTTTCTAAATTTAACTGATATCTAATGGCCTGACCATAATATCCTTTAAGTGTTAAATAAAATTGTGGATATGGTAAATTAAAAAACGCAGCGTATGGTGAATTATTACCCAATTGAAATAACGCTTTCCCTTGAACGTCTTCCAATTCCATTGTAACTGAAGGAACAAATGATGAATTAGTGGTAACATTAATCTGTGTAATACCTAATAAACCATTATCGAAAACTTCTTTTAAATTTGCGGGAGAACTAGTAAAATAAGGGGCATCACCATTTTTTGGGTCATTAACCTTTTCCATCATTTGATTAGCTCCTTTAAATTGGGTTGAATTTTCACCTGTTAACTCATCGTAGTAACCCACTCCTAAAAACGAATCTTTAGTTGGTTTCAACATATTCATTTTGGCAACAGAAATAGTTCTAATTCTATCTTCAGGACTACCCCCTACGGCTAATTTAGTTCTTGGGAGAACTTCCGCTTCCAAATTTGCATACATAACCAAACTCTCATGGTCAACCAATCTTTCTTGAATTTTACCCTGAGAGTCAATTGTTTTATTTGGGTCAACTACAATAATATTGTTGTAATCAAACTCAACTAAAATATTTCCGCTGTTGTCTGCTTGTAAGTTACCTGCCATAATAATAAAAATGATTTTCTAACGCTGCCTTATAATCCTGTAAAGATGGTAGTAAAGGAAATGGAATTATCAAGATAGCCCCGTCATATATATAATTTTCCAACCCACCAAATTGAGGATTAGCTTGTAAAATTAACCAACTAAAATATGGTGAATTATAATACTCTTGTGAAACTTTATCCAATCTACTTTTAGCAACTTTATAGATATAAGCTTTGTCAGTAGTTTTTTGAGGTAGTTGCACATACGGAACTACGGTTTGTTCACCGTTAATTAAAAATTCACTGTATCTATTCCAATATTGAAAAGCCATTAATTAAGTTTTACTTTTGAAATATATGCCGCTGAATTAACTCCATCTTCACTATTCCATTTGTTTATGTCAGTATTTCTATTTGTTGTATCACCCAATGATGAAATCATAGTTTGTTGAGATTTCTTTTTATTATCAGGAGCATTACTTAATGTTGTATAAGTGAACTCTCGGGTTTTTTTATCAAAAGGAGTATATATCATGAAATTTTTTAGTGGTGTTTTTTCAATATTATCAATGAATGATTTTGTAATATTTGTTTCATTCAAAAATAATGGTTTTGTTTTAACCAACCAATAATCATCAAATTTTTTCTCAATATCGTCAAACCCGGTTCCAATAATACTAGCATTACCAATTATATTACCAATCATCGCAGTTTTAAATGTTTCATATTTTTTTGAATCAAGAATATCATCTGAAATAATCATATAAACTCGTTTGAAAATATCATTTTGGAAGTCATTATTTTTACTAAAAGGATTAAACACTTTTTCAACTGTAGGTGCATCGATACCCGTTTTACCTTTAGTGTCAGTTCCATAAACTAAAATACCTGTATATTTTTGTCCCTCATACGTGAAATCATAAGGACTCGAAATAATTTTATTAAATTCAGTAATACCGGTTTTAATTGTATCGATATCATTAACTAATTCAATTAATGTGTTCGCAACATCATTTGATGTAATATTAACATTTGTTGTACCACTTGTGTTATAAACCTTAACAGGTCCTGATTTCGCTTGATATCCATCAGTACCCATATCAGTCATCCCTTGAAAAATAATAGTATTAGCTCTACCTAATGTTTGAATATAAGTTTGTTCAATATTCGTAACATCTTGAGTTATTTTACTAATCGCATTTTGAAATGAACCTCTTTTGTTTTTAACTAAATTTATATAATTATCCTTAAGTTGTCGAATTACCTTAGTTGAAAACCCAAATGAAGGAGATGACATCCATTGTATAAGTCCTTCATCTCCATCTGAAATATTCTTCTGTAATGACGCAAAAATTTCATCAAATCTTTTTTCAACATTACTTGGTTTACCAAATAATACAGTTGGATTTTCAGATACTCTTATAGAACCTTGAGTATATGACCTTTCTAACATCCATTGTTGACGAACAGCGTTGTTATATTGATTAACACTTTCTTTTGTTTTATTAACAATTGTTTGAAAATAAGTTTGAGTTTCTTTAACAACTTTAACCATAAAATCAGAATAACTTAAAGTACCTTTTTCCTCAGTTGCCGTAACCTCATTTGTTGAAATTGTTCCAATTGTACTATTATTATTTTGTCCATTTTCAACCTCTGCTTGATTCAGTGTAGGTGGTGACGGAGGTGGTGCCATCGCCAAAAATTCTCTATCTAATGACTCAAAAAATTCCGTATTTTTGGTAGTAACATCCGCTCTATCGTCCCAAATCTCGGTATTAGCATAATAATTAAACGTTAACGCATTTTGTAACTTATCAATTGACTCTTTTAATCCACTACCACCAACAAAATTAAATCCCATTGTTACATTTGCAATCATAGGTTGAATACCAATACCCTCAGGATTGATATCAAGTGATTCATATTGTAATGACAATGACGTTGGTATTATTTTAGTATTATAAAAATCCCCAACACGTAATATCAATACTGGAGGTGCTCCAAAAGAGGTATTAGTAGCATTATTATACTGTAATTGAGGAGTACCATTTATTTCTTTAATTGTTGGAATAGTGTCTCCCGGTCTTAAACATTGTTGTAAAAATGTTAGACGAGAGTTTAACCCTTCCGGAGTTGTTGAATGGAATGCCGGTTGAAAGAATTTTAACTTATCTCTCAAGTTATCATAAACCATAGGTGTTTCTGCCTTTATTGTTTCAAAATAATCACATTCTGATAATAACGCTCTTAAAACTCTTTTAGTAATATTATCTCTAGGTTTATATTCTTGACTAATAACCTCTTCTTTAACCGTTTTTAATACTTTATTCTCTTCAAGAACTGTAGTAAATTGTGCCGGAGGTGTAGTTGTTGGGTTATTTAAAGTTGATTTAATTGCACTAATATAGGCTCTTCTACATGCCATTGCACCATAAGTATAAACTTCTTTAGCCCCCACTTTAATATCACCACCTACAACACTAGAATCTTGGTCGGTACAATTTACACTTTGTTTACTAACAAAAGGTAACGTATATGGGGCCTGTCTTGATTTAGAAGCTAAAGGTAATGTAGTGGTTTGTTCCCCTAAACTCCTACCTTGATTTACTAATAATCGTTTACCAAACTCCTTTTTAGTATTTTCATTTTGTTGGAAAAATTTAATTGCCGATTCAATCCTTCTTGTCGCTAATTCAGTATTATACGACGGACTCGCAGGTGCGGAACAACTTGCGTCAATTGTTATTGTCACAATACCCTGAGTATTAGCACTTAATTGTTTACCAATATCAATAGCCAATTGTTTCATTACCTCATAATTAGGTGTTACAACCGTATTAAAAACCTCAGTAGTTTGTGCCGCGTTTGGTTTACCAGCATAAGTACCTTTATTACCAATATATAAATCGTATTGAGATGGGTAAGCACTTACATTATTTTTTTGAGGGTAATCATTTTCAAAATAAAACCCTAAATCTTTATACTTCCCAAATAAATCTTCACTACTTGCTTGAGATACGTTTGTGTCTGCGCCTGTAGGAGAATTATTACCTGTCTGAATTGTTTTTTTAATATATTCAGTTTGTTCTTTTGTTGTTTCTTTTGAAGTTATTGCTTGTTGTAACAAATATAAATCATTAGGATTAACCGTATAATATTTTTTTGCTAATTCATATAAATCATATTTTCTACATCCGGCAAAGAATGAATCTAAAATACTATCAATTCTTACTTTATTTGTTTCATTAGCTAAAACTTTATTAACAACAACATTTAAAGATGACGGATGGTCAACAACTATTTTCCAAGTTAAAGTACCAGTACGAGAAGTATTTTTATAAGTGTAAACAGGTTCCGGTCTTCCAAGAAATTCAGATGTGTTCCAATTTGCAGATACTTGTTCACTAAATGTTAAACCATATGGTGGAAACCACATAACTCGACCTCCATTAGGACCTCTCTCACAAACAGGTAAATCAGAAATCGCAAAACCAGGAGTACTTGATGTTCTCCACGCCAAATTTTCTAATGAAAACATATACTTTTTAGCATATGCGTCATTTTGAGTTCCAATCAAATTAGTCGAATCTTGTCCACCTTCTTGTTTGTTTGGAGCAATATTTAAATTATAGGTATTATCAAACACTGAATCTGCAAATCTTCGACCTGATGTTGTAATACCGTCTACTTTTTGTAAATCATTATATTGTAGGTAAGGTACATCTTTTGCAAAAATACGACAATACTCTGTTCCAACTTCTTGTCCCACAGCACCAACATATCGATATACTCTTGAACCTTTAGTTATTTCTTTATATCCATCATGGAAAACTTTACTAACTTGGTCAATTGCATTACCTACGTGTTGTAATCTTCGACCTCCTTGAGGTTGGCTATTAATTATTCTCTGAGTATCATCTAAAATAGAACCACCTTTAAAAGTCCTGTTTGTCGATTCAGTTGTATTATATGACGATGGTTTAAAATCTTCATCTTGATTTGTTACAACCCCACCTAATCCAACTTTTTTTCCGGCATTATCTTTATACTTTGGAGAAACCCAAGTAAAACCACCTTCAATACCACCACCATTAGAATAAGTAGGACCATTAGCCCCTAACCTAACTTCTTGACTTGGTCCTTCATAAAGTTGAGCCAACTCTTGAGGTCCGTATACCGGTGATTGTTGCTCTTTTCCAAATTGGTCAACAGGTAAATCACCACCTGGAGAAAACACTCGAGACGGTTCAGAAGACACAGAACCAATATAGTAATTACTATTATCAGATAAAGTTCCGGTTAATACACCCGCAACTCTATCAAATATACCTCTAACTAAATTTGGTTTATATTTGTTATAATCAATATTTTTAAATAAACGAGACCTTTGACCAGCACCTGTGTTGTTGTAAAATATTTGAGAACCTGTTTGTGTTCCACCTAATAACTGATTAAAGAAATTACCAATACCAGTACCAGCAATTGCATTGGTTACTTGTTGGATGGTTGTTGGTTGTCCCGGATTAATTGTTGGGTCAAAATAAGAACCAGGTATTAAGGAAACAGGTAAAATACTTCCACCTAATCTTAAAGCAAAATCAGCCGCTGCTGTTAATGGATTTGCAGGAACGGTAATTTGCCAATTTGGTTCTAATATTGGAACTTGTCCTGAAATGATATTCAATAAATCATTCCCACTATTAACATTTAATATATTGGCTTGTCCTATTGTCTCTAATCTAATTCTAGTTGCGATTCTTTCTTGAAACTCATTTCTAAGTGTTTGAGCACCTAAACGAGCTATATATGAATCCTGACTTAGATTACCATTACTACCGGTTGGGTTTGTCGATAATAAAATAGATAACGGAGAATATGATGATGGAACAATTGGCCCCGGATACGGTTGTCCATTACTTTGTCTGTCTTGGTCAGGTCTAACTGTTTCTAAACTTGAAAATGATTCCGCCGAGTCAAACACATTTAACCCATCAGCATAAGCGTTTAATGGTCTCCATAACCTTACCGCATCATAACCCTCATCAACAATATGAGCATCTTGTTGACCAGGTCCATATTCACCTTGATTAGAAATACTATTAGTTAATCCATTTGGGTCAGGAACTTGTTGATATCCTCCCTCATTACCATATCTATTTAAAGGATATAGTTGGTTTGCTAATGATGGATTATCAATAAGTTGGTCAGGACTATCAATTACAGAGAAATCCGATGAAATATATTCATACGGAACTTGGACAGAAGGTCTGTTTGGAGATTTAGCATAAGGTACTAAATTTCTCGTTATAAGTTTTTTTCTGAACGAATCCGAGTTAATTAAATCTAATGGACTATTTGACATCTATGATTTTTATTTTATAAATAGATTATTAGTAAGTTTTTGAAACAGGTTCTTTTGAGTCACCAGGTATTAACCTAACAATATAATCCTTAAATCTTGACTCATTAAAGGTAGTATCTAAAATTTGTTTTAGTTGTTCTGATGAAAGTCCTGCAGGAACTTTAACATCGACTTCAATTTTTCCTCCAACATCAACAGTACTTTTAGTGGTTATATTTTGATTTTGATAAATTGTTTTTTCATTTGTAATTTTATTGGCATTTGAATCTATTGGGGCAGTCTTAGATGATGCTCCCGCACCACTTATTGATGAAGCTGCATTAACCCCTGCAGCTGCAACTTTCTCAATCGGTGTATCACCTAATTTACTAGTAACATTTTTACCATACTCTTTTAATGCATCAGTAAACTTATTTTGAACTGATTCCATTTGATTACCAACTTTCATTAAGTAATCCGATAATGTTTGAGTTGCGGGTTTAATACCCTCTTTAAAATCCATTGCCATAGTACCCAAATCTTTCAATGCTGTTTCAACTTCTACCCTAGCACTTTTAGTGTCTCCAAATTTTTTAGAAGCTTCACCACCTAATACATCCGCAGTTTTTTGAGCTCCAATTATAGTTTCTTTAACAGGTTTTGCGGTTGCGGTACCTCCAAGAAAAGCGTTTTTAATTGCCGCAACATCCCCTTTAACGGTTTCCGAAATGTTCATTTGAACTCTGGCAATCTCCTCTAAACTCTTTGGACCGTCTTTTTGTTCTTGTATTAATTTATCAAATTCTTTTTGAGTTACTTCTGATAATTTTTTAGTTTCTTCTTCTCCTTTTTCATTTTTGATTTTAACTTCATACTCTCCAGTTTCACCCATTTTAGCAATATTTGCCAAGAATTGTTTATCTTCTTCAGTACCTATTGTTATTCCAGCCAAATTAACTGCCGATAATCTTTTGTCTAATTCCGCCGCGGCTAACCCCATTTTACTCATTTCCGCAGCACTAACACCGGTTTGTTTTTCCATCTCTCTAAGTGTTAACACACCTTGAGGATTTATTTTAAAGGTTTTTGTTTTCTCATCAAAATATGTAAATTGTTTTGCAACATCCGCTAAACTATCTTGTAAACCTGATGGGTCATTAATAGACATATTCATTAATTGGAATGGGTCTGCTAATGCACCTGCCGAAACTCCTAATCTTTGAAATGCAGATGCAACTTCAATCGCTCCGTCAGGGTCTAATACTTTATCCGCCAATCTAAAGGTCTCATTCATATTAAACCTCAACATTGATGCTTGTGCTGCCATTTTAGTTAAACCAACAACACCACCTTCAAATTGGAACCTATTCATTTGTTCCATATTGCTAGTAACAGATTTCATTACCGCTTGTGTGTTACCACCAATACTTTGAATATATTCTATAGACTCTTCTAATTGTTTAGGAATCTGAGCCAAACCAACACCAATATCTAAAAAAGAATTGGTCATTTCCCTTGCACTAATACCTAATACTTTCTGAGCCGCGTAAAGTTTTTCAACCTCCTCAGTGCTCGCAATAACATTTCGACCAGATGCATCAGCAACTTCACCAATAGTTTTGGCAACATCAGTCATTGACCCACCTAAACGATTGACCATAGGGAGTGCATCTGCGATACTTGACATTAGTATACCAACTCGTTCTCTACCCTGACCAAAAACCTTATTTATCTCAATAGATGATTTTTGTATCTCAACAACGTATGACGCCAATTCTGTCGCAACATCAAGAGAGCCAATAAGTGATTTTTTATATTCTTCCGGTGATTGTTCAGCTGCTTGCATAATTTAAAATAGTATTTTATTATAAATACAAAAGGACTGAGTTTTCAGTCCTTTTTATTATCTTCTAACCATTTATCTAACAAATATTTTCTAACAAATAAGGGCATCGTTACAAAATCTTGATAGGATATGTTCATTAATTTGTTCAAATAATAGAATTCATCTATTTGTCCCTTCCTATAATCAGAAGAAAGGGCGAAAAAAGTCCACCCCAAATCCGACGTTAACTGTCATCTTTTCTCCTGATGGGGTGCTTACAACTCGACTCATGTCCAATTTTGGTTCATTTTCATTCATAAATTGTCTAATATACTTAGAATCTGAAATAGGCATTTGTTCAACAAATTTAGATATTTCTGACTTATCCGTATTTCCGTTTACTTCAACAATCTCTTTTTGAAGTCTCCAAGTTATTTTTGGAACTACTCTACCTTGAGGGTACGTCGATTCTAACTTACTAATTTCCATTATTTCACCATAATTTAATGGTTTTAATTTAATTGTTGCATTAGATTTTGGTAATATAGTTGTAAATGTACCATCCTCATTTGGAGACTGACCTTTAATAACATTTAATTCATCAAGAGCTACTGTCGTTTTGAATGGTTTTTTAGTAACCGGGTCAATTAAATTTAAATCCATTTCAGGTCCAAAACCAGTATTTCTTAAAAATACTAATATTGACTCAACATCACCTTCAATCATATCTTCAATCCTAAGGTCTGGTTCGTAAATTTTATTTCTTAATAAATTTGTGGTAATATCTAACCCACCTGCCATTAAAATATTTTCATCAGAGGCGGTTAAATAACCCACCTTGATTGATTTTTTTTTGTTTTTGTAAAAAACTCCACCTGATGGTAATGGTACCACATCGTGAGGTAAAGTAAAATTTTGTTGTCCGTAATCTGTTGTTTGATTTTCCATATAAAAAAATAACCGTAAAGTTTATTGTCTTTACGGTTAAATATAATTAGTATTGATTTTTTATAAAGAGTATTAGTAAACTAAAACACATCTGTCCATTCTTAACGATACACTAATATCTGCAAGACCATCAGTACTATATCCTAATGAACCAAAATCAACACTAGTTAAGAATGTTCCGTATAGAATCCATTTTTCAACCACAACACCTGTTGGGTCTAACATTTCTAAGTCTATGTCTTTTTTATAACCAGCAGCGTATCCCATACGTCCTGTAACAGATTCAGCGTGTAAACGAACCCATTCCATAAGTGCTTGTGCTGCAGAAGGTCCAATCGGGTCTCTAAATTTAACAGGTATTTCATCCCAATTAAATCTACCTGCAACATAAGTTGAGGTATTTAAAAATTGAATCTCTGTTGAAGCAATTTTAATTTTAGGTCTCGCAGTACTTTCTACAAACCATT
>Ga0208597_1000613_pt1 | contig 14121 bp, 13 predicted proteins | sample LakMenEpi05May12_FD_150673 | JGI IMG/M metagenome (GOLD analysis project Ga0208597, IMG submission 150673) | Freshwater microbial communities from Lake Mendota, WI - 05MAY2012 deep hole epilimnion (SPAdes) | ecosystem: Environmental > Aquatic > Freshwater > Lake > Epilimnion/Euphotic zone ...
TGTAGTCGTTCTTGAGAAGCCAGATCAACATGGCGGAAACGAATCCGCCGTCCTGGCCCTTTGTGTGCTCTTCAGTGTCTACTGCGCGAGTGAGAAGCAGTTGGCGCCAGATGCCTGACATTTCATCTGGTTCGCGTGTGCGACCGAACAAGTGCATGTCTGCAGATTCTTCCCACTTACGGAATCGTGGACACGCACGGGTGCATGTTGTGCAACCTTTTTCTCCGTGAATGCAATTGTCGAGGCCGAGCTCTTCCTCGATATGGAAAGGAATGTATTTGCCTTCTTCATGTTCGTATCCGATGACATCGTGGGGGCACGTAACAACGCATCCGGCACATCCGGTGCAGAGCCCGGTGGTAATAACCTCTTCGTAGAGTTCTTTCCATTGAGCTGTCCAGCGAGGTGCTTTTGCGGGGGTGTCTGCCGTCATTGTCATGCATGCAGACTAGGGGCTAGATGGCGTCTGCTCCATGTTCGCCCGTACGGATGCGGATGATCTGTTCCACGTTGGTGACCCAGATCTTTCCGTCCCCGATTTTGCCCGTAGAGGCTGCCTCGCGAATGACGTCGAGTGTCCGCTCGAGGGAGCTGTCCTCTACGACTAATTCAATGCGCATTTTTGGTACGAAATCAATTTGGTATTCAGATCCTCTGTAGGTCTCTGTATGTCCGCCTTGGCGGCCAAAGCCCTTGACCTCTGACACTGTGATGCCTTGGACGCCTGCTGCTTTGAGAGCCTCCTTAACATCATCAAGTTTGAAGGGCTTCACGATTGCTGTAATCAACTTCATGGTCTTAGTCTGCCTTTTGTGTAGTGGTTGGTGTGATCATTATTGGTAGGCCGATTCGGCGTGTTGGCTTTGGTCAAGGCCGACGAGTTCATCTTCTTGGTTGACGCGCAACCCGATGGTGGCATCAAGGATCTTTGCTACTACCCAGGTCACAACAAATGAGAAGACAAAAGTGGCTCCGATTGCAATGAGTTGATTGACCAATAATTTTGAACCGCCACCGAATAACACGCCGTCAAAGCCGAGCGAGTTGACCTTCATGTCTGCGAATAGTCCGAGAAGAAGTGCTCCGATGATTCCACCGACAAGGTGGACAGCGATGACATCGAGACTGTCGTCGAAGTTGAAGCGAGTCTTCAATGTAAGAGCGAGGTAGCAGACAGCTCCTGCAACAAGACCGATGATGATGGGGGCAGCGCCACCAACAAAACCAGCACATGGAGTGATGGCCACAAGACCGGCAACCGCTCCTGATGCTGCACCCAGCGTTGTTGCATGTCCGGCACGTAATTTCTCAACAAGCAACCATGCCAACATTCCGCTTGCAGCTGCAAGATGTGTGTTCACAAGTGCTTGAGCCGCAAGTCCATTTGCCAACAGTGCAGAGCCGGCATTGAATCCGAACCAACCGAACCACAAGATTCCTGTGCCAAGCATGACGAACGGAAGGTTGTGTGGTGGCATTGCCTCACGTGGCCAGCCTTTACGGTTACCCAACACAAGGATGACTGCAAGTGCAGCAGCACCAGCATTGATGTGAACTACTGCACCACCTGCGAAGTCGAGTGCGCCGCGTTGGAACAACCAACCATTCGGGCTGAACACCCAGTGCGCAACAGTGGGGTAGACGATGATCGCCCAGATACCAATGAGAATTGCATAGGCAGAAAACTTCAAACGGTCTGCAGTCGCACCTGTAATGAGCGCAGGCGTGATGACTGCAAACATCATTTGATAGGCAAAGAACGCAAGAACTGGAATGGCCAACGCAAAGTCACCTGTATAGCCAGGAAGGGATTCAATAGTTGCGAGGTCTTTCATCAAGGCAAAGTCAAAGTTGCCGATGTATTTGCCAGTGCCGCCAAACGCGAGGCTGAAACCTGCTACTGCCCACAACACGCTGATCAGTCCCATCGCAAAAAAGTTCTGCATCAACATGCCCAGAACGTTCTTTGAGCGAACCATGCCGGCGTAAAAGAACGCGAGCCCTGGGGTCATGAAAGCTACGAGGGCTGCTGAGGTCAGCACCCACGCCGTAGCTCCTGAATCAATAGTTGCTCCAAATATCATTTCTACGTCTCCTGTACTTGTAATGACGAGGTAACTCTAGAAGTGCGTTGTTTCGGGATTGTTTCTAAATGGTGAAAGGAATATCAAGCCCGATTTTTATTTTTTTACTGAGAGTGTCTGATGCGCCAGCGAAGAAGTGGTGGTGTGATGACAGTTGTCAGTAGAACAACAAGTAGCACAACTGCATACAACTCATCATCGAATACTCCAATTGCTACTCCGATGGATGCAAAGATCAGACCAACTTCGCCACGTGGAACCATTCCAATCCCGATCAATAACTTGTCGGCATTCGCGCTTCTTGCTCCGATAGCAGCAACCATTTTTCCAATGACAGCGATAACCGAAAGAATGGCAGCTATGAACAGAACATGCTGTGAGAAGAATTTGGTGACATCTGTGTCGATGCCGATCTGTAAGAACAAGATCGGAATGAAGATTGCGCCCAGCGATTTAAAGTCTCGAGAAATTTGGTCATGTTGAGGCGTGCGAGAGAGCGCTGTGCCAGCGATAAACGCACCAATAATCGGTGCAAGTTGCGCGCCGCTGGCTGCTGCAGAAAATCCAAAAGTTAAGCTGGCTGCAAGAACTCCGATAGTCGCAGGTGAAACTGCGCGTTCACCAATGAATGCGAATAGTCGAGGGATAACAAAAATTCCAACGGCTCCAGTAATTGCGATGAATCCAACGGCTATCCCAATTGTGCTTGCCACGTCAGCTAAGTCAACTGAACCTTGCTGGACAATTCGAGTTACCACCGTCAGGATGATGAGTCCGAGAACGTCGTCAGTAATTGCCGCACCCAAAACAATGCGTGCTTCGGTAGACGAGAGCGCGCGTAAGTCAGCGAACACTCGAGCAGTAATCCCCACGCTGGTGGCGGCAAGGGCAGCTCCGAGGAACAGTGATGCATTGAAAGATTCGCCGAGAACAGTTCCAGCCAAGACCCCCGAAGACATGGGGACAACAACACCGATGATGGCCACGAGCATTGAGGCACGTCCAACTTTTCTTAGTTCCGTGAGATCCATTTCAAGGCCCACTCCGGCCAGCAAAATAATCAGGCCAACTTCGGCCAGCATTCGTATCGCGTCGCTGGGGTCTATGAAGCCAAGCATTGATGGGCCAATGATGATGCCCGCCAGAATCTCCCCCAGAACTGCAGGGACTCGAATTCGTTCACATAGTTCCGCTGCAATCTTGGCAACAATGAGAATGATTGCAAGGTCGTTGAAGATCGAGCCGAAATCAATAGCGCTGCCGGTGGCTAGTAGCGCTGAATTCATGGTTCTAGTTATATCTCACGACTGAGGCGTTTCACGGCGAAGGTGCCCGCCCTTGGGGCAGGAACCGTGATGGATGGCTTAGTCCGTATCTTCTCGGCATGTAGCCCATTTCTCGGGTTTGTCTGCCCCCTGTGAACGGTGTGTAAACAGACACATTCGTTCAATGTGCGGAATTGGCGCTTTGTACGACAGAATTACCAACCATGGAACTTACCTACGCCCCCGAAGATGAACTGTTCCGCGCCGAAATCCGTGCGTGGCTCCAAGAGAACCTGCCGAAGGGTTGGTTCGACAAAGGTTTCGAGATGAGCAACGATGCTCGCGACAAGTTCAACAAAGAATGGCCTGGCAAATTGTTTGAAGGCGGATGGATCTGCGCGACATGGCCAAAGGAATACGGCGGCAAAGGTCTTTCAACAATGCAAGGCGTTGTGTTGTCAGAAGAGTTTGCAAATGCAAAAGCTCCGATGCGTGCCGACTTCTTCGGTGACACTCTTGTTGGTCCGACACTTCTTCAGTGGGGAACAGAAGAGCAGAAGAAGGAATTCCTCCCGCAAATTCTTAATGGTCAAATGCGTTGGTGCCAAGGTTTCTCCGAGCCAAACTCTGGTTCTGACCTTGCAAGCTTGAAGACAACTGCTGTTCTTGACGGCGATGAATGGATCATTAACGGCCAGAAGGTATGGACCACACAGGGTCACCATGCTGACTATTGCTTCCTCCTCACACGCACAGATCCTGATGCTCCAAAGCACAAAGGCATCTCGTACTTGTTGGTGCCAATGCGCCAGCCTGGTGTTGAAGTGCGCGGAATCGTGCAGCCAGATGGCACCGCAGAATTCTGTGAAGTGTTCTTCGACAATGCACGTTGCCCTAAAGACAACGTTGTCGGCGGAATCAACAATGGTTGGATCGTTACAAACTCCACTTTGGCTTTCGAGCGTGGAATGTCTGCTACCACTGGCTACCGCCGTTTCGAAGCGGAATATAAGGCAATGGTGCGTGGTGCAAAAGAAAACGGACGCATCAACGACCCAGAAATTCGTCAGCGTCTCATGCAGTACTACACCAAGATTCAAATCTTGAAGATCAATGGGCTTCGTTCACTTTCAACCACACTTATGGAAAAGAAAGATCCGAGCATGGCAGCACTTGGTGCTAGCAACAAGATGTTCTGGACTGAAATGCACCAACGCGCAATGGAACTAGCTCTTGATATCTCAGGTGCAAACGCCATGCTTGTTGACTACGCAATGGGCGATGGCAACTGGCCCGGAACTTCACGCGACAAGCGTCGTGACGGTTACCCAGTCAGCGGCATGATGTCTTCATTCTTCTTCTCGCGCTCAGAAACCATCTGGGGCGGCACAAGTCAGATTCAGCGCAACATTGTTGGTGAACGAGTACTTGGTCTTCCTAAAGAGCCAAGCAGCAAGTAGAACTAGGTTCTGTCAGCATCAATTGATGCTGACTCATCATCTTGATACGCGGCGTGAGTGCGCAACGGCAGTTCTTTCACGCGAAGACTGAATAGAAATGCAATGATCATAAGTGGAATTGCAAATCGGAAAACAGTGGTAATCGCGTCTGACATTGCATTGATGACGTCTGTGCGGCCTGGCTCGGGAAGAATATTTATCTTGCGCGGTGCCCGAAGTAATTTCGGGTCAACTGTTCCAGACAATTGTGCGTTCAAGATCGTTCCGTAGACAGCAACAGAAATAACGCTTCCGAGTGAACGACACAGTTGGGCAGTCGAGCTTGCGATGCCGAGGTCACGAATATCAACGCTGTTTTGAATAGCGGTGGTTGATGTTGGAAATGAGGCGCCAGAACATAAACCAATGAATGCCATTCCGATCAGGCCTACTCCAATGCCCATTCCAGATTTAGAGATGAACGCTACGAGTGTCATTCCCACGATTCCGAGTGCAGTACCAATGATGGGCCAGATGCGATAGTGGCCGGTAGCGGTTACTTTTCGTCCGACGAGGGTGCTCGAAAAAGTGAGGCCAAGCATCATTGGTACGAGTAACAACCCAGAATTTGTTGGCGAGATGCCAGTAACAGCTTGTAAGAAGAGCGGCATGAACGAACTCACCAAGGTCATGGCTGCACTTACGAATGTGGTCAGTGGAATCAAAGTATTGACTGTGGAATTTTTGAAGAGATGCAGCGGAAGCATTGGGTTCTCTGCATGCGGTTCCCATAAGAACAGCGCAATGATCAAAACAGTTGATACGAAACCGAGGCTAAGAGTGGGGCGTGATGTCCATCCGTATTCAACAGAAGCCCATGAGATAGTGAGAATCAATGTGCCGATTCCTCCGACGAGCAGCACTGCACCAAGTGTGTCGATGCTGGTGTCGCGACGTGTCGTTGGCAGGCGCAGATATTTTTGGGTCATTAAGAGAGCGACAAGTCCGAATGGCAGATTGATGATGAAGATCCATCGCCAGGAAAAATTGTCGACAATAATTCCGCCAATGAGTGGTCCGAGTACGCCGGCGATTGCAAAAACGCTGGTGAAGGCACCGACGTATCTGCCCCGCTCACGCGGAGGGACAATGTCGGCGATAACGACAAAAGTCATGGCCATAATTCCGCCGCTTCCGATTCCCACGAAAGCTCGCGCCGCTACCAGGACAGTCATGTTGGGCGCCACCGAACAAAAGACAAGTCCGAGTAAAAACACACTGATTGAGATTTGGGTTAATTTCTTACGCCCGTATAGGTCGCTCAATTTCCCAATGAGAGGAGTGGCAGCTGTTGACGTCAGAAGATACGCAGTAAGGACCCACGTGTAGGCCTTCGTGCCGCCTCCGCCAATTTGACTCACGATCTCGGGGAGTGCGGTGCTGACGATTGTCCCGTTCAGGGCCGTGAGGAAAGCTGCGGCCATCATGGCTGCATAAATCAATTTGATGTCACGCTGGGAAAGCGAAAATGCTTGTGTTTCGATAGTTGCATTCTACAACTAGTGTGATTGTGCATCACGAACCGTGGCTAATCTTCCGATGTGCAGTCCGATGTCCCAATTTTTTCACGTCGAACATGTGAGGCTCCGTTCGGTGTTGTCACCGTCATAGGTTCGAACTTCGGGATTAGGTTTGTGATGTTTAGCAATGACGCGCATCCGAAACCTCTTGAACGACTTCATATCTCAGACTCTGAAATTCACGATTCAGTTAACGATGCGGTCACTCAACTTGATGAGTACTTCAATGGGGCTCGGCGCGACTTTGAATTGCCACTAGATCTACAAGGCACAGAATTTCAAGTTGCAGCATGGAATGCGTTAGCTGATATTCCGTACGGACGCACTGCCTCTTACGGACAACAAGCCGCTTCAATTGGTCGACCCAAAGCTGTGCGCGCAATTGGTGGTGCGAATGGTCGTAATCCAGTTGCCATTGTGTTGCCGTGTCATCGAATAGTCGGTGCCGATGGTTCGCTCACTGGTTTTGGTGGGGGAATTGCGGTGAAGAAGTGGCTACTTGATCACGAACAGAGCATCCTCCACAGTGCGACTGGCAATCGCGCCTAGATTGTTCGCATGAGCACTATCTCAACAGTCCTTGCAGTTCTTCTGATCATTGTCTGCATCGGCTCTGCGTTAATGGATTTTCGCAAGCAGGAAAAGATTGTTGCATCAATGAAAAAGCTGAAAGTTCCGGCAGAACGTTTGCCGCTACTCGGCGCAATCAAAATTCTTGGCGCGATAGGCGTTGCTATCGGATTTCAATGGGTTCGTCTTGGTGAAGTAGCAGGTGTCGGTTTGTGTTTGTACTTCGCAATTGCAACAGTGACTCACACCCGGGTCAAAGATTCAGTAAAAGACACTGCGCCAGCGTTCATTCTTTTTGTGATGTCAGTGCTGTACGTCCTGACAACAGTTGCCAAATAGTAACTACTCGCGCCTCTTCAACCACTCGGATTCATCGCGGCCCAGTTTCTTTGCGCGCTTTGAGATCCACAACGGGGTCTCCATAGGCAGACCTGCCTCAATGTCTGTGACCATCTGGCCGTTTTCATCCCACATATGGCATGTGTTCAAGTTCATTGCATACGAGCGTTTGCGCTGCTCTGCAGTAGTGGCACTATCGAATTCCTCATTGCCGAGAGCATTTCCCATTCGCATTGACCAACCACTTTGAATAGCTACTGGCGCCATTGCGGCGAGCAATGCACCGATATGCGTGCAACCTCGCGGACCGCCAAAGAGATCCTTCACTTGTTTGTTGAACCCACGAGCGATTGAAAGACCAACAAGCTTTTGGTAGTCAGGTTCAATGTCGGTGCAATGAGTGTGAGGACGCTCATGGAAGGTGACACTAACTTTTTGAATGACAAACATTGGGAAGCTGATTTCAAGATCCACCACCATGTGATGCACCCACAAAGGGTCTGGATCGCCAGACATGTACAGGCCTGCAGGCTTCTCGTCGCATACAACTCCGCGCAATAAGAAGAGGTCATCACTCATCTTGTATGTGCGTGCTTCATAGAAGCGAGTATGGATGAGTTCGCCACCTTCAGGGGCTGGAGGGAAATAATCAGGAGTTGACACGCCTTCTACTGTGGCAGAGGCACCGCATTAACTACGACTCGAAGAGCAATTAGTCCCATTTAGGTAGTGCAAATAAGACAATTTGTGTGACAAAAAATTTACGCAAACCATGGAACTTATGGAATGCCTAACACGACTTTCGAAAATACTGTGATTAGTGACCAGATTGTTTACACAGAGAGTAGTAACAAAAATGTCAGACAAACCCTCCAGAAATCCATTTCTCGCAAGTAGCGATTTCCTATTTTCCTTAATGATGTTGGCAGTTATTGCCATGGTCGTTTCCATCGGAGCTATCGGGATTGTTTCTGTTGCGACAAATGGTGGCGCTTCTACAGAAACAGCAGGCTCACCTTCGGCAAGTAGTTCTTCCACAGTAGAAGTGACGTTGACTGAATTCGCAATTGCATTCAGCCCTTCTGTTATTCCGCCTGGCAACGTTGTTTTCAATGTGCATAATGCTGGAGCAGCGCAGCACAACTTGGCAGTTGCGAGTCTCAACAAGCGCACGGCCACTCTTGATGCTGGTGTGCACGTTTTACTCGACCTCGGCAATGTAACAAGCGATATCAATGTCATCTGCGAAATTCCTGGTCACGCAGACTCGGGCATGAAGGCAACTTTGAAAGTCAGTGCAGATGCATCCGCTACTCCTGACACTGTGGCCATGATTTCTAATGAAGAAATGGATGCAGCAATGGATGCTGTTGCGAAACGGTTTCCTGAAAAGACTGCTGGCCTAGGTGGCCAAGAACTAAAACCAACGATTACTTCTGATGGTTACAAACAGTTTGACCTCACCGCCAAGATTGTTGACTGGGAAGTTGAAGCCGGAAAAATCGTGAAGGGTTGGGCATATAACGGCCAAATTCCCGGACCACAGTTACGTGCCAACGTCGGCGACAAGATTCGAATTCGATTGAAGAACGAACTTCCAGAATCAACATCAATGCACCTTCACGGTGTTCGCGTACCAAACGCAATGGATGGTGTTGACCCGTACACGCAACCAGCAATCAAGCCTGGTGAGACATTTGATTACGACTTCACTGCCACGGAGGTATCGGTCGGTATGTACCACTCGCATCACAATGCACAGGTGCAAATTCCAAATGGTCTCGCAGGATCAATTCTGATTGGTGATTGGAAGACCTCAACTATGAAGGCCGCCGGTAATCGTCTGACTGATTCAAACGGCAAAGTTGAGCAAGAAGTTGTCATGGTGTTGAACGATGCCGGAACAATCGGGTTGTCGCTGAATGGCAAGTCATTTCCAGCAACGGCTCCGTACACCATGAAGCTTGGCGAAACCATGTTGGTCCACTATTACAACGAAGGTTTGATGTCGCACCCAATGCATATGCACCAACCTCATGGACTTGTTGTTGCTCGCGATGGAGTGATGCTCGAAAATCCATTTTTTGCTGACACCATCAGCGTGGCCCCGGGTGAGCGTTGGTCTGTTTTGTACACCGCGCAAGACGCAGGCGTCTGGGCATGGCATTGCCACATCCTGACCCATGCTGAAACCCCAATGGGTATGAAGTACATGGTTACAGCAGTCATCGTTAGCTAGATCCCCTCAAACGAGGAAAGGGGCCCGAGATGCAAATCTCGGGCCCCTTTTCTATTTCCGGTGCCTGGTTCGGGCAGACTGAATGTATGACCACGCTTAAAGACACCCTGAAAACAGATCTCACTGCTGCCATGAAAGCGGGAGATGACGTGTTGAAGTCAACATTGCGTATGGCCATTGCCGCCGTAATGAACGCGGAAGTTGCTGGTTCTGAAGCGGTTGCGTTGTCAGATGATCAGGTACTGAAGATCTTGCAGGCTGAAACGAAGAAGCGTCTTGAATCAGCAGAGATCTACACCCAGGCGGGTCGCGTAGAGGCAGCTGCCCAAGAGTCTGCTGAAGCTGAGATTCTGTCGCGGTACCTTCCCGCTGCAATGAGCGATGACGAATTGCTTGTGATCGTGAATGAAGAAGTTGCAGCTGCGGTTGCTGCCGGCAACGAAGGTGCAAAGGCAATGGGCCTCGTAGTGAAAGCAGTTCGTGGCCGTGCAGGTTCAAGCGCCGATGGCGCAAAGATTGCTGCTCTTGTGAAGAGTGCGCTCGGCTGATGACATCGTCAACGCAGGGTCCTGACGTTGCGCCCGTATCTTCAACAATGCAGCGCACTGTTGAATCACTGCGTCGCACCATGAAGGCGATCTATCACGTACACCCAGAGCATGACAGTGAAAACATCGCATCTATTTCTGAGCAACTAGAAAAAGAATTAGTCACCGCTGGCACCATGGGTCTTGGTCAACCATCGCCTGAGCGCCATACGCGCAATCCGCTGAACGGCGCGATGAATCCGATGGCGCCACCAATGACATTTGAATATGGCGAGAAGAGCATTACGGCAAAGGTCAGATTCCATGAGGGTTACCAAGGACCGCCTGCATGTGTGCATGGCGGGCTGGTAGCGGCACTTCTTGATGACGCGTTGGGCCGAACGCGCCACCTCACAGGCCGCAACTGCGTCACAGGCTCGCTGAACATCACGTATAAGCGACCAACCCCGCTGAATGCTGATTTATTGGTTAATGCCAGAATCGATGAGATTCACGAGCGCAAGTTCATCGTGAGTGGGGAAATCACCTACGACGGTGAAGTCACAGCCTCCGCTATTGGGGTTTTTGTGTTTCTGGATACGGAAAAATTCAATGCACTCGTTTCTGATGCCCGCTCTGCCTCGCGCTGAGGCAACAATAAGTACAAGCCCACTTGAAAGGTCATGACATATGTCTGATGAACTAATTCTCGATTCACTTCGCCGCCGGTTTCGCGCACTGTTCTCTTTGTATGAAGATGCCACCGCAACGATGACTCTTGAGCAGGTGAACCATCGTGAGAAGGCCCGCGTTATGCCGATCGCTTTTTCCTTGTTCCACTACGTCAACATGATTGACGCTTCAATGATGATGTTGACTGGTGAGATGTTCATCTGCAATGACGAAATTCTTGATGCGATCAACCCTGGCATTCGTGACCACGGTAAGCACAAGACCGTGGACGAAATGGATGTTCAACAAATCGGAAACTACGAAGCGTTCCTTGACTACATGAATCAAGTCTTTGCTCGCATCGAAACTTGGTTGGCAACATTGAAGCCCGAAGATCTCACTCGTCTCGTTGTGCCGCGGCCATTCGGCCCACAAGTCATCAATACATTCTCGGCTCGTGTTGCTGGCCCAGAGGGAATCACTGTTCTCGACGGTGTTGAATGCTGGCTCTACCAACACGGCATGCGCCACATGGGAGAAATTGAACTGTCTCGCGCCTTCGTTGGCCTGCAAGGCATGACTTCCTAGAAAATCGGCTGGCGCCCACGGCAGGAATTGAACCTGCGACCCCTTGCTCCGGAGGCAAGTGCTCTATCCGCTGAGCTACGTGAGCGTGACGTGAAGAATCACGATTGGGGTCAGTCTACGCCACGAAATATTGGAACCCCGTCTGCGGTGTTGCACAAGGCAGAATAGAAGCCCATGGCTGATCCATTCATTTCCGTTGCCGAACGCTTGGCACCCGCATTCGCGGCTGTTGCCGGCGGAGCGTGCGACCCTGTGGTTCGGCCGAGTGACCGGGCAGACGGTCAGGCAAACGGCGCACTAGCTCTTGCGAAGAAATTGGGTCTTCAGCCTCGTGAAGTAGCGCAACAGGTACTTGATGCTGCGGGTGATGTGTCCGACATGTTGGCCTCAACAGAAATTGCTGGCCCCGGGTTTATCAACCTCGTCTTTTCGAACACATTTATTGCTGAGCAATTATCTTTGGCCACGCACAATCCGCGACTAGGTGTGCGCGCATCATCAGATCCACACACTGTTGTTGTTGATTATTCCGCACCGAACGTTGCAAAGGAAATGCACGTCGGTCATCTTCGTTCCAGTGTCATCGGTGATGCATTAGTGCGGGCGTTGATGTTTGTTGGCCACACGGTGGTCCGTGAAAATCACATCGGCGACTGGGGCACACCATTCGGCATGTTGATTGAACATCTCATTGACATGGGTGAAGACAACGCTGCTAATGAATTGGGTGTTGGTGATCTTGATGGTTTCTACAAAGCTGCGCGTCGCAAGTTTGAAGAGTCAGATGAATTCAAGGGTCGCGCTCGCGCCCGTGTTGTCATGTTGCAGGGCGGGGATGAAGACACATTGCGTTTGTGGCGCACGCTGGTCAGTGAGAGCACGCGGTACTTCAACCAGGTGTATCGCCAACTTGATGTATTGCTAACTGATGATGACCTAATGGGGGAGAGCGCATACAACCCGATGCTCGCCCCAGTTGTCGAACGCCTTCGTGAAGCAAAGTTGTTGGAAGAAAGCGACGGCGCAGAAGTTGTGTTCGTTGAGGGCTTTACTAACAGAGACAACGAACCGTTGCCGCTGATCATTCGCAAAGGCGATGGTGGGTATAACTACGCAACATCCGACTTGGCGTGCGTTATCGATCGTGTCGAACGCCTTGGTGCGCGTTCACTTCTCTATGTAGTAGGTGCGCCCCAAGCGCAACACTTACAAATGGTGGAAGCTGTTGCTCGTAAAGCTGGCTGGTTGCCAGATGGGTTCATCATGAATCACGTGTCGTTTGGCAGCGTGCTTGGTGCTGACCGCAAAATGTTGAAGAGTCGCTCTGGCGGCGAGACAGTGAAATTGAATGCACTGCTTGACGAAGCCGTTGAGCGCGCAGAAGTGTCTGTCGCTGAAAAGAACCCAGATATGTCTGCTGCAGACAGAACAGCGGTTGCGACAATGGTTGGTATTGGTGCTGTGAAGTATTCAGACCTCAGTTCAGATCGTGTGAAGGATTACATCTTTGATTGGGATCGGATGCTTTCATTCGAAGGCAATACAGCGCCCTATCTGCAATACGCACATGCACGCATCTGCAGCATCTTTCGTCGTGCTGGAATCGATAGAGCAGCTGTTCGTGATGTCGTACCCACATTGGTTGAAGTGCAAGAGCGTGACTTAGCTTTGCGCATCCTGCGTTTCGATTCGGCTGTTTGGGAAATGATTGACACCTTGGGGCCACACAAACTGTGCACGTATTTGTTTGATCTGGCGACTGACTTCACATCGTTCTACGAACACTGTCCTGTTCTGAAGGCAGACAATGATGCAATGCGTGATTCACGTCTTGCATTGTGCGACGCCACGGCACGAATCATGTCTGAGGGGCTCTTGCTTCTCGGAATTAGAGCACCGGAGCAAATGTGAGCGCAATCCCACTTCGACTATTGCCTGATAATTCAACAATCGGCACAGACGATTCATTATCTATAGGCGGCGTCCGCGTTGCAGAACTTGCTGCCCAATACGGCACACCATTATTTGTGTACGACGAAGAACATTTGCGTGCGCGTTGCCGTGCCGCAGTTAATGCCTTTGGCGCGGGCAATGTTGTCTATGCCACGAAAGCCTTTATCTGTGGAGCGATGGCCCGTCTAGCGCACGAAGAAGGATTACTGCTTGACGTTGCAACTGGCGGAGAACTACACACGGTTCTTCATGCCGGAGTTCCTGCCAGTAGCTGTGTCCTTCATGGCAACAATAAGTCTCTCGATGAACTTCGTATGGCAATCGCCGCGGGTATTGACCACATCGTGGTTGACAGCTTTGACGAAATTGATCGGATCGAAAAACTACATGCAGATGGTTTGCCTGTTGTACGTGTTCAATTGCGTATTACCCCGGGTGTTCATGTGCACACACATGAATTCGTTTCAACCGGTCAAGATGATTCAAAGTTCGGTTTCAATCTGAATAACGGTGATGCGCACAAAGCGATTGCGCGCGCACAGTCATCGGAAGCAGTTGACCTCATTGGTATTCATTGCCATATCGGCTCAAATGTTTTTGCGGTAGAAAATTTCGCAGAGGCCAGCAAAGTAATGGTTGATTTGTTCTCTACCTTGAACTTGCCAGGTCTCACATTGGGTGGCGGACTCGGCGTTGCGTACACAGAGAATGAAGAAGCACCCACAATTGAACAATGGGCCGAAGTACTACAACGTGCAACGCAGTCGTTGCCAGCAGGTTCAAAAGTTTCTGTAGAACCAGGTCGCAGCATCGTTGCGTCGGCGGGTGTCACTGTCTACACGGTTGGCACTGTGAAGCCGATTGA
>Ga0208597_1000617_pt1 | contig 14095 bp, 17 predicted proteins | sample LakMenEpi05May12_FD_150673 | JGI IMG/M metagenome (GOLD analysis project Ga0208597, IMG submission 150673) | Freshwater microbial communities from Lake Mendota, WI - 05MAY2012 deep hole epilimnion (SPAdes) | ecosystem: Environmental > Aquatic > Freshwater > Lake > Epilimnion/Euphotic zone ...
AAAATCTCGTCTTTTTGCAATTTTTTTGTTTCAAACCATGAAAAAACCTGAAATTAAAACAAAAATTTGCAAAATAAAGGCAAAAATCTGCAAAATATCTAGATTGAGAACGAAAAAATGCATTTATTTCTTGTTTTCAACTATTTTTCTTTGTCTTTTTCAAACTAGCTACCCAATTTTGGGAGTAATACGTGACCCAATAATTTGAGTAAAATGAGTAAAATTTCGTGAAATTATAAGTATTTTAATGTAGTTTTACGTATTTTAATGTTACTTTTATCAAGTTTCACGTTCAACTGACAATAATTTGACTTAAATTAGATTCTGTATTTAATTAAAATTTCATTTAGCATTTCCTGAACCCTAAATTTACGTGCGCGCTTTTAAGAAGAGTGTGTGTCTTGAGTTTCTAACATTTCCTCAGCCAAAAATGCGCTTCCTAACTGACGATCGGCATATGTGCTTTTAATTTTGCATCGCAATTGACGAAATATTTATCTCGCAACTGACGGAAATTAACTTTTTCGTTTGTTGCGGAATAATTTTTCCGCTAATTCTGTGTAACGTCAAAGTATGATCTACCGGTATCTACAATGTTTTCAAATGATAATATTTTTACAATAAAAATAATAGGGTTTATTTAGAAAAAAAATAATTATCAATAAAATATTGAAAATACTAGTTTAAATAAATTAATTGTTTTTCAATATGTAAATACTTTAAAGTGTCAATAACAATAGTATTTCAAATTCGAACATAAAACATTCTAAACCTTTAAAATTATTCAACATTTTCTGGCTGATCTTGTATTATCCATTTTTTATATTCGTTTCTTTCTGAAACGAAACCAAAACTTTTTAAAATGTGTTATAAGTCAGAATGGTTATGCCATTGTTGTGAAAAAACTGTTTTACATGTTCATTTTTATAAATGCTACGAAATAACAGGCTACAATTTACATCAAACTATATTTGATCCAAACCATAAAATAAATGTTAAGAAAAATTTAACTCTTTGGGATATGTGTAAAGGTTGTAAAAAAGTATGCTTTGAAAAATGTCAGCTTGAAAAAAAGAAAAATTCTTGCATCTGTCAGTAAGGTATAAATTGAAGTTTTTATAGTTTGTAAATTAGTTTTAATTTTTGTATTCAAAAGGAAACAGTTTAAAATGTCGTCGCCAACTGATCATTACACTTATCCTAAGAGTTTTGAAGCCCGACGGCAGTTAAAAGGTTTTTGTGAGGAACCAATTGAAATACCAATTTCTAGATTCGATGAATTACTTCACTTTCAATACAATGATGAGTATTTTAGAAAAGTGAATACAAAAGCCGAATTAAAAGAAGAAATAAAACGTGGAATGAATGATTTGGAAGACGCTGAAAAACTTCTTCACGTTGTACGAGGTTATTTGAATCCTAACAAAAAAGGGTTTTCACGGACATCAAACATTTTTTTGGGGCTTCTTGAAGATTGTCTTGAACGGCTTGCCATTCGATCAGATAATACTGTCATTTATTTAAGAAATCAAATTCATGCTAACGATATAGAAGACATGAATAAAAAGTCACTACTTGAGAAACGGAGAGAAAAAAGGAAAAGATACAGATCAAACAAGGCTAAGCGAAATAAGCCTGTAAATTGTCATAGTATGTTGTGTCATCAAGAATCCAAATGTGATAGTTGTGGTCTTGACCATCAATCTAGTTATATGTAAAGAAGCAAAATTTACCAACGAAAACAAAGGTAAACGGTTACAAAAAAGAAAACAAATAATAAAAATAAGAATGATAAGTGCTATGCAAATTCTAACAAACTCTAAGTGTTTTAATATTGAAAATAAAGTTAAGAATATGTCAGATAATATTGCGGATTTAGAAAAACAAAAAGCGAATATTGACTCAAGTCTTATAAGTTTGAAACGAAAAATTGCAAATGGACAAGCAACTGAATGTGAAAAAAGTCAAATAAAATATTTGTTAAAAGACAAAGTCAAATTGGAACGAACGATTTCAGATTTAAACTGCAATAAACGGACTTCTGAAAAGGTTTTATCTGATACTAAAAAGGACAAATCCATTTTGAAAACTTATAAATTGCTAAAGAAAACCATTAAGCCAAAAACAAGCAGTCAAACAAGCGGTCAAATAAAGAATGGAATTGGAAATACGTGACATTGTATAGATAAAACTTAAATTAAATTTAATTGAAAACTTGTCAATCAATTTAACAATGTTAATCTTTTATTTTAAATTTAAAGAAAATAATTGCCCCTTGTGTCAAGAAGGAAGGGAATGCGGTTTTAGAATACCTCGATTACAAGATTTTGAGAGGGGGGGTTTATTTGAAAATGTAAAACTACCTTTGTATGAAAATAAAGAACTGCCAATCAATTTAAAAAAGTATATATTTCCTAATAATTGGGATGAAAAATATAATTATGCACCATTTCATTCTGTTTATCATATAAAAAGATATTTAAATACATTATATTATGAAAAGTAATCAGTGTTTTATTTGTAACTAGAGAGCGCACATAAAAAAGCTCAAGTTATAGTTTTATAAACAATTAGTTGTGAACATATTTTAATCGTAATATTTTTAAGATTACATTAAGAATTCAACAATATCAATACATTTTTTATTACACTTTTGATAGTTGACCAAATTATACTGCAATAAGTATGCTTGCTGTGAATGTGTATTTTTCTACACATCTTTTTTAGATTCGTTCCTTTTTGGAACGAAACCTACCACTTATCAAATGATTCTGTTTTTTCCTTCTTAGCAGGTTTCATCTTAAGTTGAGCTTCACTGCTTGTCCTTGTACCTGGTTTCTTTTTGGTTCCTACTTTTAATACTTTAGCTTGTTTCATTGGTAATTTAGCTTCACTCGATGTTCTTTTTCCTTTTGTCTTTAATCCCACAGTTTTCTTTCCTTTATTTCCTTCATCCCAATCTTCAAAACTTTTTGTTTCCGGATTTTCGTCATCTGATTCTTCCGGATTTGTTTCAATTAATAAAGGTTGTTTTTTAATTTTTTTTGAAAATTGTGGTACTATTAAACTTTTTTTCTTTTCGGATATAACTAGTTCTTTACTTTTTGGTTTACTAATTCTACCTTGATTTCCAATTTTAGCAATTTGGGGGACTAACATTAATCGTTGTTTTATTTGAGGAACAATAATTTGTTTCTTCTTAGGCGGTTGGAAATATAGTTCTGGAATTACTCTAGTAGTTGTTTGTGAATTAATTTTACATGGTTGTGTAGGAACCTGTCTTAACATTTCTATATCTTCTTCAGAAGGTTTTATTGTTGTCGGTGGACGTATTCCAAATGGTTCTTCTTCTCCTGCTTCACTTTGGGAAATTTTTAACATTGCCGGAATATCAAGTTCGAGATTTTTGTGTACAAATTTTAAATGTCTCATTAAATCATAACTTCTTCGAAAACTTTTAAAACAAACCTGGCAAGTAAATACTTTTCCTTGAGTTGGTTTTTCAAACGCAAGACGACCTTTTACTACCGGAGTTTCTGTTTCAGTTATTTTCTGCTCGCTAGATAATTCCGGCTCGACAGATAATTCTGGCTCACCAATCATTACTTCTTGTTCAGGTTCTACTGTTTCAGGCTGGTTAGTTTCAGATACCATTTCTTCAACGGGAGGTGTCTTTTGTTCAGTTTCAGGTATAATATTTAAAGCTTCTTTACTTAACATTTGAATTTGTTTATCACCAGGTTTTTCTACGTCTTTGTTAACATTCAATTCTTCAACTTGTTTTTTCTCTTTCTCATGTAAGCAAGTAAGTAATTTTTCATACATATTGGGTGGTACTAAATACATTTCTTGATACGGCGAAACATTCTTATTTATTTTCATTTTGGGGAAAAGGCTGATTTGACTAAGTCAATTAAAAACGGAACAGCAGTCATTAAAAGCATAGGTAAACCTGCACCTTGCTGTTTCAAAAGTTTTCTTCTTTTAGATATAGGATGAGATTTTGAAGTTATTTTTTTGATGTCTTCAATTGAACATTTAGTTTTAAGATGTTTTTTTAAAGCATTTCTTTTGCGAGGACTTAGTTTTAAATCATTAAATATAACGTTGTAAACACATTCGCAAATACCGTCAACCGAAGAGTCATTCAGGTTGTTCAAACTATGACAAAAATCTGTCACGTTCATTTTAGAAATCGCTTTAAGTATTGGAATAAGGTTTTTCTTTGTTTCTAAATTCTTTAAAGATTTTGTTTTTGTCATTTTGGAATATATACTTTGCAAGGAAATTCAAACAAATGTGTTCTAACTCTAACTACTTCTTTAGTTTTTGGTTCAAAGTCGAGTAATAAATAAGAATAAGCTGTTTTTGTAGCGTTTTCATAAGCAGCTGTAACATATGCACTATTATTTTGATTGAATTGTTTTGCTAAAATACCGACTTGCTGTTGGTCTCTACGATTTTTCATTAAGTTCATGTAATCTGACTGTAAGCTTATTGTACGAAAAGTGTTACTTTGAAAGAACAAATTTTGAACTAAAAGAATAACACTAGCATTTTCGTGGTGACTTAGGTTGCAAAATATATCTTCAAAATATTTTGACAAGTCTGTCATGGAATCGTCAAAAATTAACAGGCTTCCACCTGTATCTCTATATGGATGAACCATATTTGCAATATCTTCTAAGTTATGTGAATTTTCATTAAAATTAATAAGCTCGTCAACTAAACCATTTTCCTGCATTTCCACATAAATGTCTTGCATTATTTTGTAAAACAAAAATATTTTTGCAGGTTCTTTGGTAAATATTACACTTTTTAATCTTAACAAATTGTTAACCCAAGTTGATTTACCACTTCCACTAGGCCCCGACACAATCATTTTGAACGGAGTTTGAAATCTAATATCAAAAGGCATTTTGAATAATAAATAAAGACAAAAAATTCAATTCTATATTCTGTTTATTTAATTGTTACATAGTGTATTAGACAATACGTTTGATCACTTCATGCATTATCATTTCCTTCTCTTTTTCAGTTTGAAACAGAAAAGGGTTTTCATTGAAAGCAGAAACAAAGTTGTCATAAATAAAGACTAAAAATTGAGTGAAGACTTGTTCTGTATTTTTGCGACTAGCGATGAGTTGGACGAGTTTTTGAAAAGTCTCCTTCGGCCTATTGTTGTATTGTTCAAAAAAGAGCGTTGGGCAGTGTTTTTCAGGTTCTTCTTTGTGACTGACTTTCATCAAAAACGTTTCCAATTGGCTTTGTTCTTCTTCGGAAATAATGCGAGTGTTGAAAATTTGACTCCCAAAAAGGTTGACTGCAGAACGAAAATTATTGATGAGACGTAAATGCGAATCGTTTTCAAGCTCTGCCGAATAGGTCCACTTCATCAACTCTTTTGCCGAAAACTCATATTTCCATGCTTTTACTTCGACTGCCAACATACGTAGTTGTTCATCAATTCGAACAAATTCACTCGGGTGGCTTAACAGATATCTCCAGTTGATCGAATCCGTAGACAGGGCTTTTGATGACATTTTCTAAAACTTTTAAAGTTTGGATATGATTGTTTTCACTTTTTACAAGTTCAGAAGTGCAGACAACTGATTCACTTCTGAATAACTTTATCCAAGTATTAATTAAAGTATTAATGTGTTGTTGAATAGTTTGAATGTAAACAGTCACTGAAACGTTTTTACCATTCTCAATCGCAATATATATGTCTGAAAGTTTTTTCGTTGCAATTTTGAGACGTTTGATAGAATGTTGGTGTCTTAAAAGAGAAGTTCTTAAAATAATTGCTGTTGTAGATGAAACACCGTAACACGGTTTAAGCATCAGTGTATTAATGTCAAAAATTTGATGTTTATTTACTTGGTCAAGAATGAATTCACATTTTAACTTTTCTTTTTGAACATAATCAATAGGTTTCTTGGAACTGTTTTTAGTTAAAAAAGTTTCATTTTGAAAACACTCACAATCACAACTTAGGTAATCAGCCAAGGATGGTAGTTGAATCATGTTAAAAACAGAACTAAACAAATATACTTTGGGGGCTATCATTTTATACTCGCAAAATTACATAACAACTTACATAGTAACAATTAAGTGGTTATTTCTAGTTTGTTAGAAAATTCCAGATTAAGAATAGTTGGTACATCAGATGCAAAATTAATGGGTTCACCATCATGGGATCTTAGTTGTACTTCTATCGTGTCTATTTCAGTGTTTTGTAATTCGTAATAATCTTTATGTTGAATATCTGCTATTACATAATAATCATTAACATTTTTTATTGGTACAACTTTTAAAATGTTGCTCATGGTTCCACCCACAATAGATTTACTAACGATGTTAGTATACACCATTATGTAATGTGGTTTCAAATATGTCAAATTTATTCTTTTTCCAAACTTTAAGTTTTGTTCCCTCATTTCAACCATTACATCAAATTTATTTGAATCAAAAATAAATGCATTTTTGTTATCTACAATAAAAATTTTAGTTTCACCTCTTTTGTTAAGCGTCAGGTCATATCCTAAAACATTCAAAACATTGTTTGAGGCTCTTATAAATATTTGCTTTTCTTCAAACTTAAACGAACACCTATTATCTTGTATTTCAACTGATCCAATACCACTTTTTTTCAACTCTGTGTTTATGAAACCAATTAGTTGATCTTCAGTATATTCTCCTTCATCTGATAAAATAAGTTTTAAAACTCTTTTAGCACCACTTAATTCTCTAACAATAAAGCTTCTAGTTGATTCGTCTCTTAAAAAAGTTGAAAAAACATTAGGATGACTGATGGATGTTAATGCAACCCTATAATTTCGGTTTAAAACTTTTTTAGCTTCTAAGTTTACTTTAAACATTGAATTATTATTATCCGGGTATGCGTCAGAAGGAACTGATGATAAACGGTGGTTTGAAGTTTGCTTATTTAGAAATCTGTTTCGTAAATCCATTTTAATAAATGTTGCTGGACCGGGTAGTAACTGAATGGGTTTGTTATTTTCATCTACTATGTTAATTGAGAATGTATCTAAAATAGTGTTTGAAATAGGAACAAATTGTTTCAACTTGAATTCTGTATACGAATAAACATCATGTTTTTCAAAATCAGGGCAATAAACAATTAAGTCTTTTGAAAAACTTCCATTGTATATTTGCGCACTTATGTTTTCAGAAAGTACTCTTATAACACTAGGAAACTTTTTTTCCAAAATATGTTTTGCAGGCGAACTAGTTAAAAATTGATTATCTCCATATTTTCCCTTTGTTCTAATTTGATAAACATAGTACTCTTCATTTTTTATGAAATGCTTCCTGACGTAATGATAGGTTTGAAAACCTTTTTTCTCTTCTGTTTGAACTAATGAAAAAGTTGGACTTTTTATAAATTCTCCTTTATTTTCAAAATTAAAGCACTCAACCATAGATTTGTGCATTAAAAACCAAAAAGAACTTGTAAATCCAGCTTTAATTTCTAAACAGTAATCATCGGTAAATTCGAGAATGGGAAATAAATAAGTACTTTGTTTTATTTTTGTTGCAGCTTTTCTAAAAAAGTCTTTTAAATCATCTGCACTATAATATTTTTCTTCAAAGTTAAATGCCCACCATTTACAGTCGGTTGTTATTCCACCGTGAAAGTCAAACTCATGTTTGCCCATAACATAATTTGTGTTTTCAGGAGATATTAACAAATCAATATTAGTATCAAAATCATCTGGTAGATCACATGCTACTGTATTTTCATCTTCAGTCTGACACAAACCAGCAGTTTTAAAACAGTTGGTTATTATAAAGCTAGGTAAGTTATTAGGAGGTGTTTTAATATTCTTAAAGTTATTGGATAGTCCAATAGATGACACGGCTATTTCTAAACCTTCGTATCTGCCAGTTTCAAATTTTTTAGGTAACTGTGTTTTAAATTTAATTAAAGAATTTTCATCGTAGGTATCTGTGCAAGCATTAGATAATAAATAAAAACTCTCGTATAATGTAGTCATTTTATTACGTCTTAAAACTTTTTTACAATATTTTCACTGGGTATCCAAGAATTATGCGAATCATTATATCCTTTCCACTTTACATAATGCCATGTTTTTCCCTTTCTTTTTTCTGTCTTTAAAACTTTTTCGATTCGAAATGTGTCTCCTGTTACTTTGGTTAATTCAAAATCATAAAAAGCTCCTTCCAGTATTTCTTTTCCATCATCACTTTCTAAAACATACATCGGTATTTTAGATTTACTTTTAATTTGATAAATGCGAAATATTTCTATCTGTGTTGAGGGTTGATAGCCACGACCAAATTTACCTTTAATTTTTGAAATTCTAACTTTATCTCCAACTTTAAACTTAATAGGTCTAGGTTTTATTTTTTCTTGTTCTTTTGATTGCCGCAGTCTAATTGCTAAATGTGTGGATTCGTCGTCTTTGTCAGCTTCATTTGGAGAGAATCCAGTCATTCGATGTTTTCTATTGTTATATGTTTCCATTAATTTAGATAATACAGGAATGTGATTACCATCTTTGTCATACACATTAATAAATCTATTAGTTTCATTTTCTGACATGTATTTGTAAAGCAATGATTGCAAAGTACGATTAAATCTTTCAACAAAAGCGGCATGAATCGACGAGTCCGGAGTTCGGACTTCAATGTTGTAGTGATCACAAAAATCTTTGAAAAGTTTGTTCCGGAACTCGCTCCCTCTATCAAAGGTAACAGTCTTGGGTGGGTTAACAGCTTCTCTTAAAATTGATTTAAAGCCTTCTAAAACAAATTTCGCATGTTTGCTAGTTAAAACACGAACCCAAGCTTTTCTAGTAAAAATGTCAATACAAGTTAGTAAATAACTTGCTCCATCATTATCACTTGCTAAACTTTGAATGTCTACTAAATCCATTTGAAACTGATATCTTTTAAAATGAGCATAAGTAGGATTTCTTTGATTTTTATGAAATTCTCGATGTAACGTATAACTTTCAATACTTGCTAAAATTTCTTTGATTTTTTCTTTATCTAAAATACCATTGTAATAGTTGAAAATTGTGTTTATACCCCCAAAAGCAATGGGGTGACCCGGTGAAGTATAATTATTTCGTAAATCATTTTCACATTCACTTACTTTTGTTAAGTTAGTTCCATAATTTGAAATTGTTTCAATTTTTTTAAACCTAGGTGCTACCATTGTATTTAATCATCAATTAAACTGTAAGCAATCTTTTTACAATTTTTATTGCTTTGAATAGGTTTCTTTCTTTTTCTCCCTGATCCTTTCATAGCACTTGCTATTTTTGTTTTTGCATCATCGAGTTGTTTGACCGCACTCTCTTTCACATTCGCTCCTTCTAAAACATCTACTAACAAATTTTTGGCTGCATCTTTTCCAATATCTAACATTGCAGAACCTGCCTTCTTTGCAAAATTACTACCTACAAATTGTTTGCCTGCTTTTAATCCCATCGATGCTAATGGCTTTAACATCCTAAAAAGGCTACTAAAGAGAGATCCGAAACCAGCGCCTCTCTGATATCTTAGTCCTTGGTGATAGAACATTTTTTATTTCTTTGCTTTTAAATATCGTTGAATAGAAATGCAACTGATGTTCAATGTTTGAGCAATTACTTTAATAGGTATTTTCTTTCTTTCTTTACAATGCAGATAAATATTTGCTCCTATAATAGTTAAATTGTTATGCCCAGTTTTCAAACTACGTTGTATGGTTTCCTTAATTACTGAATAGTCTTTAAAATCTAATTTCAACATAACACAATATTTTTCAAGCATTTCTTCAGGCCTCAAAATAACTACGTCATTTTTTTGTTGATGTTTATAGATTTCAACATTACTTTGACCTGAAACTGCAGAAATTTCTTTGATTGAAATTGGACACCCATTTTCGTTTAAAGTTTGGTACAAAAGAAACGGAATAGATTTTGTTTTATTTTTCTTCTCCAAACATTTTTTTGCAACTTGATTCGAAAACGTATTTGGTAAATTGATTCGGTGCAGAAGTTCTTTTATCTCTTGTTTTGTTTCGTTTTGAACTGAAGTTTGAAAACAACTTTCAAAATACGTTTCATTGTAGTTTGGAAGATACAATTTTTCTTCCAAGACTAAACCGCAACTAGTGCAAACAGAAAAACCTTCTCTTTCATCGTCTATAACGTATTCATGACTGCACAAATGTTCTGAATGAGGCATTTTAAATCAATTATATTTTTTACACCAAGTATTACAATTTTCCCACTATGAAAAAACCTAGCAGATCCCTTATCAAACTCTACAGTAAGACCTGGGAATACTTCAGAATTATATTTGATGTTTTCAAATAGCTTCTTTTCACAGACTGATATTAAGTCAATTGGTCTTTTAATATCTAGGGTAGTCATAATGTTATCTACCCTTATTAATTTAGCACAAAATTTAAAATGTTTTTTCAACTGTTGAATTGCGTCTTGTACTTTTTCAAGGTTAGGTATTTTTGTGATGTTGATATGATTCTCAAGTTTCACCGTTTTAAAAATAGTGTAAGAATACGTATCTGTCATAACAACAAAATTTTTACAGTCTTTCACATATTCTACTTTGCCAGATAGCAACAAAACTCTATTTAAAGAAATTGGGGTTGACTTTACACTTATTTTAACGTTTCTTATTTTGTATTTCATCTTAAGATAACTTTTTAAAATAATGAATAAACAAGGTATAGGAACCTTTGTTAACGAGGCACACGAATTAGGAACAAGTTCACTTGATATTTTTAACGAACCCGAACAAGAAAAAGCTCTTATTCATGGAAAAACAGTTGATATTTATCCAACATCGCTTTTGAACAATGAAGGACCAATTGAATTTGTCATTCCATCTGACTCAACAGATTTCACACAGCTAAACCTTACAAGATTATCAGGTGTCGTAGAAATTACAAAGGCTGATGGAAGTGCACTTGTAGATGCAGACAAAGTTTCGATTGTAAATCTTTTCCCTCAATCGCTTTGGAAACAAATAGAGTGTTCAATAAAAGATACTCAAATTGTTGATCTTTCTACACCAACCTACCATTATAAGAGTTTCATTGAAACTCACCTCACATATCCAGACGATATAAAAAATTTTACATTAAGAGATTTGGGATTTTATTACAAAGACGATGTTGGGAGAGAAGAGAGCAAATTACTTGTAGATGCAGGTGGTGACAAAGCAAATCAAGGTTTTGTAAAACGTAGAGCTTTCATAATAGGGAAAAAATTATATTTCTCAACTATTTTGCATATTGACTTTTTTCAGTCTAATAGACTGTTGATTCCTGGGTGTGATGTAAAATTGAAATTTATCAGAGCGGATGATAATTTTTCAATTATTTCTGACGGTGTTGATTGTAAAATTAAGATTTCTTCACTTGTCTTAAAAGTGAGAAGACTTACTGTCAGACCAGATTTCTTCAATGCATTAGAAAGTATGTTAAGTTCTACACCTGCAAAATATATTACTGTTAAATCAGTTATTAAAACTCATCTACTTCAGAAAGATACTCAAAACCATCGCATTAGTCAATTTATTAGAGGGAAACTTCCAAGAAGTTTTATACTCTGTTTTGTTAAAGACAAATGCTTTGACGGAAACAAAGCAAACAATCCATTTCTTTTCGCAAATAACACCTTAAATTATCTAAACGTATATATCAATGGTGAACCAATTGTTAATAAACCCTTAACCCCGGATTTCTCAACTGAAAATTATGCTAACGAATATGCTTGGTTTTTAGACAACATAGGAATTGGAACTACCGGTGCAAATGGAATTACCAAAGAAGAATTTAAATCTAATTCTTGTTTCTTTCCTTTTGATTTATCACCAGATCTTTGCAACAGTCTTTATTTACATGGTTGGGAAGAAGGTAGTGTGGATATAGACATAGGTTTTAAAACGCCTTGTACTGAAAACCTATATTGTTTAATGTATGCTAGCTATGATGAAGTGATAGAAATTGACAAAAACAGAAGCGTAAGCATAAAACAAATTTAATTAAAATGACTGGACTGTCAAACATATATGTTAACGAATTAGGAAAGATATTGTGTGGTAAAAAATTTGTTGGAGTTTATTCTTCAGATATTCAACCTAAATTTGAAAAGAGGTTATGTAATTTTTCTATTATTTTCAACACAGACAAACACACAGAAAAAGGAACTCATTTTATTGCAATAAGTTGTGACAAGAATAACTTTTTTTATTTTGATCCATTTGGCAAAAAATGTCGAAACAAAGAAATTAATAAATTTATTAAGGAAAACCTGAAAGGAAGGGCATACATATATAACAACCAGAGAATTCAAAATGATAAAAGCTTGTTTTGCGGTTTGCACTGTCTTTCGTTTTTGTTATCCCAAAATAAAAAAATTCCTTTCTCAGAGTACTTGAAAAACTTTTCAAAGACTAAAACATTTGAAAATGACGGAGTTGTAACAAAAATAATAGAAAATGAATTCATTTAAAACATTTTTATTGATCAATAAAACATTATTTTAACTTTTACAATATCATATGTTATTTTACATTTTAAAAACATGACATTTAATTGTTTAGCATGGGTTATTCTACATCTTAAATGTATGCCAAAAAATGTTTGGGGTTCTTTAGTTTTCATTCATTTTCCAGTTGATTTTCGAGTTTCGCAATTAGATTTTCTGCCTTAAGGAATTTTCGTTCCAATTTCTCTGTCATAAATTTAAAAGTATTTAGTTGCCTTTTAGTTAATTGGGGTTCCAAAATATAAAAATAGTTATTTAAAAGATCGAGGTCTTCTTGAATTGCATCATGAGTCTGGTCTAATTTGTCGAACATGATCGAAATACGTTCTGGAAAATGAAAAAAAATTACTTTACTTTTTCAAAAAGTTTAGTGTATCACACAGATCTTGTATTATTAAAAGTGTGGGTTGCAAATCATCAATTTTTTCAAGTAACACTTCAGTGTTACATTGTAGATCATCTTGGTATATTTCATAGCGAGATGGATCAAAATCGTTTTCTGAAAATGCAAATTAAGATGTTTTAAGTCCAGCTATTCTTGACATTCTTTTTAATTTTTCATTTGAATTTCGAATTTTTATTATAACAAAGTTTATTTTTTTATCAAGAATTTCAATTTCTTTCATTAGTTGGATGCAAATTTTGCAATCTGAAAAGAAAAAAATGACTTTATTGAAAACAATGTATGGGTAAACGGAGTGTTTGTGTGAAATTTTTTTTCATTTGTTCAACTAAATAATCATGTTTTTTCATTAGGGATGTCATTCTTTTTTCTAAGTTTTCTTGTTTTTTAAAGGCAAGAGTGCAAAATTTACAATCTGAAATAAAAAAAAAGGAAAAAAAATTAATTTTTATTTCGAGTATTTATTTTTTAGGGAAACGGATTGGTCACATAGAAAGAGTTCAATTAAGAAAAGGGGGAATTAATCATTTTCTTCCAAAGTTTGTTTACAATTTTTTCCAAATCTGAAATAAAAATTAATTTAATTTAGGGAAACGGATGGTTTATTTAGGGAAAGGGATGGTTCAAAATTAATTTAATTTAGGGAAACGGGTTGTTCATTTAGAGTTTATTTAGGGAAAAGGATGGTTCATACAATTATTGGAAAGGAGCTTCTTTACAGCCGAAAGAGTCTATGCTAATCAAATATAAGCCTTCGCCATAGCAATGTTCACAAACTACTCTTTTAGTGCAGTTGCAGAAATTTGCTTCTGATTGTTTATCTGGAAATAAACATCATTGATTAGACTTTGCAGCAAGCTTCTGATTGTTTTATTTTCTGAAATTTTAAATAAGCTTTGTTTAATTCTTCCTGATGCATTCTATTTAAACGAAACAAATATTTCCAATCACAACCGCATATACATCCACAGTAACTTCTCTTTTTCTTTCCTGAAATTTAAATTTCAGAATTATGTGGTGTTGTTGTCTTAAAGTATTTCGGGTTGGCTTTAATGATTTCCTTTAATCCTTGGATTAAAGGTACAGCCAATGACAGCCCAATATTGAAGTCGAAAGACCGCCCGTCTTTTGCCCTTTT
>Ga0208597_1000620_pt1 | contig 14064 bp, 14 predicted proteins | sample LakMenEpi05May12_FD_150673 | JGI IMG/M metagenome (GOLD analysis project Ga0208597, IMG submission 150673) | Freshwater microbial communities from Lake Mendota, WI - 05MAY2012 deep hole epilimnion (SPAdes) | ecosystem: Environmental > Aquatic > Freshwater > Lake > Epilimnion/Euphotic zone ...
AGCTCGCTAGGCGATGGCTTTTGATGTGTTGCCAGAGCCTCTCGATCGGATTGAAATCGGGGCGATAGGGCGACAAGTAAAAATGGTTTGATGTGATGCACAATGCAAACTTTTTGCCTCGTGCCAGCTGGCGTTGTCGAGCACAAGAACAATTTTAAGTCGGTGGCATCAAGGCGCTTGCGAGCCTTCTCATTAGCGCACTCATACTTGGCTACGACAAACTAAGGGAGTGTGCAGGAATCAAGATCAGGAGTAATGCGCGGACGTTAGATGCCTCATGTTGAAGCAATTCAAACGTTTGTACAATTTTCATTTTCGCATTTCGGTATTTATTTTTGGCAAACAATCTAAGCCCCCTAACCCAACCCATCAATGATCCGCCGAGCCAGCCAACCGATGCTCCCGAGTAAGCCATTCAGCCCTCGAACGATTGTTCAAAAAAACCCAGTGCCGCACATGCCGCACTGGGTTTTTTCTAATTTCGTTTGCTGATCAAGTCATTTCACGATCTTCAACAATTCGACGTCGAAGACCAAGAGTCCCGCAGGTGCACCCGGAGGTGGATTGTCACCGTAGGCCAGCTTCGCTGGTATCCAAAAACGGCGCTTTTCTCCCTCGACCATGAGTTGTACACCCTCGGTCCAGCCAGGGATCACGCGGTTAAGTGGGAATGTCGCAGGAGTGCCGCGAGTAACGGAGCTATCGAACAATTTCCCATCCGTGGTCCATCCCGAATAATGCACACTAACATTGTCCGTAGGCGCCGGATGAGTGGTGCCTTTGCCTTTCTCAAGGACCTTCGAGGCCAAGCCCGAAGCTGTTTTCTCGGCATCTTCCGGAGCTGCTTTGACATCTGCGGGAGCTTTGGGAGCCGATTTGATCGAGAGCAATTCCACATCAAAGACCAACATTCCGCCCGGACGACCACCACCAGGGTTTTCACCATAAGCCAAATCAGCTGGGATCCAGAAGCGGCGGATCTCTCCTTCCGTCATTAGCTGCACTCCTTCGGTCCAGCCTTTGATCACACCGTTGAGAGGAAAGCTGATCGACTGTCCGCGATTAAGCGAACTATCAAACAATTTCCCATCCAGCGTCCATCCGGCATAATGCACCTCGACGGTATCTGCTGCGGTAGGTTTTTCTTTTCCGGCTCCTGCTTTCATGACCTTAGAAGCAAGGCCTGAAGCGGTTTTTTCGGCATCAGCGGGCACGGCTTTCACATCAGCCGGCGTATCAGTTGTCATCGTAAACATAGCTTTTTTCTCTTCTGCAGTCACGGGCGAGATAGTCATCAGCGCGAGACCCAATAAGGTAAAGGGTAGTATCGTTTGTTTCATAACGTTTGTTTGAGCAGCGCTACGATGCAGAGAAATCATCCACTGTCAATCATCGAACTCCTGCTGGCAAAAAAACAGGCTTTGGGGTGTTTTCTTAGCGTCGAGTAAATGCTGCGTTAGAAATCCTCAGGAGAACCAAGCACACGAGACAAAACAGAGCATTTCCTAAGAGTTTTTATTAGTGATTTGCACCACTACCGTGGCAAGCTAATTAGCGGAGTCATTAATGAAACTCTCTTACGACTTTGGCGGAATCAAACCAGCTTGTTGCAATGCTTTCCATCCGCCATGAAGCGCTTTAACCTCAGGTGCTAGTCCAAATTCGCGAATGCGTTTCGCTATTTCTAGGCTTGTGCCGCAACCGACGTCACTACAATAGACGACTACATTTTTACCTTCTACTAGGCTCGGGACCGCTTGCTCAAGTAGTTGGTCAAAGTTCTCACCATTTGCTGTAGTGATCAACAAAGAACCGGGTAAGCCATCTTTTTCCCAATCACTGCGCAAGCGAGAATCGACCCATAAGACATTGTTTTGCCACTCAGCGATCACAGTTGATAGGCAAATCTCCCCCTCTTTGAGCTGAGAAATTTCACATGGCACCGTGCGATCTGGCGCGCCCTTGAATTTCCATGTGGCGAGTCCCGCGACACTAGTGAGGAGGCATAACAGAGTAACTTGTCCAAGCGCTTTCATGCAACTTCCACTCGCAAACTCACTTCACAGAACCAGCAGGAGCCACGGGAGCAGGACCTAATTGAGCACCGCTCGTCACAGCTTGGCTGACAGGCGTGTTACGCACAATCGCGAAAGCCATTTGCCGGCGTTGCTTGGCAATATCACAATCAGTCTCGATCGAAATCGTCCCGATACCGACCTTGTTGTCAGACTTGCCAACTGGCGTGACAACCAAATCATACTCCTTGCCCTCATTGATCGTTTTGAGTTCAACGGTAAAAATGGGATTACTAATAGCAGCACTAGTCACCTTGATCGGTTTACTGTGATTCATCTTAATCTTAATCGTTTTAGGCAACATGGATTCGCTAGAGGACCACTCTAGTGTTTTCGGAGAAATCTCCACTAGCACAGGTATGTTTACGATTACTAGCAAGTTGAGAGAGGGCTTGTCTTCGGGATCTCCTTTGAGCCAAACATTGACTAATTTATCGACCTTACCAGAGTAGCTTTGCATGTCGAAGTTGGCTCGGATGATGCCCTTTTCACCAGGAGCATACTTGAGCTTACCATTGTTATTGATCTGCACGGACATACAGGAGCATGTTGGCTCATAACGTGTGATTTCGACATCTTTTCCAGAGCGATTTTCAAAAGCGAAATCACAGGAAATGGTGTTCGCATCAGGGGGCGCATGTAGCTCCTTTTGAAGAGCATCAAAAGTAAGCTGAGCCTGCGCAAAAAGCGGCAGAAGTGTCAGGAGGGCAATGAACGTTTTCATTTTTCGGAATATCGCACAGGACTAGCTAAGGGGGCAAGGGTAATAATCAAAATCATCCGTCCTTGCCGCCATTCAGGACCGAGCACAAACATTGGAGTATTCTCTGAAAGGGCGGCTCCTGATTTGAGGATTTTTTTTCGACTCAACCACAATTCCAGATCCAGGCGCGTGACGTCCTTGGACGGGCGTGCTTGGGCCTCAAAGCGAAGCAGAATTTCGTCCGATGGCGGCAACGGTTGTGCCCAGTTCTCATAGCTGCGATAAAGCGGCTTGGTGTCAGATCCGAGTTGACGATAATGGCTAAACTTGAGCCGCGGGTCCTTGATCAATCGAGCCCGCGTCTCCTCATCTACAGACTTAAATTGCTTCACGTTATCTACCACCTCTTCGTTGCTGGCGTGTATAACCGAGACTGTCACATGCCCAATCACGTCCCTTCCCCGGTCCGCCAATGCAGGGAAAACCAGAAAAATAACACTGAGAAAAAAGTAGAGAAATCGCTGCATAATTGGATCCTTATGGGGTCAATACGGAGGCCGTAGGAGCAGTAGAGCCATCGCCCGCGACGCCATGACTCGACGGGTCAAGTAACGCCGTATCAGGAACCTCAAAGTCGTCAGGGATGGCTGCGACGCCATTCAACACAATTACGGTGCCTTCCGCTGGACTGCTTTCAAAGAACTCGGCCTTCACACCCTCTTCCGGAGTGTAAATCACCAGCGATTGCACGGGCTTGGTTTCCTGCCGCATTTCAGAAGCAAAAAATCCAGCAACGAGGGCGGCGGCCACAGTGGCAGGCATCCACGCTTTTTTCCACCAAGTGGCAGAGGGCGGCGACTCGTCAAGAGGTAGAGGAGCAGGCGATTGCTCGCGCAGTGCTCGCTCCAATTTAGCCTGGAAAAATTCAGGATACGGCGGCTCGGTGGCTGCGGGCACAGAAGCACGCAGCGATTGCTTCCATGCGCGTGCCGAGTCACGCTTCGCCAACCACTCAGGTTGACCAGAGGCCCACGCATCTATACTCGCTTGATCTGCAGCATCGAGTTCATCATCCAGCCATAACAACAAGCTCTGTTTATCGGGATTCATATTCATCTTTCAAAAGGGTTTGCAATCTCTGACGGGCATAAAACAAACGACTCATCACCGTACCCATGGTGCAGCCTAAAATATCCGCAATTTCTTTGTAGGAAAGCCCCTGCACATCCTTGAGAATCACAATCTCTCGGTGTTCGGGGGAAATTTTAGCCAATGCCATGTCGATCTTTTTCCGCAACTCGCCGAGCGCCATGTGATCATCTGGACTTTCCCCGACATGCGGAATCGCAATCGCCGAGGGATCGATCCGATCATTTTCTAAAATTTCATCATTCAATTCTCCCGCAGCATCATGCTTACGGCGGCGATTCCAATCATACACCACATTGTGCGCAATTCGATACAACCAAGTAGAAAATTTTGCCTTCGCTTCAAAGTTCGCAAGTGCATTCCACGCCTTGATGAAGACCTCCTGAGAAAGGTCCCAGGCGTCGGCATCATTGTGAGTCATATTGCGGATCATGGCAAAAATTCGATTGCGGTGGCGCAACACCAAGCTGTCATAGGCTCGCATGTCACCCGCTTGCGCGCGACTGACAAGGACAAAGTCCTCAGGCCCCTCTGGCTCATCCCCAGCACTTCCGTGAGCAGGCGGATCAACAATCTGTGGTCCCAGCAATATGTATGACGCTCTGTGCAAGAATTTATTCATTCATTTTTCCTGAAAATCTCCTATCTCTCGGGATCAAGCTATTTTATGTCGGCTAATGTTCCTCCCATAGGTAGCAATCCCCATGCCTTCTGGCAATCCCCGATTTCTCAAAACTCTCGCTTTTTGCTCAAATGGTGAATCTTAATCCCCCCCTCCTGCGCGTTGCCCTAATCGTCAGAGAAATAAAAAAACGATCCTGCATTTCATCGATTTTCTCTTGACAAAGAATATCCGATATTTCAAATATCAAATATGCCGCGCGCGAAAACTGAACCATTTCCTGAAACGATTGTTGCTTTAGCCGATTTCGCCAAGGCACTAGCGCATCCTGCTAGAATTCAGATTCTCACCTTTTTGCAAGTCCACGGCCCCAGTCCATGCATGGACATCGTAGCGCAGATCCCGCTCTCACAGCCTTCCGTATCGCGACACATCGCAGCGCTCTCAGAAGCTGGTCTGCTGGAGGAAAACCCCAAAGGAAACACCATCCACTATTCTCTTTGCAAAGACCGCATTCAGATGTTTTGCGAAACATTCTCGATGACTCTCAAGCCTGCTTCACCTGCCAAATCATCCGCTTCTCCGCAAAACTCCAACGCCCACTGCTCGCTGAAATAACATCATAAAAACCAAGCATTTTCCAATATCATGAACACATCCCCATCCCATACCATAGTCATCATCGGTGGCGTCGCTGGCGGTGCCTCCGCCGCGGCTCGCGCTCGACGTCATAGCGAAACCGCAGAAATCATCCTCCTTGAGCGCGGCCCCGATGTCTCATTTGCCAACTGTGGCCTCCCCTACCACATCGGCGGTGAAATCCCCGATCGCGGCGAACTCGCGGTGCAAACACCCCAAAGCCTGCGCGCCCTGCTGCGGCTCGACGTGCGAACACTCACCGAAGCCACTGCCATCGATCGGGCCAAAAAAACCGTCGCTGTCCGCCACGTAGTCACCGGAGAAACGCAGGAAATCTCCTACGATCAACTCATTCTCGCACCAGGTGCGCGGCCACTGATTCCTCCCATGTCCGGCATCCATGATCCACGCATCATGACGCTGCGTAATTTGCAAGATACTGATCGCATCAAAGCAGCAGCAGAGACAGCGGAAGACATCCTCGTCATCGGTGGTGGATTCATCGGTCTCGAAATGGCGGAACAACTTCACCACATCGGCAAAAAAGTCACGATCATCGAGCGCAACCCACAAGTCCTCCCGCAAATGGACAGTGAAATGGTGCGCCCTCTCGAAAAATCACTGCGCGATCATGGCATCAGCCTCATTCTGGGGGATGGCATTGCGTCTTTTGCTGATGCCGGAAACAAAATCACTAGCACTCTTGCCTCCGGCATCATGTTAGAAGCGGATCTGATCATTCTATCCATCGGTGTACAACCAGAGAGCGGTCTCGCCAAAGACGCAGGCCTGGAGCTGAATTCACGGGGAAACATCATCGTCAATCCTTGGCAACAAACCAGTGACCCCGCGATCTACGCCGTGGGTGATGTTTGCGAAACCGAGGACCCCATCCTGCACACACGCGCCGCCATTCCACTCGGCGGCCCAGCGAACCGCCAAGGTCGCACCGCCGCCGATCACATCTTTCTCGGTGAAAAAGCCCAGCGCTACCCCGGCAGCCTCGGCACCGCCATCGTCCGTGTATTTGCTCACTCCGCCGGCCTCACAGGCTGGACCGAGAAACGCCTCAAGCTCGCGGGTATTCCCTACCAAACTGTCACCGTCAATGCGGCCTCACACGCCAGCTACTACCCCGGCTCAGAAACCGTTACATTGAAAATTTTATGGTCTCCCGAAAGTGGCCGCCTCCTCGGAGCGCAAGCCGTAGGCAAAGATGGCATCGACAAGCGCCTCGATATCATCGCTACCGCACTGCGAGGCAATCTCACCATCGAAGATCTTGTACACCTTGAGCTCGCCTACGCTCCTCCCTTCGGCAGCGCCAAGGACGTCGTCAACATCGCTGGATTCGCCGCAACCAATATGCGCGACGGCATGCTTTTGCCTGTTGATACACTTGCTGATGCCGGCGAGCAAATCATCGACGTGCGCCCCGCAGCCACCGCAGCTCGCCAACCCGTACCCGGTGCAAAAAATATTCCTTTGCTCGAACTCCGTGGCCGCCTCAGTGAAATCGATCGCAGTAAACCAGTTTTCACCATTTGCCAAATGGGAAAAACTAGCTACTTCGCCGCCCGCATTCTCGCCAATAATGGCTTCGATGCCCGCAGCATTCTCGGCGGCGCCCACCATCAACTCTAAACAATCCGCGCAAAAACGCATTTTACGCTTTTAGGATCAACAGGTTTCAGGCATGGTTTGCCTCAGCGAATCATGTCTTTTTTACCACCCAGCGATTACATCCTGACAAAACTGCTAGGCGAAAACCCCCAAACTTGCATTTGGCTGGCGGAACAGGTGTCTGTGCGCCGCAACGTCGTACTCGAGCAACTACGCAATACGCAAAGAATTGATCGCGAGGAATTTCTAGCCGCTGTCCGAGCCAAAGCCAGCGTCGATCACCCACTCATCGCCTCCGTTTACGAAGCGATCAATGACGAAGATACGTGTTTTTTCACACGCGAATGGCTGCCCGGTGATAATCTCGCCCACTTCATGGCCAACGGCGTCGTCCTCAAACCTGCGCAAGTAGCACACATCATCAAGCGCATCGCCGAGGCCAGCATGCACCTCGAAGAAAGAGGCACCGCAACATCGCTTCTCAGCACCAACCACATCTACCTCAACGAGCACAACGTCCTGCGTTTATCAAACCTCGCCAAAGCTGGCAACCGCAGCGAAAATGCCTCACGCTATGACATCGAGACACTTGGTCAACAATTGCCTACAATCGTAGAACCAGGTGCCACCGGACAAACGCGACTGCAAATGCTCATGCATTGGATGACTGGCGCAGACCCAGAGCACATTCTTCAATGGAAGGACATTCGTCACTACGCAGATCAAATTGAACAACAACTTGCGACCCCTATTGTTCCCCTGCAAGTCACCACTGGGAAATCTGTTTCGCCTATAAAGAAAAACAGCGCATTTCCGTGGATCATCGGCACAGCAGCAGTCCTCTGTATCGCACTCGTTGTTCTAGTGCTCAAGCAACAAAATGACACGCCAAGCATCGTAACCCCTGAGCCGCTGAGCGCTCCAATTCTTATCCCTGAGGGCAAATACGCCACGCCCGATGGCGGCCAGGCATTTGTTAGGAAATTTTGGCTTAGCGCCCATGAAGTCACCATCGGTGAATACCGCGAGTTCATCCAAGCGCTCGATACCATGGAGCGCGAACAACGCAAATCCTTTGACCACGAGTCACAACCTCCCGGAAAAGTCTCCCATGAGCCCGAGGACTGGTATGAAATCATCGCCGCTGCTGAGCAAGGACAAGTGTGGCAAGATCGAAAGCTAACGCTGCAAGTCCCGATGTTTCAGATCGACTGGTGGGATGCGCATGCCTATTGTGAATGGAAGCGGGCACGCTTGCCGACGCAAGAAGAATGGTTTGCCGCCATGAACTACAAGACACCTCAACCCACTGCTCTGAAGCCCGGCGCATGGAATGAAGTGCAGACACTCGATCAAAATGGCGCGGGATTTTTCGGCATGGCTGGTGGAGTCAGCGAATGGACCCGCAAGCAAGCCAAAAATCCATCAAACCCCCTGGGAGCAGGTCAATATGTAATCATCGGAGCCTCCTTCGAGAAAACAGCCAACGGAGCCTTCGCACGCGAGTGGACTAACAACCGTGACACCAAACGCAATGACCTCGGGTTCCGCGTCGGCTACGATCATCAGCCTGAGTAAGCCCATACATGTGGATTTGCCAATCCCTTAGCTTGCGGCAGATGCGACACTTTTCGTAATGCGCTACGATCATCGCCCCACATAGGCACAAAAAAACAGCCTTGGATTGCCCAAGGCTGCTCTGCTGATTATTCAACAGTGGTTCAGATTACAGACCGCCTTTGAGGCTGCTGGAAGCTTTGAAACCAACGGACTTGGAGGCTGCGATTTTCATCGACTCACCAGTCTTCGGATTGCGTCCCATACGGGCAGCGCGCTTCTTAACGGTGAATGTTCCAAAACCGATAAGTTGCACTTTTTTGGTTTTCTTGATTCCAGTCGCGATAGCATCGAGAACGGTGTTTACGGCATCTTCAGCGGCACGTTTGGTCGCTTCTTTGCCCATGGCTTTTTGTACGGCTTCAATAAGTTCGGCTTTATTCATGGCGGGAAATGTTTTGCCGAAAAACCCCCTATGTTTGCAAGATAAATTCGACATTATTGTGATTTTTTTTTATCATAGTAAAGCGAGATTATCTTGACAAACGTAGAAAAAATCTAGCTAGCGAACACTCTTGCTGAGCACCTTATTGCACGAGCTTGCAATATCTGTTAGAAAATTCTATAACACTCATCAAGCGTAAGTTTCTTCTTACTTGAATCCGCTTAACGATTTTGTCACAATTTGCGCATCAGTGAATAAACATGATCCACGCTTGATCAACGCCGTCCGCAGCATCGAGTCTGCGGCGCAAGGAATTCCTTTGCGCGATGATCTCGAGGCTGAACTCGCGATCGTAGAGCGTGCGCAGCAACGTGGCTGGTTCACGCCAGATGAAGATGAAATGGTTCGCACTCGCTACAGCCAATATCTATCATCTCGCACCGCGTTGCTCATCACCTTAGAGCAGATCGAATCCACTCTGCGCCATGCTCATGTAAAATGGTCAGAACATCTCCCAGCCTTCACCGCCGCTTTCACCGCCGCATGCCTGATGGTACGCGGTTCATCATTCATCATCGAGCTAGCAAAAAAACGTCCCGTCATTTGGAAAAAACTCGATGAACCCGAGCCGCGCTTTGGCCTGCCAAGATCCACTTTTTCCAACTTACACAAAGCCGCCACCGATCGCAGAAGACGGCAGCAATTTCAATTCGCCATCGAATTTTTCCAACAACACCGAGAGGCAATTTTGTCGATGAAAGAAGATCCAATCATCGCGCCCTTGATCCATATTCTTCAAGAAGAAGAACAGCAACGATCATGGCAACAGCAAAAAATATGGCGTCGCCGCATGTTCTATCGATGGCTCTCGTTTTTAAGCTCACACCGCTCAGGCTACCGCCGCGTGATGTTTCATCTCTTTCGCTGGTCAGGCTCCGCCATTGCGGAACTTCGCCAACCAGGTGTCAAGCCATCCGGCGCGCCGAAACGCATCTCAACACAGCAACGCGAAGAACTACTCGCACTCGCTCGCCCCGGTGATGTATTTGTCACGCGCCACGATGATGCCATGTCAAATCTCTTTCTCCCAGGCTTCTGGCCCCATGCTGCACTGCACTTGGGTGACCACCACGAATTAGAACAAGTGATAGGAAAAATCCCCGCACCCATCAAGCCACGCTACAAGGAGCACATTCGCTTTCTCGAAGCAAAAAAAGACGGTGTGCGCTTTCGCCCTGCCGAGGAAACTCTTCACGTCGATGCGTGCCTGCTGCTGCGTCCTCCACTCAATGCCGACTCCCTGCGTGATGCTCTGGCGCGAAGTCTTTCGCACGAAGGGAAAAAATACGACTTTCTCTTCGACTTCCGCACCACCGATCGCCTCGCTTGCACCGAGGTGATCTACCGAACCTATCACGGCTATTCACCCATTTCATTCGAGCTAATTGCCAAAGCAGGCCGCGTCTGCATTCCTGCCGAAAACCTCATCGACCAAGCACTCGCCTGCGGATTCACACTTGTTGCTGCCTGCAACGTTACTCCATTCACCATCCACCAAGGTGACGCCGCCCTAGCCGATCTCGCTTCATCAAGAGGCCAAGTAACTCCGTAGCGGTGAAATCTTGCCACCAAGCTCATAAAAAATGGCGGTAGGTTCATCACCCACCGCCATCCAAAAAATTTTACGCAGGAGAAAAACTCACAGCTTCTTCACGGTGCTGACCGTGCTTCCGATCAGCACATCGCCATCGGTCGATTCCAAGTCATAGCTGACCTTCAATTGCATGGTGGGCTTCATGTCCTTGATCTCAATCTCCACGCCTTTGCCATCTTTGGTAAGCTTAGCGGAAAGAACTTCCACTTTGTCATGCACGCGATGGTTTTTGCTCTCGGATTTCAAGGCATTTTCCTCAGCTTGGGCATCGGGTTTATCAACGGAAAATTCACCAGAGCCATACTGCTCACAACGGATGTATTTCCATCGCTCCACGGCGTAGCTGGTCACATCCGTAGCGAGTTCTTCATCAAGCTCCACGGCAAACTGCAAGGTCACCCCTTTCGCGGTAATCTGCTGACTTTGGGGGATCAAAATCGGAGCATCTTTCACGTAACGCACACGTTGAAATGCACATTCGGTAGGCGCATTGGTTTGCCAACCGCGGAAGCCGAGAACGAACAACGAGCCATCTTTGTGGAAACGTGCGCGCATCGCCGAAGATTGCAGCTTGGCAGGAATCTTCGTGACGCCCCCTTGTATAACATCTCCCGCAGCGCTTGGCAACACGCGGTAGAGAGTGGATTGACCGTAGGACAAGTGAATCAGCTCGCCGGATTTGAGACCGAAATCGACACCATCTGGCACCCAGACTTGTGATCCACCACTGTTGTCCACATCCATCGGCAGATAGCAAAGCGGCTCGTGGAAGGTAAGATCTTTTCCTAACTCATGACGACTCGGTTCCGTGCCAAGAAATACGGGCGCTTGAGCTGGTGTGAAGAAGTTGATCTTGCAGCAAGGCTGCCAGGTGCCCTCGTTTTCGCCCGTGGTGATTTCTCCATTTGGCCCTACGCCCAGTCCGCCTGGTGCGCGCAGTCCAGTTGCGACGACTTCGTATTTTCTGCCATCAGGCGAAATTTTGGCAATCGTTCCGTGACTTGGAATGATTTGGTCAAATCCACGACCACCACCACGAACTGGCGAAGCTTTGCAGAAATAGAAATTCCCCGCCTTATCGGTTTGCAGATCGAAGGCGAATTCGTGGAAGTTTTTGGTAATCATCACATCGCGATTGAAGGCCGCGAATTGGTCAATCTCGCCGTCGCCATTGTGATCGATTAATTGCGTGATTCCATCGCGACCATGCACGTAGATTTTGCCATCGACGCATTTCAGTCCGAGAGTCTCAAACAAGCCCGAGGCGATGCGCTTCCAAGTAAGTTGCTTGATGTCTTTCTGGAATCCACTCACGGTCCAGACATCACCGTTCCAAGTCGAGAGCACCGCCGTGTTTTCATCCAGAAAATCAAAGCCGCCAAAGCGTAAGTTCGACTTCCACGGATTGTTCGCCGGAAGACTAATTTGATCAACCGCCCACGATGAACCTTCTTCAGGAGTGCCCGTTGTGCCCGCGCTCGTCAACGTTTCCTCATACTGCGGTTTCCCGCCTTTGGTGAGAGCTTTCAGATCCACAAGACCAGCTGTCTTGGCTGCCGAGCCACGTGCGAAAGCAACTTGCACACGCAGTGCCGAATCACCCGCAGGGATTTTCAGCAACAAGCGACCTTTGGCATCGGTAGCCGTTTGCAAAGCCAGGCCTTTCCCATCCGTCGCCAGCGCCACTTTCAGGCCATCAGCACTCTCGGCAGATGCACCATCAGTCCCTGCCGTCACAGCACCCGCCTCATCAGCCAAAAGCACCAAGAGATCCTGCTTGCGAGGTCCGATCTGCCAGTGGCGCACGATCGAGCCATCACTCTGCGTGACAGCTTCTAAAATGCGCGCGCCGAGCACTTCTGATTCGACTACAATCAGTTGTCCATTTTTGTAGTAACCAAGATAACGACCATGGTCCGCGGGGAGATTGCCAAAACCTTTGAGCGGTCGAGCATCTTCAAAGGAGCCCTTGGCATCGGCATAACCGCTGACGCTCGCAGTAGAAAATACTGCCTTCTCGTTTTTCAATGAGATCAATTGACCATGAGCTCCAGTCCATGGAGTAGCGCCCCATTGCACAAAACCTTCATACGCCGAGGACCAGCGCAAGGTTTCCGTATCGAACAATGCATGATGCTTGCGTTCACCAAGATCGACCAAGATGCCTTTCAGTGCACCCGTGCGTTTTTGGCCTTGAAAAGTATCTTCAAAAGTATTCGACCACGCAGGGCCAAATTGCATTTCTTCATACCACTGAGCTGCCTGAGCAGAAGTGGAGAGAACGACGAGCGAGCTAAGAGCGAATTTCTTGATCATGGGCGTAAGACAGTAAACTCACCGAGGTGCATTTCTTTCAAGAAAAATCGGATTATTGTGATTTCTGGGCGGATGAGACTACCAGCATCATAGCGATATCATTTCCAGCGATAGGGAGATCAAAATTCAGCTTAGCTCGGTAATAGAGAAATGAGCAGCAACTCTAAACACCCACCCGCAAATCTCTGGCACTCCATAGATGTTCCGCCGCTACTGACGCCAACCCTCGCAACTTGCATGCTCCATCTTTTCGCTTCCCCCCAAAACGCTCACGTGCATGCGCGAAGGCTTCATTCACAAACATCTTACTGCCAATCACAGCACCAGCCGTGAAATATCGCACCCGATGCCGCAACATCGCGGCCATTTCTAGATCGCGCAGCACCGTCTCGTTGTCTTCTTGCTTTGCCATGTTCGGATCTGGCTTAGCTCCTGGTTGCAACGATTTTTCCGTGACAGTGGCCAGTCGCTTGCCCTTTTGAGCCGCGACCATGTCCCCTGACCTACCAGCCTTCCTCTCCAGCGCTATGCCTAACAATTTCCGATAGACCCGCGCCACTTCCTTCTACTTTTCCGCTTCAAATCCAGCGCCTTTATGGCTCATGCATGCCCTAACAAGTCCTTCCCGAGCCTTTTTCCCGTTGCCCTTATTGCCTCCGCCCACCGCTTCCCCGTAGCTACTCCACCGATACTCCGCAGGATCAGTTACCATTCCGGCACTTACCGGATTCAAGTCAATGTAAGCCGCCATCGTCCGTGCCACGATACCACTTTCGACGATAACACTCGTAAAGCGCGATTCCCACAACGTGCCAGTGCGATTGTGTTTCCGATTGAACCACTGTGTCATCCGCTGCATGACCGTTTTCATGAACTCACTCAAGTTATGCATACGATACGTGTAACGAGAATGAATTTCCGCCGCATGAGCAGAAAGTTCCGTTGCCCTCGCTTCTTTCAGCTCCTTCTCCACATCCGCAACGACCGCCTCGCTGTAAATCGCTCGAAGACGTTTCAAAAGCTCTTCATCGCTTAATCCCTCCTCTGGCATCGGTGGCACCTCCAGCAGAATGTGAATATGGTTCGACATCATGCAGTAAGAGAGAACCCGACAGGAAGTAAAGTTCTCATACATCCGCATAAAAATCCGAAACTGCTCTCGTTCTACGTCACCAAAAGCAAATCTCCGCTCCACAACCCGAGAGACACAGTGATAAATCACCGGTTTCACCCGCGAATTCTTCCATGGAGCCAACCACCGCGCCCGTCTCATTCCTCACA
>Ga0208597_1000622_pt1 | contig 14046 bp, 10 predicted proteins | sample LakMenEpi05May12_FD_150673 | JGI IMG/M metagenome (GOLD analysis project Ga0208597, IMG submission 150673) | Freshwater microbial communities from Lake Mendota, WI - 05MAY2012 deep hole epilimnion (SPAdes) | ecosystem: Environmental > Aquatic > Freshwater > Lake > Epilimnion/Euphotic zone ...
GCAAGCGAAGCCGCCGTGGGGGTGGATTACCTTGATTGTGGCGATGTTGCTGGGCACTGCGGTACTTTTTTCGCCATTGGCGGGAAAAATCAAGTCGGCTTTGCTGAGTTTACGCGCAAGCGGTAATATGAGCACGCAGGATGAAGCGGATTTGGAGCGTCAGGTAGAAGATCGCTTACGGGTGGAGATGGAGGAGGAACTCGCCAAGAAAATGCGCGAGTATAAAGCGAATAAAGCCAAGCAAGAAAATCCGGAAACAGTGACGCCGCGTGTGGATGCCTCTGCGAGTAGCACGGGAGGAAATGTGAAAATGCTAGCCAACGGGATTCCCTTTGAAGCCAAGGTCGTTGTGGAATCGGGAGTTGAGGCCTCGAAAGAGCGGATCGCCACAGAGAGTTACAAGGCGGAGTATCAATTGCGGGTGAAAATTCCACGTGCAGCTAGCACGGTTGTTGAGCTGAATCAGGCGACGCCGGGATTGGAAAAAATCTTGCCCAAGTTGCCGCAGTTATTAGAAAAATCGGAAGTTTCGCCACATTTTGCGAAGCTCTATGAGAACAAAATTTCCCGCATCAAGCAGGATGCCACGCAGTTGAATGAATTGCTGAGCAAGCACAACTTTTATGATGTGGAGACCATCTTGCACTTGCGTGATCCCCAAACATCTCGACGAGTCTTTTTGCTGCAATCTGAGATGGATGTGGTGTCTGATGGCTCGGACGGAGATCGGCTTGCCACGATGCCTGCTAGCATTGTGGAGTCTGCGAATTACCAGCCCTTTACAAGCTACGGTTGGAAAAAACAAACTGAGACACCGAATCCGATGGTCGCAGGGTGGGAGAAGCGCATTGGTAATGCGAACGTGGAGCTAGCAGATCCGGCAACAAGTGCGGCGCGCAAGGCGTGGTTGCGGGATCGGATCGAGTATTTAAAACGGGGCATTGCTGATATGAAAGCGCGGAGTTTTTTGGTAGCGGAATATGATCCTTTTATCGTGATACCGGTGCATTTGCTCACGGCGTCGAACGATAATTATGCGCCGCGTGTGGGTGACTACGCAGTGGTGATTTACGATCAAAAATTGTATCCCTGTATCGTGGGAGATGGCGGGCCGACGTTTAAAGCGGGCGAGGCATCGTTGCGCATGGCAAAACAACTCAATCCACGGGCCAGCCCCTACAGTCGTCCAGTGTCTGATTTAAAGGTTACCTATTTGGTTTTTCCGAATAGTCGAGACGCTGAGCGCGGCGCACCTGATTATGAAAAATGGCGTAAACGGTGTGGAGAATTGCTGAAAGAAATTGGAGGACTGGGTGTGGGCTATGATCTGCACGAGTGGGAAAATACATTTCCGAAGCTGTGAACCCAGCATGGATTATCGAATTATCTGGGCGCAGAAAGCTATAGCTGTCTATCTCGTTGTGCTCTGGGTGGTAGTGCATTTGGTTCTGCCAAAGTCAGTGGCGATGAAGCTAGAAGGGAGTCTTTTACGGGTGGAGGGATTTTCCTCTGACTTGAGTAAGGCAGTAGGTGATTTGCTGTCTGATTAGTTTGAGAGAGAATACTCCTTTATCCTCAAGGCGGAACGAGGGGAACAGGGATGGATTTTGCGATCGGCGGCTGCTATGGGTTTGCGCAATGCGAAAGATGCTGATATTAGGAAAAATCGACACTTGAGCTATCGCCCCCGTTGATGAAATTATGAGGGCAATTGCTTCGACAGAAAAACTGAGCCATCGTGCGACCCTGCCTGGGCACCAATGAGGAAGCCCAACTGGATGAATTGATCGAGTTGTATCTTTCTGAGCGAAAGAATTCTACAAAATAGCATCGTCTTCTGCAGCAGCGATTAACTCAGCGGCACTAGTTGTCCCCGTATCGCGGCGCTCGACTTCGATTTCGCCGAGAATGGTATTTTGGCGGATCACGAACTGATTGAGCTTCATCAATTCGAGAACGGCGAGGAACGTGACGATAACCTCTGCCTTGGTAGTGGCTTGTTCAAAGAGGTTTTCAAAACGGATGGATTGGCCCGGGCGAAAGCGTGTGATGAGCAACTCGATCTTATCGGCAACGGTGTAGCGATCATCGATGATCGAGCCGAAATCATGGGTGACCTCGAAGCGCTTCAGCACATTTTGAAAAGAACGGATCAGATCAAAGATCGAGACTTCTGCTAAGGTTGGTGGTGTCTCGTCCTTGATTTTTTCAGCTTGATACGCAAAAGCGCCGTCCATTTCAACCTCACGTTTGAGTAAGAATGATGCGGCATCTTTGAATTTTTTGTATTCGATCAACTGGCGAATCAGATCCCAGCGTGGGTCATCTTCCTCGCTGTCTTCTTCAGGTGGCTGCTCAGATTTCGGCAAAAGTGTGCGACTTTTAATATACATCAGATTCGCGGCCATCAGCACGAATTCGGCAGCGATGTCAATGTTGAGCATCTTGAAAGTGTTGATGTAGAGAAGATATTGTTTGGTAATTTTCTCCATCGAGACCTCATGGATGTCGACTTCTTCTTTTTTAATAAGATAAAGCAAAAGATCGAGAGGTCCTTCGAAAATTTCCAATTTCACCTTGTAATCATGATCGTCCACGCAGGTGGTGTAGTCGACTAAGGGCGAGTGGGCGAGGCAATTTTTCGCAGAAGAGATTTTACTCTCGCATTTTCCCACTGGTTGGTGTTCTATTCCCCTGCAGCACTAACCTTACTCATGGATTCTGATACAACCAATGTTTTTAATGACCGCTTGGCCCAATGGGTCGCCAAGCAGGGGTTTTGGTTTCAGATGCGTTACTCGATGGCGGGTGGTGGTACGTCGGTGTTGATGTATCACGTTTTGCGCTTGATGCTCAAGCTGCTGATATTTGTTCTCGTTCTTGGAGCGATCGCGTTGTTTTTCCTAATTCAACGCACTGATCAAGCGTCTTTCAAAACGAGTTTGCGCAATGAAATTGTGGCAGGCTTGGATGCCGAATGGGGCGTGATGAGAAGTTTCAGTCGCAGTCAGAATCGGGCGATGATCCGGCATTTGCTCGTGAATGGTGGCGGTGATAGCTACATAGAAAGCATGGAGGCTACGGGCATACGTTTCCGTATGGGGTTGCTGGATGGATTGAACGGTCGTTGGAAGCCGAATGCCATCACGGTGGAGAGGATGTCATTAAATGTTAAAGCTGGTGCAGAAACTCCTGAAGATGCAGATAAGTTGGCGAGTTCGCTGACTAAGAGTTTTGACAAGGTACAGTTCCAGAATTTGGAATCATCACAAACGCGGATCACCTGGGGGTATTCTGAGCGGACGATGGGCAGTATTTCGGGCAGTAAAATGCTAGCCATGCGGGAGGGTAAAGGCTGGCGTTTGCAATTTACGGGCGGGATTTTTGAGCAAAACTGGCTTCGCAATTTGGAAATCAAAGAATTGGTTTTAATCTGCGACGATCAAGGATTGGTAGTCGAAAAGGGCGAGTTTGAAGTGAAAGCGCAGACCACATTCGCCGACGGGAAAATGGGTAAAGTTTCTATGCGGCAGGTGAAAATCGCAGGTGGACCGCGACCAGAGTATTCGGGAATGGTGGTGCTCGAAAACGTTCCTCTGGAGGCGCTTTTGCAGGAAAACTATCACTCGTATCTCGATGGTCGTTTCTCGGGTGAGTTGAAGATTTTTGGCTCCACCAATACTCCAGAGGGCGTTTCCCTCGCAGGGCGGATCTCCCTAAGCGAAGGAGATTCGCTCACCTTGCGTAGTCGACTGCCCTTACTCAATAGCTTGGCCATTTTGAGTCCTTCTGGAAGTTTCCGTAAAGTATCATTCCATGATGGTTCCTTTAATCTGAAAACCACGGGTGGCGTGCTGTCCATTTCTGACATTATTCTTGTCGCTCCTGAGCAAATGACCGTCAAAGGAGGATTCAGCGTGCGTCCCCTTGAGGATAAAGAAATCATGGAAATGATTAAAAAAGGTTTGATCGCAGAGGAATTGGCGGATGTTACTGGAGTAAAAGCGGAAAATTCCAAAGCTCGAGAAGATGAGTTGACTTTGAAGAAGGCCGCTGAGCTAGCGCGGCAAAATTCCGGCAAGACCGTCGGCTTCGACGATGACTCGATCGATCTCGGCACTCTGTTCCAAGCGGAATCGATTCAACAACAAGCTCAAGCGCGTGCGGCACAAAAAATGGCCGCCACCGCGGTTTACGATGGTGCCTTGCAGTTGACACTTCCATTGAAAGCATTTCCATCCAAGGTTCCATTTCTCGATCGGTTTAGCAAGACTCCTAACGGCGAAAGCATTCTCATGGAAGTTCCTTTGCGCGGTAGCATGATGGAAATCACCGCCAATCAAGCTGAGGAATTACTCAGTTTGGATCGCAAAGTGCCTACCTTGCCTAAATAGTCAAGCTGATGTCACCATGCCGAGGCTTTGGTAGATCTGGCGGGTAGCACTGCTCTTGTTGAGAGTGTAGAAATGCAATCCGTCCACGCCTCCATCGAGTAGCTCGTTGCATTGTTGCGCCGCATAGTGAATGCCCACGTTTTCGACCGCTTGCGGGTCTTGAGCACGCGACAGTGCACGCAAAAGTTTCGCCGGATAGCGCGACCCGGCCGCCAACTCTGCCATGCGCTTCATGGATGAAAGAGATGTGACCGGCATGATGCCAGCAATGATTGGAATGTTGATGCCTTCAAGTGCGCAGCGGTCGCGGAAGTCAAAAAAATCATGGTTGTCGAAAAACAATTGCGTGCAAATGTAGTCTGCTCCCTCAGCGCATTTCGCTTTGAGGTGATCCATTTCATCGAGTCGATTGGGCGTTGTGGGGTGACCTTCGGGAAAGCCTGCCACACCAATGCCGAAGCCACCAAGTGGATGGCGGCCGGATTCATTGAACTCGCGAATAAAACGCACGAGATCGCTGGCGTAGCGGAAATCACCCTTGGACCAATCGTAGTCATGTTGATTCTTCGGTGGATCGCCGCGCAGCGCAAGGATGTTGCAAACGCCAAGGGCAGCGTAGCGGAGAAGAAGTTGCTCTACCTCTGCTTTGCTATGCCCGACGCAGGTGAGGTGAGGAATTGGCGGGATACCTGTGGTTTCCTTGATGCGGGCTACGAGTTGATGCGTAAGTTCGCGAGTCCCACCACCAGCACCGTAGGTGATCGAAACAAATGACGGTGCCAATGGCTCTAGTTCGCGGATCGTCTGATACAGTTCTTCTGCGCTCGCCTCAGTGCGTGCTGGGAAGAATTCGAAAGAAAACGATGGCTTGCTCTGCCGTAAAATATCGCGTATATGCATGGGCGAAGAGAATTTGGCACAGAATCGCCGACGAAGAAAGCTGCAATTTTGTCAAACTGCGCAACTTTTTTCTGCCGCCATTGTTTGTTTCCGTGAATTACCGTTCCAGTACTATGAAATATTCCATCGCTCTGCTATCCCTGATCTCCCTCGTAGCAGCTCAGGCTCAATCTCCTGCGCCGCAGTCGCCAACGGGGCCGGGAAAAAATCGCCCGCCTGCGGGTGGTGATAAAATGCGCGTCCTGGAGTTTTGGCGCAAAGTCGATGCCAATCAGGATCAAAAGATCGCGATGGAGGAATTCCGCCAATTGCAACGGATTTCCCAGCTGCCTGCTGATAAGCAGGAAAAACTTTTTGGCCATCTCGATAAGGACAAAAATGGCTCGCTCGATGGTGCCGAATTGCGTCCACAAAACGGTGGTCCTGGCAGCCCGGGGGCAGGCGGAACCACTCCGGGTAATCCAGGTGGCCCACAGGATGGTCGCAAGCGGGCATTTCCACGCATCGCCGAGCTTGATACCAATGGTGACAAAAAAATCAGCCTCGATGAGTTTGTCGCCAGCCCGATGATTGCCAAATTGCCTGAAGAGCGGCAGAAGAAAATTTTCGGCAACATGGATCGTAATGGAGATGGTTCACTCAGCCCGGAAGATGGTCCAGCAACTGGTGCCAACCGCCGTCCTGATGGCTCAGGCCCGGGCAATGCCGATGGTTCAAAGCGCCCCAACGGTCCAGAAGCGAATAAAAAACGTCCAGGTGCTCCTCAGGCACCGAACGGTCAAGCTGGTCTCGAACCCCGTGGTTTTCCGGCGATGGACATGAACAAGGACAGCTTTGTCGATTTTTCTGAATTTCAAAAATCACCGATGGGCCATGGGAAAACCGAAGATGCTCAGGAAGATGTGTTCGAGGTGATTGATGCCAATGATGACTTGAAATTCGATCACGACGAGTTGAAAACGTATTGGGAAATGCAGAAAAATGCACCCAAGCCCGGAGCGCCCAAACCTGATCGTCCGAAAAAAGGTCCCGCACCGAAGGGGGAAACCGATGAGATGAATCCTGCCTATGCCGATGAGATGATGATGGAAGGAGCTTAAGACGTAGTCTTTGCTGATCTGTTTCATTTTCTACTACAAAAGTCTTGCTTTTCTTCTTTGTACCGTAGGAGCATGCCGCATGCGTTCTTGGTTATCGATTGTCATTTTGGGCGGAATTTTTTCTGCTGCTGCTCCCGCTCAGGACCTTTCTTTCGTGCCTTTGCCGGCATCGATTCAGCAAAAAGACGGTCGTTTTACACTGAAAGATGGCATGGGCATTTCGGCTGCCGCAGCATTACAATCGGAGGCGAATTGGCTTTCCACGCGGCTCACAGCGGGCTCTGGAATGAAGTTCTCCGTGAAGGCAAGTGGCGGTTCGATCCGTTTGTCGATCGATGCCTCGTTGCCACAAGAAGGCTATCAACTGGAAATCGCGCCCGCTGAGGTGACGATCCGTGGCGGCTCGAATGCGGGTGTTTTTTACGGGGCTGTCACGTTTTTGCAGGCCTTGCCACCGGCGGTGTTTGGTCGGGAAGTACAAGCGCAAGCGAATTGGTCTGCACCCGCTTTGCGAATCGAAGATGCGCCGCTGTGCACCTGGCGCGGACTGCATTTGGATAGCTCACGGCATTTTCAGCCAAAGGATTTTTTGCTGAAATTTCTCGATGCGATGGCGGCGCAAAAGTTGAATCGGCTGCATTGGCATCTTGTCGATAGTGAGGCGTGGCGTTTGGAAATTCGCAAGTATCCGAAGCTCACGCAGGTGCATCGCGACTTTCCTGCCTATTATCCCGAGGAAATTCCGACCAATCCCACGTTTCGAGCCAAGTATCGCTATGGGCATTTTCATGGCGGCGGTCATTATAGCCAAGCGGATGTTCGAGAAATCGTTGCCTATGCGCAAAAGCTTCACATCACCATCGTGCCGGAGATTGAATTCCCAGGTCACGCGATGGCGGCGCTCACAGCCTATCCTGAGCTCGGTACGACGGGCAAAGTCCCGGTGGTGCGTTCCAATATTACACCTGATCTTTTTGGTGTTCACCCTCGGGCGATGACTTTCCTCAAGGATGTTTTGGATGAAACGATGGAACTTTTCCCGAGTCCATGGATTCACTTTGGTGGTGATGAGGCTCCGAAGGGTCAGTGGAAAAACGATGCCTACACGCAAAAGCGCATCGATGAACTCGGACTGCGCATCAGCGACCCAGAGCACCCCAATGCCTCGGAAGATGCCATGCAGGCCTGGATGTTCAATGAACTGGCGGCCCACATCGCCAAGAAAAAGCGTCGTGCCGTCGGCTGGGAGGAGATCATGCATGGAAAAAATCTCGATCGCCTCGCCAAAGGTGCGGTGATCATGCCATGGCTCAGTGCCGCGAATGGTGCTGTGGCTGCAAATGCTGGCTACGGTGTGGTTCACACTTCCGTCGGTCCTTTTTATCTCGATTCCTATCAAGTCAAATCACCCAATGAACCTTCTGCGCTCTACGGCGGTCCGTTCACGTTGGAACAAATCCATCGCTTCCAGCTCTTTCCAGCCAATTTAACGGAAAGTGGTCGATCCAACATTCTCGGGGCACAATGCCAACTTTGGACCGAACTCATGCCGCGTACGGATGATGTGGAATACCAAGCTTATCCGCGTGCATGCGCGCTGGCCGAGCTGACTTGGACGGCACCTGAACGTCGTGCCGACACCGATGAATTTTTGGCGCGCCTCGTCGGTCATGGCGCTCGTCTCACGGCTCTGGGATTGAATCACCGCCGGGTCAGCCCCAAGGCATCGCTGCAATGGAGTCCCGAATTTCTCAGCTCTGGAGCGGCTTGGGAGCTTGCAGTTGCGGTAACGGCCACTGCCGAGAAGCCTTTTGTGCTCTTGAATTTTCAGTATCGCGAAGGCGCTCATGGGCTCGATATTCAAGGAGTCGAGTTGCTCGATAATGGTCAAGTGGTAGCCAGCGACAAACATGAAGGCTTTACCGGCGGTCAGCCGCGTGCCAATCAATATCGGATGAAAGTGCCAGCTGCGTATTTCGGTAAAAACCTCACCTTGCGCATTCTGGCCAAGGGATCAGGAGGAAATGACAGCCGCGGGGAAGTATCAGTCAGCACGGCGGCGGAATGAGAAACGCATTCGGGATGCCTTCGTCCAGAGTGGCCAAGCTTGCGTTGTGAGAAATCGCGAGCTTGAGGAGATGACCATCGGTGATTTGGCGACCGCCTTTCACCCAAGTGGGCAATTCTGTTGCGCTGTTTTGATCAGGAAATTGAATCACCTTCAGGGTCGAGCATTTGCGAAGTCGCTGCAACGTTTTGAGCGAACTCGAAATGGGAACGCGATACTGGGGAACTTGCACGAGCACACGCACGAAACCCAATTCGCTAATCGAGCAGGTGGCGAGGGTATCCTGGTTTGACAAAGTGGCGAGCCAACTGGATACACGATGATGATGCTCATGCGTCGTGACCAGTGCGGCAATCAGCGCATTGACATCGAGTAAGTAGATCATGGGAAATCGGCGAGCAGTTCTTTTACTTGAGAGCTGGTGAGTGGGGAGCAAGAATCATGAACTTCCAGTGTGGGTAGGCCCGAAAGAGGATTGGTTGATTGCTTGCATTTGGGAGGAGCTGATTGCAGTGGCACCAATACGAGGCGGTTTCCTTCGATGTTAATGTTCATCTCTGCACCAGGGAGCAAACCCATGCGTTGGCGAATGGCGACGGGCAAAACTACCTGACCTTTGCTCGATAATGTCGTTTTCATCGTAAGTCAATCTTACCATAAATATTGATCAGGGCAAGCTGAATCGGCAAGTTTCCCAAATCTCGACTTTTCGGAGAAAAGCTGATGGGGATGCTTCTCATTCGGTTGCCATCGCCGATTCTCGTTTCTCGAATTTATCCTTTACTTTTCCGAAGTATCGCCCAAGATTTTTCTCACTACGATGCATGTGACGCGGCGACTTCGGCTTTTGACTTTGCTATTTCCTTTCGGGGCTCCCCTTGTGGCTCAAGAGGAGGCGGTACTGCCGCCATCCGTGGTGCAACCACCGGCTCCCGTTGAGATTCCGCCCGTTCCTTTTCAAGCCCCAGCAAACCCGACGGATCCTCATAATGTCGGGGAGGTCAAAATGCCGGAAGGTCTGGACATTGAGATCAAAGGGGAAATCAAGCAGCTGGATGCAGAATTTAAGAAGTTTGCGATTGCGGGGCCGATTCATTTGAAGACCAATCGAGGCGAAGAGGTTTTTGCCGATCGCGCAGAACTTGATCTCACGGAAGGTACTTACACCTTACTGGGAGATGTTAGCGTGTTCCGTGGTCCCGTGATTCAGCGTGGTGATCGGGTGATCTACAACCTGAAGACCAAGAAGCTGGATACGGCGAACTTGAGCATCGGTTACGATCCAATCATCCTCGAAGCTGGCAATTTTGAGATGGCCGAAGATGAAGCGGGAAACCGAGTTTTCACAGGTTACAATGCCGGTATCACCACGCACGATGTTGACGATCCAAACTATTGGCTGCGTGCGGGGAAAACAACGTTTTACCCCGATGAGCGCATGGTTTTTGAGGATCTTAAGGTCTACATCGGCGATACCCCGGTCTTTTGGTTGCCGTATTTGAGTCAGCCACTCAATGCCGAGTTAGGCTATCGGCCTATTCCTGGAGCTCGAACAAATTGGGGCATCTTTTTGCTCAATACCTATGGCCTCATGCTAGGTGGGGATGAAAATACCTTGCTCGGATCGGAGAATCCGTGGCTGTTGTCAAAGTGGCATCTCGATCTCCGCTCACGTCGTGGTGCTGGCTTTGGGCTTGATCTGTTTGATACCCGCATCGAGGAAAATTCGAATTATGGGTGGATGAAGTTTTATCTCACTCACGATACTGATCCGACCATTGGTCGCTCAGGTATACCTCGTGGCCCGGTGGATCCGAGTCGCTACCGCATGGAGTTCCAATATCGCATTCCGCTCGAGTGGCAAGACGGTCATCCCGATGCCTCTTATGCGTTGAATTACGACCTGCATTTACTCAGTGATAATCACTTTCTTGAAGATTTTGATCCGCAGTTTTATCGCAGCGATGCTCAACCCGACAATACGATTTTCCTGACGCGTCAGGATGATGGCTCGGTGCTGACGGCGTTAGCTCGTTTGCGTGTGAACAATTTTTATCGTAGTGATACTCGCTCGCCAGAAATCGTGTATGATCAAATTCGTCGTCCTTTGTGGGACTCACCGATTTTGCACGAAGGCAGCACTTCGCTTGGCATCTATGCCGAAAAAATGTCAGATCCTGTCCACGATCGCATCTTGGATCCCTTGTTGACCTTGCCCGATGGCGATCCTGAACTTGCTCGTCTCTATCCTCAGCTCGGGCGTTATGAGCAACTGTTGATGCGCGATTTGCGTTCGTTGTCACCTAGCGATCCACGTTATGACAATCTCTATCGCCAATTGGTGAACCCCGAGTTTCAGCGTTTTCATACCTATCAGGAAATGTCGTCGCAGTTGACAATGGGAGACTTGCTGCATCTCACACCGCATGTCGGTGCGGGCTATAGTCGTTATTTTTCTGCCGGCGAAGACTTCGGGAATGAAGATCGCACGATTTTTTCGACCGGCTTGGAAGCCTCTCTGAAGTTCAAAAAAGACTATCCCGATTACCAATCCCGAGCCTGGGGCATCGATGGCATTCGTCATACCCTCCAGCCCTATGCAAATTGGTCGTATGTATCCACGAGCAATCTTGGGCAGGATTTCCCTGCGATCGATCGACTCACCTTTAGTACACGTCCCGTGCCCATCAACGTCGGACGATTTGTGGCGATCGATGACATTGAAAACTGGAACCTCGTGCGTATTGGTATGCGCAATCGTTTTACCACCAAGCGGGATGGCAGTTCACTGGAGTGGCTGTTCATCGATACCTATTTGGATGGATACATCGACGATCCAGAGCTCGATCGCGAGTTCTCCAATCTCTACAACGATGTTACATGGCAGCCATTGCCTTGGCTAGCTGTGGAAGTGCAAACGCAGGTGCCGATCATCAGCAGTGGCTCGGGATACAATGAGTTCACTACAGGTGTTCGCTTCATGCCGACACCAGACTTTGAGTTCTCGGTATCGCAAAGCAATTTGAATAATCACCCGTATTTGTTAGATTCCAATCGAGTTCACATCAAAGCCTACAATCGCTTGAATGAAAACTGGGGCGTGGGCATGTTGCAGCAATGGGAATTTGATGACGGCACCTTAGAGCTTGAGCAATACACCGTGCATCGCAATTACGACAACTGGATCCTCAGCGCAGGCCTGACTCATCGCAACAACCGGATACGTGATGAATACGGATTCATGGTGAACTTCACGCTAAAAGATTTCCCAAAGGTATCCGTGCCATTCACCATCGACGCAGAATGATCACTTACGACCGCGACGAACTTTGCGGGCAAACTTGACCATGGCTTCTTCTTGTTCCTCGATGCGCTGCACCAAAGCAAGTTGCGTGCGGCAGCGATCGAGGTTGTGATTTTCGCGATGAATTTTGAAATAGACATCGCCCTCGAGGTGATCGGTGAGGAAGCGAATGCCAATTTCTAAAGTAATGAGCTTGCCTGAAAACGCGAGGTGATCGACTTCGGTGTCGTTGATGAAATCACCAGCAGAATCCAGATAGCCTTCAACTAATGCCTCATACATGGGCATGCGCATTTGCACCTTGCTGAGGTCGGTTTCATCTTCCTCGGCAGGACTTGTCGCAGTTCTGACGAGATCGCCAAAGTCATACAACGAGAGGCCAGGCATGACGGTATCGAGGTCGATGACGCACACCGCTTCATCGGTTTCAGCATCGATCATGACGTTGTTGATCTTGGTGTCGTTGTGGGTCACACGCACCGGAATTTTTCCTTCTGCTTGTAGGTCTAACAAAACACTGGTGATGCCAGCGCGTGCTTGGATGAAATCAAATTCCGCACGCACGGACTCAAGGCGTCCTTTGGAATCGGCGGCGGCGACCTCCATCAAGCGCTGATACCGCTTGGGAGTGTTGTGGAAATCGGGAATGGTTTCTTCGAGATCATCGGGCGACAAATCACTGACCAAATCTTGAAACGAGCCAAATGCGCGGGCCGCTTGGTAGGCTTGGCGGGTGTTTTCGACGACGTCATAGGTTTGGCATCCCTCAATGTAATTGTAGCAGCGCCAGATGCCACCATTCGGTCCTTCGACCCAAAAGCGACCACCGCGACCGGGGTAGAGGTTGAGTGTTTGACCACCGAGGTCTTTTTTCACGCGTAGTACCTTCCAGTTGATGTGGCGGGTGACGCACTCGACGTTGCGCATCACCGCCAGTGGTTTTTTGAAAACATTTTGATTGATGCGCTGAAGAATATAGCGCTGGTGTGAGCCATCCGCGGCCTCGTAGGTGGCCATGTAGGTGGTGTTGATGTGACCACTTTCGATTTCGTGACCTTCGACGAATTCTCCTTGAATAGCGAACTGATTGCCGATCGCAGAAATGGCTTCGAGAACTTCGGCAGAGACTGATTTGATAGGAGAAACGGTGGGGACCATGGTAGTAGATGCTTGCGCTATGAATTTATTAGGTTTTTTTCCCATCGGCAGCAATGCAAAAGTATAGTTAAAGTTCGTGATGCAACGATGGGAGATTTCCCGTAGATCTCTGATCGACACTTCGGTGTGCGCTTTGTAGCTTTGCTCCGATGAAACCCTTCGCACTCTTCTGTGTTTTGCTCGGCTGCCTGGCCTGTGCACAAACTTTGCCGCCACCTTTTCCGTTAGATGCAGCGCAAGACCAGGAACGCACGTGCTTTCAAACATCGCAGGCATGGAGCCCACAGGGGAATTTGCGTTCGGACGTTGCCTTGGTCTATGGCATTGATAAGAGTCTGCCGGATCGATTGAAAACGTGGAAGGATCGTGGCTATCGGGTGCATCTGATGACAGGAGTTGCCTGGGGGGAATACCAAGATTATCTCTACGGTCGATTCGATGGCGTCAATCACGTTGACAATGCGCAGACGGATCGCAACGGAAATAAGATCAGCCATGGCGGGGATGTTTACTATATGTCACCTGCGGAAAATTATGGCAAATTCCTGTGCGTCGGTGTGCAGCGTGGACTCGATGCCGGGGTGGAAGCGGTGCATTTGGAGGAGCCAGAATTTTGGGCGCGTGCCGGATATTCCGCGGGTTTTAAGCGCGAGTGGCAAGCGCATTATGGAGAACCATGGCAGGTGCCGCATGAAAGTGTGGATGGTCAGTGGCGCAGTTCTCGTCTGAAGTACTATCTTTATCGTAGAGCTTTGCAGCAAGTGTTCGATCACGTGCAGGCATTCAACAAACGCACTGGGAAGAAGGTTCGCTGTTATGTCCCAACGCACAGTTTGATCAATTATGCACACTGGTGCATCGTCAGTCCACAATCGAGCCTTGCGATGCTGGATGGCTGTGATGGATACATCGCGCAAGTATGGACGGGCACGGCGCGGACGCCGAACCATTATCGCGGAGTGGGCAAGGAGCGCACCTTTGAGACGGCCTTTTTGGAATACGGTGTGATGCAAAATCTGGTGCGTGCCACAGGTCGCACAGTGTGGTATTTGAACGACCCGATCGAAGACAATCCACGGCACGATTGGGCAGACTACCGCAGCAATTGGCAATCGACATTGG
>Ga0208597_1000623_pt1 | contig 14015 bp, 15 predicted proteins | sample LakMenEpi05May12_FD_150673 | JGI IMG/M metagenome (GOLD analysis project Ga0208597, IMG submission 150673) | Freshwater microbial communities from Lake Mendota, WI - 05MAY2012 deep hole epilimnion (SPAdes) | ecosystem: Environmental > Aquatic > Freshwater > Lake > Epilimnion/Euphotic zone ...
ATCGAAACGTCATCGGGAACTTCTTTCTTTAATGTTTCAAAAACTTCGGTCAAATCTGCCGATGCATTGCTTACATTCTTAAATTTCTTTTTTAGCTGTTCAATATGCTCTCTGCCACGGCTTACTTGGCTTTCTGCTTGATGTATCGGCATTTCTACACACAAAACTTTCATGCCCGTTTGCGCACATAATGTAGAAGTTACTGCCGAGTCAACACCACCCGAAATTCCAATTACAAAACCGTTTACTTTTGCATTTGTGGCATATTCCTTCAACCAATTTACTATTTGAGTATTTACTTTTTCAGGATTAATGCCAGTATTTTTTTGCATACTATTAAGAAAATTTAAATTTTGGAAAATGTATATTTGCAAAAATAATATAAATTAACTTAAAATCAATATTGTCATCCTGGGCGTAGTCGAAGGGAGAAGCTAATCCTGCTATTCGTTGCAATCTTTTCTTTTTAAAGAAAAAAAGAAAAGGATTTCCACTGCAAACGTAGTTCACTGAACTCAAATGGAAATTAACACTTTGTGAAGTAATCAGGGCTAAAATAGACCAATCTATGAGAAAAATATTTGTGGTTATTACAGTAACAATCTTTCTGTTTTCGTGCGAACAAAAATCTAAAATAGAAAAAGCTGTAGAAGAAATTCCGCTCGAAATAAAAGTAGAACGTTTTGACAAAGCATTTTTTGAAACTGCTCCTGCCGATTTGCCTAAACTTAAGCAACAATATCCATTTTTCTTTCCAGCAGGAAACGAAGATGCTGTTTGGTTAGAAAAAATGCAACATCCACAATGGAGAGAATTGTACAAAGAAGTGCAAAAAAAATATGGCAATTTTGAAACCGAGACAACTCAAATTGAAGATTTGTTCAAACATATCAAATATTATTTCCCAAAAACCAAAACACCTAAAGTAATCACCATCATTTCCGAAATGGATTACCAAAATAAAGCTATTTATGCCGATAGTTTGGTAATCATTTCTCTTGAACTTTATTTAGGTAAAGATCATAAATTTTATGAATTCCCTAACTATCTCAAGCAAAATTTCGAGCAAAATCAAATCCTTCCAGATATTGTTTCTAGCTTTGCTCCACGGAAAATTGCGCCGCCAGTAGAAGGAACATTCTTGTCATTTATGATTTATGTTGGAAAAGAAATGTACTTAAAAGATATTCTACTTCCAGAAGCACCCGACGATATAAAAATGGGTTATACACCTGAACAAATCAAGTTCTGCCAGGAAAACGAAAATTATATGTGGCGGTTTTTCTTAGAAAATCAGATGCTATACGATACCGATCAAAAATTAGTGCCACGTTTTATAAATCCAGCACCTTTTTCTAAATTTTATTTAGAGATAGACAATGACACACCTGGAAGAGTAGGCGCATGGCTAGGCTGGCAAATAGTACGTTCGTATATGGAAAATAACAAAACATCCTTACAAGACATGCTAAAAATGGATGCCAAAACAATATTCGAAAATTCAAAATATAAACCAAAGAAGGAGTAAGTAGAAATCAGAGTATAGTTTATGTGACCAGTTTGTCATTCCGAAGGAATCTCAAAACTTCCATCTTCCAACTCCCATCTTCCAACACACATCATCCAACACCCAACAAAAATGACTTCAGAAATAAAATTCACAATAGATTTAGACGAAAATCGTGTTCCCGAAAAACTATCTTGGACAGCTCAAGATGGCGGTATTGAAAAAGAAGAGGCAAAAGCCATCATGCTTTCTATTTGGGATAGCAAAGCAAAAGAAACCATGCGTATCGATTTATGGACTAAAGATATGCCAGTTGACGAAATGAAGATTTTTTACCACCAAACTTTAGTTGCAATGGCCGATAGTTTCGAACGTGCCACTGCCGACGAGAAAATGGCGGGAACAATGAGAGATTTTTGCGACTATTTTGCTGAAAAATTGGAGTTGAAGAAGTAGGGTATTGCTTTGTTATTCTGTTCTTCTAGTCTGTCATTCCGGAGGAATCTCTTTTTAAGTTTTACCTAGTTTATCAAGAATTTTTCCTAAACAACCAATTAGTAGAGTGTTAGAAGTTTTGTTTATATTGATGTTGTCAATAACATTTGTAGATTTTTTTGTGTTTGGGTCATCCCAAATAGATTTTTGAGTATTTTTCTGAAATTTGCCAATTACGTGTTCAGAAAAAATGACTTCTTGTGTATTCAAATCTACAATTTCTAGAAATACTTCACTTTCGTTGGTGCCAGGAACTTCTTTTTGATAAAGCTGTAAACCCGCCATGTCGCTTCTGTTTTTTTTGGCGACAATGTTTAGTAGGTAATCAAAATCTGTTCCTTTTTTTAAGTCTTTTAAAACCGATTTAGTAGCTTGAAAATAAGATTTTTGTGCAATTAGTAATCCTTTTTCATTTTTTATATAGGAGAAACGTTGCCCTACTTTTTTACTAAAAAAATCTATTGTTTGAGTTGTTAATGGGTCTTTATTATCGGTTGGGCAGTCTATCTCGTTTAATAGCCATTTGCCATTTGAAAAATCTACACTATAGGGTGTTTTAGAATCTACAAAAATATAGGTGTTTGTTTTGCATGAAATTAATGCAAAGACTAAAAACAATAGAAGCAATTTTTTTATCATTTGTTTTTCTCTAAAGTTTCTAATCTAATAACCAACTCTTGAATCAATTTTTCTTGATTTTTGTTTTTTTCATTTAGCTCTTGAATTGCTTTTACCATTGGAGCAAGCAAATCATTATAACGCACACTTAGCATTCCTTCGTCATCTTTGGTAATGATGCCGTTATCTTTTGCATTGTTGTTATTTAATGTTTGCTCAAGCTCTTGTGCTATAAAACCGTATTCACGTTTTTGTTTAGTAGTTTCAGTATCTTCACTTTTTCTGATATAAGAAACAGGATTAAGTTGGTTAATAAAATCTAAACCCAAATTTGATTTTTTTATATCTTCTTTCCAGCGACCGTCAGACGTAACTGACCAAGCTACTTGTGCGCCTGCATAAGTAACAGCATTGTTGCCTATGCGGACTTGGTTGCTGTCAGTGCTTACTGGTAGTTGCGCGCCACTACCTATTGCAGTATTGTTGTTACCAGTTGTGTTAACATTCATCGCATTATAACCAACAGCAGTATTGTTACTCCCTGTACTGTTTAAAGACATAGTAAGACTGCCAATAGAAGTGTTGTTTGTACCCGTTGTCGTATTAAACATAGCTCTAGAGCCAAAAGCGGCGTTTAAATTTGCTGTTGTAGCTTTGTTTAAACTTCTTTCACCACATGCGGTATTAAAATTGCCAGTAGAATTAAATGCTAAACTTTCACTGCCAGTTGCTGTGTTACTGTTGCCTGTTGTATTACGAAATAAAGATGATGAGCCAATAGCATTGTTATGATGTCCTGTTGTGTTTTGAGACAAGGTTAAACTTCCTAATGCGCAATTTGCATAACCAGTAGTATTATCATTCATTGAAAGTGAACCAATTGCGGTATTTACACCGCCAGTTGTTGTGTTTTCCATAGTAGCATATCCAACAGCTACATTACCTAAACCATTATTGCTCGAGTGTAAAGCTCTAGCACCGATAGCAACGCTGTTTTCGGTGTTACTATTTACATCCATTGCATCAAATCCGAGTACAGTATTGTCTTCACGAATTGAGCCTGCATAAATATTATTTCTTTTAAAAATAAGATTTACATCATTGGTCGTACCAATAAAGTTGCTATTTGTTGCAATATTACCACTTAAATTCCAATCATTTGAAGGCTGGTTATTTGTTATAAGTCTTATCCAGTTAGTGCCTGACCAATAATAAAAACCAGGCGATACACGGTTGGTGCCATTTACAGTGGTGTTTGTATTGTAAACTAACTCAGATATAGTAGGTGTTGCAATAGTTGCGACATTAGTTGCCGATAAAGCTATTCTAGGAATAAGCAAACCATCAGTTGTAGAGCGAACATCTAATGCCGCTTGCGGATTGGTTGTGCCGATGCCAACTTGAGAAAATGTATAATTCCCTATTAGAAATAAAAGGAAAATTAGAGTTTTGAGTTTCATTAATGCACTTTATTAAAATCAATTATTGATTATAAAATTATCTTTTCGATTTCCTAACTAACCACTTTTTTTTGGGAGTTATAGATAAACTCAAACCATAAAAATTATTATAAACTGTAAGTTGACCAGTTTTATCATCACTTATTTCTAGATTACTAATTGAATATTCACCAGTAACAATAGGTTGCCAGAAGTTTTGAGAATAAAATAATTCTAGTTGTAATAACGCAAATTTTGTTTTATAATTTAAACCCAAAGAAATTTCACTTTCAAATCCTTTTTTTGCACCATTTGTATTTGAAACAAAAATTGTTTTACCTTCATAATTGTTTTCATCAATTTTTTTCACAACACTTACGCTTGTTCTTGTTGGAATATTAGAATCTGTTGTTACACCAAAACCAATTCCTAAACCTGCAATAATATTGACTTTATGTGATATTGGGATAAAGCATTCCGTTTTTAAAGGGATTGTAAAAATGAAGGCTTCTCCAATTATGAAATTTTGTAGAAACTCTTCTCTTTCATAACCTACATCCTCATTGGTAACGTTTAGGTCAAAGTTTGGACCTAATTCCTTAAAAATCAAACCTGTTTTGAAATTAAATCTTCCGCTTTGAGCAAAGTTATAGTAGAAACCAGCTTGTAGCGATCTCGAATTATTTAAAACCAAACTAGGATAGGTTGATTTATCATAGTTGTAGGCTTGTCCTGCTTCTAATCTTGATGGTTGTATAACAAGTGAAATTTTTGAATATTTTTCGTGAAAAAGTTTTTCTGCTTCTTGGGCATTTACTTTGTTAAAAAAAACAGTAGCAAGCAAAATGCTTGCTACTGTAAAAAATTTAATTATTTGGCATATCATAATAATCGTTGCTTATATTTATGTTTCCTTTTATATGTCTACTAAATAATGTATTGTCTTGAAATGAAAGATAATGAAGTTGAGGTAGAACACCTACAAAAGGATTTATGGTTTCCTTAACTTTTACTTTCCTTCTGTTTTTATCTTTCATATTGTCTTTAGATATTTGAACATCACATGCATCAAAAGCATTTCCTTGAATTCCTGCGGTTATCCATGCTCTTTTTCCTCTCCAACCTCCATTATTTTTCTTTTTGTAACTTTTTGTTTTTGCAATTATTTTGCCTTTAATCATATAGCTTTGGCTAGTTTGACTAGCGCCAGTTTCTCTGTATGACTTAGCTTTCCACTTTATTCTGCTGTTCCCATCATAAGAGTAACCTTTATCTTTTACTTCATATTTGCAGCCTGGAGGTGGTAATGGCTTAGTCTCAATTACTTTTACAACATTAGCACTAGAACCTGCAACATAAGTTCCATTATTAATTTGTTGCAAAGCAGTTGTATTCATATTGCTGATAATGTAATAACTTCCATCAGCGTTAAACTTGTAAATTTTATATGGATCCGTTCTTGTTCCTGTTCCAATAATCACTTCAACTCCTTCATTAAGTAATGCTCTTTCTGTATCATCTTCAATAAAATGTTCATCTGGATCGGTTGTTATATCCCAAACACCGTCACCTTGCACATTTAGCCAAGCTTCTTCAAGAGGGCTTATTTTTTTTCTCAACGAGCAAAAAGTAAAATTATTTTCAAATTGTAGTAATTTATTATCTTCATCAAAACCTAATAAATCACATTTTGCATCATATTGTTCATCAGGCAAATTTCCCCACTGAGCATCAAATGCATCACAGTATATTTCGGTTTGTTGATCTAAATAATCAATAACTTGGTTGTATCTAGCCCAACTTGGAAAAACTAAAATGTTTCTAGTGCAATTACCATTGCTGGTTATACCATTATTTATGTATAATGATTTAACATCAGTATAGCCAACACTCGGCGGAGGTGTTGGAGCTTTGCTTAATGTTGTAGTTGTTTCTGCCTGTGTCAAATCAGTTTTCTCACACGAGATAAAGGTTAGTACCAAAGATACTATAAATACTTTCAAACTTTTTTTCATATTAACGTAATTTTATAATTTTTTATTTTACAATTTTCAGTTCACACTGGCTACTTTTTTTTAATGTCGTTTTCACTTTCACATATACGACGTTGGGGTATCAGCCTCTTTTTTATGATGGTTATTGTTTTTGCGCGAATTTTGTACTAAAATTCTTCGTAACATTCCAATTTGTTGATATAATTTTTCAATTGTCTGATAAATTTTTATCTTTACAAAAAAAGACAATGACTACTATATCTAAAAACTTAAAGAAATTAAGAGAATCTAAAACACCCTATAGTCAAAAAGAGTTTGCAGAGTTAATAGGTGTTAAGCAAAATACCTACTCAACTTGGGAAAGCGGTACAGCCGATGTGAAAAGTGAGTTTATACCAAAAATCGCCGATTTGTTTGGTGTAGAAATAAAAGATTTGTTTGAATCCGTTTCAACTAAAATTAAGATTAGTCAGATTAACAAAGACAATAAGGATAACTCTATAAATGGATTGATTTTTGTTGTTGCAGATGAAAAGTCAATTGAAAAAATAGTTTCGGTATTGAAAGAAAATGTTAATCAAAAATAAATTTGTAAATTTGTTTTAACTAATACTTGTTATTATGACAACACATCAATTACAAAACGAAAAAGAAATAATCATCAACTGGATAAATGAGTTGGAAGATTCTGTATTGATTTCTAAAATAAAAAGTTTAATGAATTCATCAGATAAATGTTTGCTTTCTGATCAGCAAAAAGAAGCTGTAAATAAAGGTTTATTAGATATAGAAAATGGAAATGTTCATTCTCATGAAAGTGTTATGCTTGAAACAAGAAAACGCTTTCCGCATCTTTTTAAAAGATAATTATGATAGCTGTTTCTTGGTCAAGTTCTGCGAAAATTGATTATTGGAGTAATATTGAGTATCTTGAACTAGAGTGGTCGCTTAGTGAAGTTTTTCAATTTATGGATAAAGTTGACGAAGTTTTAGAACTTTTAATAAAACAAAATATAGATTTCAAACAATCAGATTTCAAAAGAACTTTCCAAGTACCAATAGTAAAACAAATTACGTTATTCTACAAAATTGAAAATAACACGATTTTATTAGTTCGCTTTTGGAATAATTATAAAAATCCTAAAAAGTTAAAATTATAACTTTCCTAAAACCCACTCTCACTCTTAAAAACTTCTTGGTTTATCTCGTCAATATAATTTAGTAAAATTTCTTTCCCAACTCCTTCTGTTGATGAAGTCACGAAGTATTGTGGCATTTCTTCCCAGTTGTTTTGAATCATTTGCTTTTTGTAGGCGGCAATATGTGAGTCAATTTTGGTTTTACTTATTTTATCAGCTTTGGTAAAAATAATGCAAAAAGGAATTTCGCTTTCGCCCATATATTCCATAAATTCTAAGTCAATATTTTGCGCTTCGTGACGAATATCTATTAATACGAAAGCGCAAACCAATTGTTCTCTTTTCTCAAAATAATCGGTAATAAATTGCTGAAAAACGGATTTAGTCTTCTTAGAAACTTTAGCATAACCATAACCCGGTAAATCGACCAAAAACCAATTGTTGTTTATCTTAAAGTGATTAATCAACTGTGTTTTCCCTGGTCTTCCAGATGTTTTTGCCAAGTTTTTATGATTGGTCAACATATTTATCAATGACGACTTCCCAACGTTAGAACGACCGATAAAAGCATATTCTGGTATACGTTCTAAAGGACATTTGCTAACTTCGGAGTTGCTAATTATAAATTCGGCAGTGTTAATTTTCATTTATTGTGATTGCTATAAAAAACAACTTATTTTAAGGTTTCACTTTTTTCTACCAACCAGTTTTCCATAACTTTATTGAACTCATCTGGATGTTCCATCATAGCAGCATGACCGCATTTGTCAATCCAATACAAAGAAGAATTCGGAAGTAGTTTGTGAAATTCTTCGGCTACTTCTGGTGGTGTAACTTTGTCATTTTTCCCCCAAATAATACAAGTAGGAACATGCATTTTGGGCAAATCTTTAGCCATATTATGACGAATAGCACTTTTAGCAATGGTTAATGTTTTTATCAATTTGATACGGTCATTCGCCATTTCATAAACTTCATCAACAATTTCTTTAGTAGCAACTTTAGGATCGTAAAAAACTTCCTCTGCTTTTTTCTGAATGTAATCATAATCACCACGTCTTGGGTAACTATCGCCCATAGCGCTCTCGTAAAGCCCTGAACTTCCTGTGATTATAAGTCCAAGCATTTTTTCAGGATACATTTTGGTATGGTACAAAGCAATATGCCCACCAAGTGAATTTCCTAACAGAATTACTCTGTCAAAACCTTTATATGTAATAAAATCTTTTACATATTTTGAAAAAGCTTTTACGTTGGTTTTCAATATGTTTTGGGTGTAAATTGGTAATTCGGGAATTACAACTTTATATCCTTTTTTGGGAAAATAATCAGCTACACCACCAAAATTACTTAACCCGCCCATTAAACCGTGTAAAATAATGATGGGCGTTCCTTCGCCAGCTTCGTAATATTTATACTTTCCTTCTTTTTTTAATTCGTTTTCCATATATTTCTTTCGGCACTACAGATTTTCACAAATATAAGATTTAATAGTTAAAAAGGAATAGTCAACTGTTTTTTTTAAAATATTTTTTCTCACTTCTTTTTGTAATTAGGTCACTTGCAATTCAATGATTTTAGGTTTCTTTTACTTAAAACCTCTTTCAAATTTCTATTCTTAACAATTTGTTAAATAAATTTCTATGCCCATTCTATAAGGTTTTTGAACGTTTTTGTTTGAAAAGTGGTAAAACTTATCAACAAAGTGGTAGTATGTGGTAAAATGTGGTAATATTTTTTATAATTTTGCTTTAATCATAAATAGCACTTATTTGAACTCAATAATTGGAACATACGAATGTAAAGTTGATGCTAAAGGAAGGCTTCTTTTGCCTGCGCCTTTAAAAAAGCAACTCAATGCTTCTCTTCAAGACGGTTTTGTTTTGAAGCGTTCTGTTTTTCAACCTTGTTTAGAATTGTATCCTATGCAAGAATGGAATGTTATGATGGGAAAAATTAACAACCTCAATCGATTTGTAAAGAAAAATAACGACTTCATTCGTCGTTTTACAGCAGGCGTGAAAGTGGTAGAGATTGACAATTTAGGAAGATTATTAATTCCGAAAGATTTAACGGTATTCTCGCAAATTACTAAAGATGTTGTCTTGTCTTCGGCGGTAAACATAGTTGAAATTTGGGATAAAGATTTATATGAAAAAGCAATTGATAATTCGGTTGTAGATTTTGCCGATTTGGCCGAAGATGTAATGGGAAATGTAAATGATGACAATGGAATATCATAATCCAGTTTTGCTCAAAGAAACCGTTGATGGTTTAAATATAAAACCAGACGGCGTTTATGTTGACGTAACCTTTGGTGGTGGTGGACATTCAAGAGAGATTATGAGTCGATTGGGTTCAAATGGAAAATTGTTTGGTTTTGACCAAGATTTGGATGCTTTAGAAAATGTGATTAAAGATGAAAGATTTGTTTTAATCAACGAAAATTTCAGGTATATAAAAAGGTTCTTACGTTTTCATGGGATAAAAGAAGTAGATGGAATTCTGGCTGATTTGGGTGTTTCATCTCATCAGTTTGATGTTGCCGAAAGAGGTTTTTCAACGCGTTTTGAAGCGGGATTGGATATGCGAATGAATCAAAACAGCGAGTTGAGTGCCTATCATGTTGTGAATGAATATGATGAAGAAAATTTAAGACGTGTTTTTTTAGATTATGGCGAATTGAAAAATGCGCCAGCAATTGCAAGAACAATTTTAGAAGCTAGAGAAGATGGACCAATCAAAACAACCGATGATTTAAAATTTGTTCTGAGTCGTTTTTTGCCACCACATATTAGTAATAAGATTTTGGCACAAATGTATCAGGCAATCCGAATTGAAGTAAATCAAGAAATGGATGTTTTGAAAGAATTTTTATCACAGTCATTAGAGATTCTAAAACCTGAAGGACGATTAAGCGTGATATCGTATCATTCGTTAGAAGATAGATTAGTAAAACGATTCATGAAAAACGGATTGTTTGAAGGTGAGCCAGAACGCGATTTCTTCGGGAATTTTTCAGTTCCATTCAAGTTGGTAGGAAAGTTAATTGTTCCTTCAAATGAGGAAATAAAAATAAACAACAGAGCAAGAAGCGCAAAGTTGCGAATATCAGAAAAAAAATAGTTTCAGTTTAATTGTAAAAAATAAGACCCGTAAAAATGCCCCTCTACTTTGAAGAGGTACTTAGGGTGAGGAAAATGAAAAGCGGCATCTACGATATATTAAAAGCAAGGTTTCTTATAAATGAAGAAGCAAATGCAGCCAAAAATTGGCGATTTATCGTTTTTATCATTTTTCTAGCAATACTAATGATTGCTAATACACAACGTTACGAACAAAAAGTTTTTAGAATCGTTGCCCTAACAAATGAAGTAAAAGAGTTGCGTTCAAAATTTGTAGACAAACGTTCTCAATTAATGAAACTCAAAATGGAATCGACTGTTTCTCAAAAAATGGAAGCAAAAGGAATTTTTCCTGCATCAGTTCCACCAGTAAAAATTAAAGTAAGTAAAGAAGAAGAAAAAAGTTTTCTCAATAAAATATGGCATTAGAAGATAAATATATTTCCTATCGTATATACCTAGTGGCGTTTGTTATCTTTTTGATGGCAATTGCGGTTACGGTAAAACTCACTAATATACAGTGGGTAGAAGGTGATTATTATCGAAAATTAGCGAAAGACAAAACGGTAAAACGCGTTCCAATTCCAGCCAACAAAGGGAATATTTATTCGTCTGATGGAAGTTTGTTAGCAACATCTATTCCTAATTATATAATTCGTTTTGATGTATTAGCGCCAAAAGCAGAAGTTTTTGAAAAAAATGTAAAAGCACTTTCTGATTCATTGTCAAAAATGACTGGAAAACCGTCAAGTCAATACCAAGCTGAATTCAGAAAAGCAAGAGCTAGCAAAAATAGGTATTTATTGGTGGTAAAAGATTTGAGTTTTACCAAATATATGAAAGTGAAAAAATTTCCACTATTCGAATTGGGAGCTTATAAAGGTGGAATTATTATCGATCAAGAAACAGTAAGAGAACATCCAATTGGAAAAATAGCCGAAAGAACAATAGGTTACGAAAGAGTGGACCCTAAAACAGGCGTTCTAACTGGTAAAGGAATTGAATGGGCTTTTAGAAAATACATCAATGGAAAAGATGGCGAAATTCTAAAACAAAAAATCGCAAAAGGTCAATGGAAACCTATTCGCGATGTAAATGAATTAGAACCTCAAGACGGATACGATATTATTTCAACAATAGATGTTTATATTCAGGATATTGCACATCATGCACTACTAAAACAACTTGAGCTTTTCAATGCAAATCACGGTTGTGTGGTTGTAATGGAAACTAAAACAGGGCAAGTCAAAGCAATTTCTAATTTAGGAAGAGCTTCAGATGGTTCGTATTATGAAACCGAAAATTATGCTGTAGCTGAATCGCATGAACCTGGTTCAACGTATAAATTGGCAGATTTAATTGCGCTTTTAGAAGATAAGAAAGTTGATACAAGTCATGTTTATAATACGTTTGGTGGAACAGTAATGTATTCTGGAAAAAAAGTTAAGGATTCTAACGATGAAGGCTATGGCAAAATATCATTAGCACGAGGTTTTGAACTTTCTTCCAACACGGTTATGGTGCAAGCGGTTTATGAAAATTACAAATCAAATCCGTCGCAATTTGTAAATCATCTTACCAATTTCGGGTTAAGCAAACCACTTAGATTGCAACTTAAAGGCGAAGGTATTCCTTATGTTCCAAATCCTAAAGACAAAACTTGGAGTAATATTTCGCTTCCTTGGATGGCTTTTGGTTACGGAGTTTCTTTAACCCCTTTGCAAACATTGTCATTTTATAATGCGGTTGCTAATAATGGAAAGATGGTTCGTCCGCAATTTGTTTCTGAAATAAAAGAATGGAACAAAACCATCAAGAAATATGATACTGAGATTATCAACCCAAAAATATGTTCGCAAGAAACTATTGATAAAGTGAAAGCGGTTTTAGAAAATGTTGTAAAACGAGGAACGGGCTCTAAGTTGTATTCAAAAGATTTTTCAATGGCAGGAAAAACAGGAACAGCGCAGGCAAATTACGGTTCAAATGGGGGTGCAAATAAGCACTATATTTCTTCATTTGTTGGTTATTTTCCAGCGGATTATCCTAAATATTCTTGTATTGTGGTAGTTCATGAACCTGACACTTCTTTGAATAATTATTATGGAGCTGATGTAGCTGGACCAGTTTTCAAAAGAATTGCGCAAAAAATATTTACCGATTCGCCATCAACAAATGAAATTAAAAATTTGAATAAGAAAAACGGCAAACAAGAAATTAATTACGCCGATTATTCTGTAAAGATTTCAAAAACACAAGAAAACAAAAAAACAGTACCTAACCTAAAAGGAATGTCGGGAATGGATGCCGTGGCAATTTTAGGAAATATGGGTGTAAAAGTTAAAATAAAAGGAACGGGCAAGGTCAAATCGCAGTCGTTACAACCAGGTGAAGCTTTGACCAGAAACACAACAATAGTATTAGAATTATCGTGAATTTACTAAAAGACATATTATATAAAGTTGCTATTGAAGCTGTAAATGGTTCAACAGAAATTCTTGTGAATAAAATCGAATTTGATTCGAGGAAAATTCAGGAAAACGATGTCTTTGTAGCTATTCGAGGAACGGTTTCTGATGGTCATGATTTTATTGAAAAAGCTATAAATCTTGGTGCAACTACAGTTGTTTGCGATACATTTCCAACAATAATAGTTTCAGGAATTACCTATGTAAAAGTAAAAGATACAAACGCTGCTTTGGCCTTTATGGCAACAAATTTTTATGACAATCCATCGGCAAAATTAAAGTTAGTCGGAATAACAGGAACCAACGGAAAAACAACAGTTGCTTCTTTGTTGTACCAATTATTCAAAAAAGCGGGCTATAAAGTTGGGTTGCTTTCAACCGTAAAAATAATGGTTGATCATTTGGAACATAAAGCAACACACACAACGCCAGATTCATTGACAATAAATCACTATCTAAACCAAATGATTGAAGCTGGGTGCGATTATTGTTTTATGGAAGTGAGTTCACATGGTGTGCATCAAAAACGTACTGAAGGATTGCTTTTTGCAGGGGGCGTTTTTACCAATTTATCGCATGATCATTTAGATTATCATCCAACTTTTGCTGAATATAGAGATGTGAAAAAACATTTTTTTGATAATTTACCTAAAACAGCTTTTGCATTAACCAATATTGATGACAAAAATGGTCTGGTAATGTTTCAAAATACAAATGCTAAAAAACTGACTTATGCACTAAAATCTTATGCCGATTATAAAGCACAAATTCTAGAAAATCAGTTGTCAGGGTTGTTGTTGAAAATCAATGAACACGAAGTTTGGGTTAGACTAATAGGAACTTTTAATGCTTACAATCTACTAGCAATTTATGGAACTGCTGTTGAACTGGGATTAGAAAATCTTGAAGTTCTTAGATTATTATCAGAATTGGAAAGTGTTTCAGGTCGTTTTCAATTTATTGTTTCTGATAAAAAAATAACGGCAATTGTTGATTATGCTCATACACCAGATGCTTTAGAAAATGTTTTGAAAACCATCAATGATATTCGAACCAAAAATGAGCAACTCATTACGATTGTTGGTTGTGGTGGCGATAGGGATAAAACAAAACGTCCAATTATGGCAAATATCGCTTCATCAATGAGCGATAAAATAATCATTACATCAGATAATCCAAGAACAGAAGATCCAAAAGTGATTATTGCCGAAATGGAAGCCGGTGTTGAGC
>Ga0208597_1000627_pt1 | contig 13954 bp, 10 predicted proteins | sample LakMenEpi05May12_FD_150673 | JGI IMG/M metagenome (GOLD analysis project Ga0208597, IMG submission 150673) | Freshwater microbial communities from Lake Mendota, WI - 05MAY2012 deep hole epilimnion (SPAdes) | ecosystem: Environmental > Aquatic > Freshwater > Lake > Epilimnion/Euphotic zone ...
GATAACAGTGAGCGTACAGAGATTGGTGCGATGGGCGAGTTTGGTCTCATTCAGCATCTTTCACAGCATTTTGAGGTAAAAAATTCTAAGACCGTTAAAGGGATTGGCGATGATTGTGCCGTAATCGATTGCGGGGATCATTTTGGTTTGCTGACCACCGATTTGCTTTTGGAAGGCGTACATTTTGATTTGAGTTTTCACCCTCTAAAACACTTGGGTTATAAGGCGATTTCGGTTGCAATTAGCGATATCTATGCGATGAATGGCATGGCTGATCAGGTGGTGGTTGGATTGGGATTGAGTAATCGTTTTTCGTTGGAGGCAGTGGAGGAATTATATGCAGGAATGCAGATCGCTTGCGAGCATTTTGGGGTTGATTTGGTGGGTGGAGATACAACTACGTCGCAAAGCGGTTTGGTGATATCTATGTCGGCCTATGGCCGTGTGGCAAAAGATAAAATTGTGTATCGCGGTGGCGCCCAAGTGGGTGATTTGTTGGTGGTGAGCGGCGATTTGGGTGGTGCTTATATGGGTTTGCAGATTTTGGAAAGAGAGAAGCGAGTTTTCTTGGAAGTGCCAAACATGCAGCCAGATTTGGAGCAGTACGATTACATCGTGGGCCGACAGCTGAAAGCGGAGGCCCGTAAAGACGTCGTTGAATTATTGAAGATTTTGGATGTCAAGCCCACAAGTATGATTGATGTGAGCGATGGCGTAGCGTCTGAATTGCATCATCTTGGAAAGGCCAGCGGATGCGGATTCCATATTTACGAGGAGAAATTGCCCATTGACTCGCAAACAATTGATACCGCGTTGTCGTTTGATCTGAATCCGAGTATTGTGGCGCTGAATGGTGGAGAAGACTATGAATTGCTTTTCACCGTGGGTCAGACTGATTATGAAAAAATCAAAACGATGCCCGATTTTACTGTGATTGGCTATGCTACCGATGTGACATCTAAGAATATGTTGCGCACGAAATCCGACAACCAATTTGAAATAAAAGCCCAAGGTTGGCCCGATTCGCAATAAGATAATTTTCTTTGGCATTTTTCACCACGGGATTTCGTTTCCGAGGTCGTATTTTTGCATTTATGTTTCGTTCGCATACTTGTGGTGAATTGCGTATTTCGCACGTTGGTAATACTGTCACCCTTTCGGGTTGGGTAGCTAAAATCCGTTTGATGGGTTCAATGGCCTTCGTTGATTTGCGCGATCGCTATGGCATAACGCAGTTGTCGTTTAACGATGCATACAGCGCCGAAATGTTGGCAAAAGCCGGCGAGTTGGGTCGTGAATATGTGATCCAAGTAATAGGCCAGGTTGCTGAGCGGGAGTCAAAGAATAAACAGATCTCCACAGGGGAAATTGAAATCGTAGTGTCAGAATTGAAGGTGCTAAATCAAGCGAAGACACCCCCATTTACCATAGAGAATGAAACGGATGGCGGCGATGATATTCGCATGCAGTATCGTTATTTGGATTTGAGGAGGGATGTAGTTCGCGCGAATTTGGAAATGCGACATCATTTGGCCCAAAAGATTCGCAATTATTTGAGTAATGATGATTTTTTGGAGGTTGAAACGCCGGTATTGATTAAAAGCACACCCGAAGGAGCCCGCGATTTTGTGGTTCCATCTCGTTTGAATCCAGGTCAATGGTATGCGTTGCCTCAGAGTCCTCAGACATTCAAACAATTGCTGATGGTGAGTGGATTTGATAAGTATTTTCAGATCGTAAAGTGTTTTAGGGATGAGGATTTGCGTGCGGACCGACAGCCGGAGTTTACACAGATCGATTGTGAAATGAGCTTCGTGGAGCGTGAGGATATTTTAAGCACATTTGAAGGATTGGCGAAGCATTTGTTTGCCGAGGTGAAAGGGGTGCATTTTGATTCCTTCCCCCGTATGACTTATGCTAATGCGATGCGTTTGTATGGTTGCGATAAGCCTGATATTCGTTTTGATATGCAGTTTATTGAGTTGAAATCCCCTGAGTCTTCAGTGGATTTGGTGAGCGGTAAAGACTTTGTAGTGTTTGATTCTGTTGATTCAGTGATTGGCATTTGTGCCAAAGGTGCGGGATCCTATACAAGGAAACAATTGGATGGTCTTACAGATTTTGTAAAACGACCACAGATTGGGGCTAAGGGATTGGTTTATTGCAGAATTGAAGCCGATGGCTCAGCCAAGAGTTCTGTCGACAAGTTTTATGACGCCGAGGCTTTGACAGCATGGAAAGATGCCTTTGGTGCCGAACCTGGTGATTTGATTTTGTTGTTGGCAGGCGAGATGAATAAAACGCGCAAGCAATTGAATGAGTTGCGTTTGTTGATGGGCAGCGAATTGGGTTTAAGAGATCCATTTAATTATAAGCCACTTTGGGTGTTAGATTTTCCTTTGTTGGAGCACGACGAGGAAAGTGACCGTTGGCATGCAATGCACCATCCATTTACAAGTCCTTTGCCAGAGGATGTGGAATTGATGCATACAGATCCAGGTGCAGTAAGAGCCAATGCATACGATATGGTTATCAATGGGGTAGAAGTGGGTGGCGGTTCAATCCGTATTTTTGATAGAGGACTGCAGTCGCGCATGTTTGATTTACTCGGATTTAGCAAGGAAGAAGCCCAATCACAGTTCGGATTTTTGATGAATGCTTTTGAATACGGTGCTCCTCCGCACGGTGGAATTGCATTGGGATTTGATCGTTTGTGCAGTTTGTTTGGCGGTTCAGAAAGTATCCGCGATTACATCGCATTCCCTAAAAACAATAGCGGAAGAGATGTGATGATTGATGCACCGAGCGAGATTGATGCCAAACAGCGCAAAGAGTTGGGTCTTTAATGGCCCAAGATTGATTTTACCGCGGATAGAGTTGAAATCTTAAATTCCATGAACCGTTATTACGGCGGATAAATGTAGAATATTAATTACTAAGAATCGACATTACGTGTGGGCCAAAGATGTAGAGCCCAACAATGATTGCAATAATGCTAGCGGCGAGTGTTGCGCCGGCAGCCATGTCTTTTGCGCGACCAATCATTGGATGTTGTTCAGGGTGAAGTACATCAATGGTGGTTTCTAAGGCGGTATTGAGGCCTTCGGATACAAAAATCAATCCCATCACACACCATAAAATCGCCCATTCGAAACGGTTGATGTGTTCGCCAAAATAATCAAGGCTGTATCCAAAAATCACAACAATAATGGAAACAATACTCATGATACGGAAATTGCGTTCCGTACGTATCAAAGTGATGAGTCCGTTTAATGCGAAACGCATCGACTGATGAAACTTGGGCATGCCGATTCGTTAAATCAGTTAGAAGGGGTAATTAGAAAGTGTTGATTTTGATGCGCTTCTCAATTTCCTCCACATCGTGACGGAATTTTTTGTCGGTTTCGATCAAATCGTTTACTGTTTGACAAGCATGAATAACGGTTGAGTGATCGCGGCCACCAAAGAAGATACCGATGTTCTTCAAAGAAGCTTTTGTAAGGTCCTTAGTGAAATACATGGCAATCTGACGGGCTTGAACGATTTCGCGTTTACGGGTCTTAGATTTAACGGCCTCCACAGGGATGTTGTAGAAGTCGCAAACCAATTTCTGGATGTAATCGATGCTGATTTCGCGGGTTGAATTTTTTACAAAATTCTTCACGATTTGCTTGGCAAGATTCAAATCCAACTGTTTACGGGTAAGGCTGGCTTGCGCCAATAAAGAAATCAAAGCACCTTCAAGCTCACGCACGTTGGTATCGATGTTGTGGGCCAAATATTCTACCACGTCGCGATTTAGCGTAATACCATCTTGGTACATTTTGTTTTCCAAGATAGAAACGCGGGTATCGAAGTCAGGCGTATTCAAATCGGCACTTAAGCCCCATTTGAAGCGCGACAACAAACGCTCGTCCATATTTTTCAAATCCTTTGGCGCACGGTCACAGGTCAGGATGATCTGTTTGCCGTTTTGGTGAAGGTGGTTGAAAATCTGGAAGAATATTTCTTGGGTACGTTCTTTTTTGGCGAAGAATTGCACATCGTCTACAATCAATACATCTAGGTATTGGTAGAAATTGATGAACTGATTATTATTTCCTTGCTTGGCGGAATCGATGAATTGGTTGATGAATTTCTCAGCGCTCACAAAAACCACAACTTTTTGCTGGTGTGTTTGCTTGATGAGGTTACCGATGGCATGAGCCAAATGGGTTTTGCCCAATCCGCATCCACCAAAAACCATAAGGGGGTTAAATGCAGTTCCACCCGGCTTTTGCGCGATGGCCAAACCGGCATTTCTCGCCAATTTGTTGCAATCACCTTCCACGAAATTATCGAACGTGTAACGAGGATTCAACTGACTGTCGATATTCATGCGCTTCAAACCAGGAATGATGAACGGATTCTTGATGGGCGTATCCAAGTTGATTGGCATACCCAATTCGTTCTGTACTGATTTGGTGCTATTGCTTCCTGTTGGAAGGTTAATGGTGTAAGGCGTAGTGTCGTGACCTGGGGCAGAGGTTTCCACGATGATATTGTATTCCAATTTGGCAGTTGGACCAATAACTTTTTTTAATGTTTTGTGAAGCAGTTGCACGTAATGTTCTTCTAACCATTCGTAAAAGAATTGGCTAGGGACTTGAATCGTAAGCACCTTGTTGGTTAAACGGATTGCTTTGATTGGCTCAAACCACGTTTTGTAGCTCTGAGGAGTTACATTGTCTTTGATGATTGTAAGGCATTCTTGCCAAGAAACTTCATGTGCCTTTTTGTCCGTCATTTTTTTTCGCTTCGATAATGTGTTTAACTAATGATAATTTATTGGGTTTGTAATTCAAAGTGCTGCTCCACTTTTGAACTAGAGTGCTAAGAAAATGACAAAATTCACAAACTGCTAATTTTTTTTGCTTGTTTTTTAATTTTTTTTACTAAGGTACTCAATGGTATGTGAAATACACGTTACAACAATTGCTTATCCTTGGTACTCGCCAAACCTATTTCGCAGTATATCAGCAATTTCTCCCAATGTGGCATATGCCTCTACACAGTCCAAAATATGGGGCATTAGGTTGGTTTCTGTGCCACTTGCATCGTGTAGATTTTTGATGGCCGACGAAAAAATTTCATCATTTCGGGTCGCTTTGACCTGCGCGATTTTTTCGCTTTGTTGAACCCGAATACTGTCGTTTATTTTGAACGAAGGCATCGCTTCAGATTCATTTGAAGTAAACGAATTTACCCCCACCACAATTAGGTCGCCCTTTTCGATTGATTTTTGTGCTTCGTAGCTACTTCTGGCGATTTGCTCTTGCATCCAACCTGCTTCAACCGCTGCCACTGAACCACCCATCTCGTCGATGAGTTTTATCAATTTCATCGCTTCAGCTTCTAGCGTATCTGTCAGGTGTTCCACGTAATATGAACCTGCCAAAGGATCCACGGTGCTGGTTGCTCCGCTTTCATTGGCAATAATCTGTTGCGTACGAAGGGCAATTCTCGCCGCTTTTTCCGTTGGTAGGTTCAACGCTTCATCGTAACCATTGGTATGAAGACTCTGTGTGCCACCTAAAACAGCACTTAATGCTTGAATTGTAACACGGGCGATATTGTTCTCCGGTTGTTGTGCGGTGAGTGTAGAGCCCCCTGTTTGTGTATGGAAACGCAACATCATGGCATCGGGGTTGGTTGCGCCCATGCTTTTCATGATGTTGGCCCAAATTCTTCGCGCGGCCCTAAATTTGGCTGCTTCCTCAAAGAAATCGTTGTGTGCGTTAAAGAAGAAACTCAATCGTTTGCCAAACACGTTCACGTCTAGCCCTTTTTTCTTGGCTGCTTCTACGTAGGCTTTTCCGTTGGCCAATGTGAATGCGAGTTCTTGGACGGCGGTAGATCCAGCTTCGCGAATATGGTACCCACTGATAGAAATGGTATTCCAGCGCGGAAGTTCTTGGCTGCACCATTCAAAAATATCGGTAATCAAACGCATACTAGGTCTTACGGGATAGATGTAAGTACCTCTGGCAGCGTATTCTTTTAATATATCGTTTTGGATTGTCCCGCCAATTTTGCTCAAATCTGCTCCTTGTTTTTTGGCCAAAGCGACATACATCGCGAGTAGCGTTGAAGCGGTGGAGTTGATGGTCATACTGGTGGTGACATCTTGCAATTGGATTCCTTTGAATAGGGTCTCCATATCAGACAGTGAATCGATGGCCACGCCCACTTTTCCGACTTCGCCTTCGCTCATTGCATGGTCTGAATCGTAACCAATTTGTGTAGGGAGGTCAAATGCGACTGAAAGTCCAGTAGTTCCTTGGTTGAGCAGGTAATGATATCTTTCGTTTGATGCTTCGGCGGTAGAGAATCCGGCGTACTGACGCATCGTCCAGAGTCGGCCGCGATACATATCTGCCTTTACACCTCTAGTATAAGGGAATTGACCGGGTTGCTCTCCATCGGCGGGTCCGTAGACTTTGGCAATGGGCAGGCCGCTGTTGTTTTTCTTATCCTCAGACATGGTTGCGTTGCTATTATTGGCCAAGAGTTAAGGCGATTTCATTTTTCATAAATTCCAGTCCGCGATCTTGGGGTTGTACTTCCATGGATTGGAGGAATTCGATGAGTTTTTGACATAAATCGGCGGCGGAGGCTTCGGGTGGCAGGGATGCGGTAATATTTTGCAATAATTGTAGGTGTTGTTCTTTGATGGCTTTTGTAAGGGTCCACATTTGAGAACTCACATAGATTTGCTGCGATACATTATAGTTGTATTCTTCTTTGATGGCGTGCGTTGCGGCCGCGGCGAAGCCGCGGGCCGTTTGACCAGCCTGTGCATAGGTTTGGATCAAAACAGGAATGCTTGTTCTCTCTAAAAACAACGCCAAACGCTCGTAAGCCTGCAATTTCAAAGGGGTGAAACTCTGGTGATTGGTTTTTAATACTTCCGTCTTTATCAACTGTACACTGTTCGATACATGCTGTTTCATCATGTATTGGGCTGTGAAAAATACCAACAACGCCGGCAATACAATCAAGCAAAGAATAAAAATCATATCCGTTCCGGCAGGGAATATCGCCATTGGGGAAATCATCGTAAGTATATCCATTGGGCAAAGATACAACCCGTTCGTCGAGAAGTTTATGCAGAATCCTTTCCGATTGTCTTAAATTTGTATTTATGGAAACCGTCATTTCTTCTGTTGAAACCGCCCCCGTTAAATTTACTTCTTCTGCTTTGGCTGAATTGCATCGACTTCAAGCGAGTTTGGAATTGAGCGACGACCAGTATTTGCGCATCGGCGTGAAAGGTGGAGGCTGTTCGGGTATGAGTTATTTGTTGGCTTTCGATAAAAAGGAAGAGGGCGATACCTTTTACGATGTAGATGGAATCAGAACGGTGATGAACAAAGCCCATGTGATGTATGTGCTGGGAATGGAAGTGGATTGGGAAAATGGATTGGCAAATCGCGGGTTCTCATTCAATAACCCCAATGCAGCGTCTACTTGCGGTTGCGGACAATCGTTTTCTTGATTTTAAGGATCGGTTCCGATGTCGATGTTCGCCGAAAATATCAAACAAGGACTGGGTTCGGTAAAAGCCCATGCCACTAGAGCGGTCATCACTTCGAGCATCATAGCCATTGGGATTGCGGCCTTGGTGGGTATCCTCACGAGCATCAGTGCGATGCAAATCGCTGTGACAAAGACCTTCAGCAAAATGGGGTCGCAGAGTTTTACGATCAAAAATGCGGGGGGTGTGAAGCGATATGGGGAAGTGGACGACAATACGCGACTTACGTTTGATGAGGCTTGGGAGTTTCAGAAGCGGATGGAGGGTAGGAATTCTACGGTTGCCTTGAGTATTAATGCGGATTTTGCAGGGAAGGCCTCCTTTCAGTCGGCCGAAACCAACCCCAACGTCCGGGTGATTGGCATCGATGAAGATTATTTAAAAACGGCAAATTATGAATTGGGTGCGGGGCGGACGTTCACTGATAACGAGGTGACGCGCGCTGTGCCGGTGGTGGTCGTGGGTCAAGAAATCGTAGATAAATTGTTTCCCGGCTCCGATAAAATGGGGAGGGCCATCAATCAGGTGATTGCGGTAAATGGAAAGCCGTATCGCGTGGTTGGATCCTTGCAAACCAAGGGCTCGAGCATGGGAATGAGCGGTGGCGATAGAGTGATTTTTGTGCCGATTACCCGTGCCAAGCGCGACATGAAAAACATGCAGGACAATTGTATGATTAATGTGGCGGTTGACAAGGTGCTGGATTTGGACGAAAGCATGAGTGAGGCTTATACGTTGATGCGCAGAATTAAACGTTTAAAACCTGGCGAAGACGAAAATTTCGTGATTCAGCAAAGCACGGCGATGGCTAAGGAAGCGCTGGAGAATATCAAAATGGTGTCGGGAGTGGGGACGGTAATTGCGATTATTACGTTGTTGGGTGCGGCGGTCAGTTTGATGAATATTATGCTGGTATCGGTTACCGAGCGTACCCGAGAAATCGGTTTGCGCAAGGCGTTGGGTGCCACGGCAAAACAGATAAAGAATCAGTTTTTGATTGAGGCGGTGGTGATATGCCAGATCGGTGGTGCCGGCGGAATTTTGCTGGGCTTGATTATTGGCAATTTGGTTGGCGTGGCTCTTGGCGCAGGGTTTGTCGCTCCATGGGAGTGGATGCTGCTCGCCGTAGTGGTCTGCATCGTGGTGGGATTGGGTGCAGGTTTGTATCCAGCGAGTCGCGCTTCGCGCTTGGATCCAATCGAAGCGTTACGGTTTGATTGATTGGATTGTTACGTAAAGCGTTCTTGTATTTTAAGCCACATTTTTGGCTATCATTCAAATTTTTAAATCGTACTGTTTGGGGGGGAGCTCACAATAGATTTTTCACTAGTGGCTGTTGATAAAGTTGTTAAATTCAGTCTTTGCTATTGGACTTTCGAACAGGGATCCGTGTTCACCGCCATCAATCTCAACAAACTGTCTATTTTGACAATTTTTACAACTTAATACGTCTTGTTTAAAAGTTGGCCAAGAATACATTTGAATGGGTGTGTCATTGAGTCCTTGAACAAATAAAATATCAGATTTAAAACCATTCGTGAAATTAAGTAATGACCTTTGGAAGTAGGCATTGGGGTTGCTTGTTGTCGTCCCATAAACATTTTTAAGTTTGGTACAGACAGCACCTGATTGAACTTGCCCATTTTCTTCTAATTGACATCTGTAAACAAGATTTAATGGTCCTGGTGCATTTGCGATAACGCCATTTGTTTGATGCATTGTATTTAGTCTTGTTACCATATAACCTCCTTGAGAGTGTCCGCCTAAGAATACTTTCTTAACAGTTATCCCTAGTTCTTGACTTGCGTTATTTTTCAACCATAACAAGGCAGCTTCGCCCTGAACAATATTGTCGCCAAACAATACATTTTCTTGGGGATATACTACACTTACTATCATCATATCCTGTCTATCTAAAATACCCTTGAATTTGTCGAGCGTTGTATTGGCAGCAATCATTAAGTTGCTATCATACAATACTGTGCCGTGGAATACTAACAAGACATCAACTTCATTTAATGCCGGTTTGTCAATTACAACGTCAACATTAACATTATTATAGGTAACAGACTTTGTTATTCTATAAGCCACAGGAGTGGGCTTTTCTTTCGTGTTTTCCTTGTTACATGAGAAAAAAAACAACGACATTAATATCAATAATCTCATAAATATAAATTTGTAAATATGTGTTTTGACGGTTTTTATCTAAAATGGTTTAATCATATCGCAGACAAACGTGCCACTAACTTGATTACGTCAAAACTATCATGAAAATCAATGTATTACAAATTCAACGGAAAGGTCCTATGTAGATGGATCTAGAATTTTAGACTATTTCGTATTTATATCAAAAGCTGATGTTTGATAAACGGTCTAGAAAATATTTATTTCACAGAAAAAGGGGCGTTTTTACGCCCCTTTTTCTGTGGTTAGGAGAAAACTCCTGAATATTTTGATAAGAAAACCTTATGAAAAAGGAATCTTACAAACCGTGGCTTTCAGTAATTTGCCGCGCACTTCGACGAAAATTTCAGAACCCGCTGCAGCGAATTCGCTCTTCACGTAGCCCAAGCCGATTGCTTTGTTCAAGCTAGGACTCATCGTTCCGCTGGTTACTTCGCCAATGACCGCGCCGCTTGCATCGCACAAGGGGTAATACTGACGAGGAATGCCTCTATCGACCAATTCGAAACCTACCAATTTCTTGGTGGGCTTATTTTCTTTAATCGCCTGGTGGTGCTCGCTCATCATGAATGGATGATTGAATTTTGTGATCCATCCCAAACCTGCTTCAATCGGTGAAGTTTCGTCGTTGATGTCGTGTCCGTACAAGCAAAAACCTTTCTCCAAACGCAGAGTATCTCTAGCACCCAATCCAATTGGCTTGATACCAAATTCTGCACCTGCTTCAAATACTTTGTCCCACAGAGCACGCGCATCGTCGTTCTTTACGTACAACTCAAATCCGCCCGCGCCGGTATAACCCGTGCAAGAAATGATCAATTGCAAACCTGCCAATTCGCCTTCTACAAAGTGGTAGTAAGGGATATCAGAAAGGTTTACGGCTGTCAATTTTTGCAATGCTTCCGTGGCTTTTGGACCTTGAATCGCCAACAAGCTGTACTCTGGGCTCACATCCGTGATGGTAGCGCCGTAGTTTTTATTCTGTTCGTGAATCCAAGCCAAATCTTTGTCGATGTTGCCCGCATTGATCACCAACAAATACTTTTCTGCATTGAAGCGATAAACCAAAAGGTCATCCACGATACCGCCTGTGGCGTTGGGCATACAAGAGTATTGGACGCGACCATCGTATAGTGTGCTGACATCGTTGGTGGTGATAAATTCGATTAGATCATAGGCTTTTGGGCCTTCAACCCAGACTTCACCCATGTGACTCACATCAAAAACACCCATCGCATTGCGCACGCAATTGTGTTCAAGAATAAGGTTGTCGTAGAGTACGGGCATGTTAAAACCTGCGAAAGGGACCATCTTGGCGCCCAATGAAGTATGTAACTCAGAGAGGGCGGTTGATTTTAAAGCTTGGTTGTCTGACATGGATATTAAGTTTTACAAATATACTAAAAAAGCCCCGAATCGGGGCTTTTTTATGGGGTGAAATGGAAGTCGAATCAACAAGAACTGGCTGATTTGCCCAAGTCAAAAGCACATCGAACGGCTTTGAAATATGATTTAATTATTTAATGAAGTAAGGAAATGAAACTTCTACGTCGGTATCGCCAGGTTCGCAACTGCCTGTTTTGATGCCTGGTTGGTGTTTCAATCGAACAACAATTCTGCCGAAATCAGCACCGCTGCAGGTCCACTCCGTGCTTAAACCAATGGGTAAATTGTTTTTGTCTTTGTCGGTAGGAGTGATGTTGAGTCCAGTGGGAGGCAGGCTCAGCGAGGCAATTTCATAACATACAAAATGGTCGTGGCCTTCATTTTTGACTTCAAGGGTGATGTCCTCTTTGGTGCCGTTTTGTTCGTTGAAGAATTCCAAAGTGGCGGTATATGGGTTGCCACCAGGGGTGATGACACCCAATTTAATGGTATCTGGTAAGGTGGGTGCATTTCCGCCCGGACCATCGAGGTCTTTCCATGTATAAGTAGTGGGGGTGCCTCCCGAGTTATTGATACTGAGCGATACCGTTGTGATGAGTTCGCCTTCGTCTTCCTCTCTGCCGCAGGATTGAAGCAGTAGGCTTGATGTGAGTGCTAAGGCTATAATTGCCTTGAAAAAATGATTGAATTTTATGTTTTTCATGATGTTTTAAGTTTTTTTATTTGATGTGATTTTTTGTTCGATGTGATCAATTGTGTTTGTGTTCATCGTGGTGATGGACATCGTAAATCCACTTCACCCCAAAGTTCTGTCCGGCTTGGTTTGTGAAATAACGGAATCGGTCCATGTAGTCGCGGTATTTTTTGTTGCCGATGTTCTCCGCATAAATTACCCATTTGGCGTGTTGCGTTCTGCCCAAATTGAACAATTGGAGTTGTGCATTCACAATAACGTATCCATTGGGCGGAGGCAGGAAATCTGTGCCGGGAGAATAAAAAGGCTGTTTTCCAACACCCTGTACGTCGATGTTGAAAGAGGCTTTTTTCCATTGCTTTTGAAGTTGGATGCTGCCTTTCGGACAGGGCAAGAAATTGGGGTATAACGCTGTTTGCGACAGAGAAGGAAAGACCTTGCCGTACATCGCCCCAAACCGAGCCGATAATTGTAATTCCAAGGGCTTGAATCGCTTCATCCATTGTCCTTCTGCGCCCGCATAAAAGGTTGGCATCTGTTTGTATTCATAGCCCGGAAATGCGCCGCGCACTGTAAGCACAGGTGTTTGCATTGGAAAGAGCGAAATGAAGTTTGCAGAATATTGGGCAAAGGTGGTGAAACGGAATTCGCTGTTTGGTAACAACTTAGCGTACAAGATTTCCAGTTTTTGTCCGCTTTCGGGCTTGAGCGCTGCGTTTCCCTGTTCATAAGCCGCCGCCCCGTGATGCACGCCTTGGGTGTAAAGTTCGTTCACGCTGGGTGCTCGCCAAAGTTGACTGACGTTGATATTCCAGTGGTTTTGGTTGTGCTTTGCATGAAAAGAATAGGCAGCCGATGGCCCCAAGTGTCGTTTCCAAACTTCGGTTGTAATGCCATTGTCTTTTGGAAAGACATTGCGGATCAAAAGGTCTGTTCTAACTACAAACTCGTGTTCGGCTTTTGGATTGGATTTGTTACCCAAATAGAAGTGCAGGTTGGGTTGCCATTGCTGGTAGTTGGGCAAGAAATAATACCCGCCATATCGCTGCCATTGACTGGTGTTTTGAAACACCCATCGTGCTTTCCAAGATTTGGCATTGATTTTTTCAAAGCCTGTGTACTGCGTGATGGAGCCTTGCCAAAGATTGAGTTGTGCAAAGGTTTTTGTGCTGCTCCTGTGGGGGTCGAACTCCAATCGCTGGTTGAATTGCAGTGAGAATTTGTGATGAACCTGGTATTTCCCTAATACGCGATTGAGGTTGTTGTAACTGACCTGAACTTGAAAGGCTTGCTGTTGCGGCTTGCCAATTTTGTACGAAAAAGGGGCGTTGTATAGCGGCGTTTCCCTCTGCATCGCAGCCAGAAGGTCGTTGATGTTGCCGATGTGGCTTTCCGCGAAAATACCCCCTTGAAAGGCGTATGCTTTTGCGTGAAATTCTCTGTGCGAAACTGCGGGTATCCCCCAATAGCCTTTTTTGCTACTCCATAGGTTTCCAAGCGATAGACTGCCCTCTTTGGTTGCCGTGTTTTTTAACGTATGTGTGGGCGTGGAGTAGTTTCCGGTGATTCTTCCCGAATACAATAAATAAAAGCCTTTGCCAAAAGCGTGTTTGTTGTGTGCTGGAGTATTGGGTCGGCCTTTGAGGTATTTACCTGCCACATGAATGCCTCCGCCGTTGGTTTGCATCGAAATCAATTGAGTGAAATCCCGGTTGTATTCATGGAAATCGTATTGATTTACTAGGTTGATTGCGTTGCCCCAAGCGTCTGCGGCCACGGCCAATGCATCGGTGCCTCTCAGCAATATTACAGATTGAACCCCCCAAATGTCGGTTTCAGGTGCGTGGTCTAGTCCCCAAGTTTGTCCTTCCATCCGAAAGCCATTGTTGAGAATGGGCAGTCGTTGTCCAAACATGCCTTGCACCACGGGTTTTCCAATGCCCATACCAGACGAAAGTGTTTGGGTTAGGGGCAGTGGTTCCAATGATTTTGCCATGTTTTGTTGCGGGGCAATTTGGATTTGGTTGGCTCGAAGCACATCGCCTTGAGTTCTTTGACTGTGTGCGGTGATGAATGCCGTTGATAATGATTCTGGGTGCTTTGGGGATTGGAAA
>Ga0208597_1000631_pt1 | contig 13880 bp, 10 predicted proteins | sample LakMenEpi05May12_FD_150673 | JGI IMG/M metagenome (GOLD analysis project Ga0208597, IMG submission 150673) | Freshwater microbial communities from Lake Mendota, WI - 05MAY2012 deep hole epilimnion (SPAdes) | ecosystem: Environmental > Aquatic > Freshwater > Lake > Epilimnion/Euphotic zone ...
CTCGGCGCCCTCGCCGTTGATCAGAGTGATCTGTACGATGTCGCCCTCGTGCACCACGAGGTCGGGATTGACCTTGCCGTCGATCTCGCCGCCCTTGCCGATATAGACCATCTTGCCGCCGGCGACGCCGGTGCGCAGGGTGTAGCTGGCGTTGGGCATGCCGTGACCGCCGCCCATGGCGTCGGCGAATGCGGGCAGTCCGGCGCTCAGGGCCAGCAGTGCCGGCAGGGCGAGACAGCGCTTCAAAACGGTTCTCAAGGTGGACATGCTTCGCGCCTCCGGCACGCGTCCAGCCGGACGATCCGGCGCGGGACACGCGTGGCGGCGACCATGCCGCTGCGCTAAATCGCGACGTTGCGCGCGCGCAAGCTCGACCGCGATGCGAGGCGAATTGGATCGCTCTGCTCCACCTTCCAATGTCCGCATCCTAGCACCTTGCCAATGGCCGCTAAGAGCCCTTCGCCCACCGATTGAGATGTCCAAAGCGGCGAAACCTGCGCCGGAGCATCGCCCCATTGTTGTGCTTCGCGCCTTGCTCTTAGCCGCCCGCCCTCGCTCAGCGTCCGCGCGGGCCGGATCGAAAGTCGTCTGAATGTTCTTATGCGGTTCGTACTGACGCAGGCACCTCAAGCTGCAGGCATTCGAGCAGCCTGAGGCGGTGGATCGATCGGCGGGATCGCCCTCTCGGGATCAATAGATATATTCCAGGGAGAGCCAGAACTTCCGTCGGGAGGGGCTGCCCACGACACCCTTGTAGTCAGCGTATTTGACCAGCAGGGCGAGGTTGGGGGTCAGCTTGGCCAGGTTCTGCATGTCCCATTCGTCGCCCAGGTTGGAGCGACCGCGCTCGGTCTCGAAATCGAGATGACGAACGGTCGCCTCGTCGCTCAACAACCACGGGCGCTTCCAAGGAGAGCGCAAGGTCACGGCCTCGCTCACCTCCTTCAACCCCTTGGCGGGGGTGGTGAGGAACACATCGTCCCAGCCCAGAAACCCGTGCAGCGTGGCCAGGGGCGTAGCGAAGGCGTGCACGCCGTCGCCGCTCAGGCTCTCGCCTTCAAGCTTGAAGGTGGCGAGGCCGTAATTCGCCGCGGCGTCCAGTTCCGAATAGGCAGCGCCGAAATGAGTGGAATTGACGCCGTAGGGCGACTGTCGCGCAAAGGTCCCGGCGTAGGTCAGCTTCCACGACTCCACAGTCGCGCCTACCGCAGCCTTGATCCCTCGCGTTTCAGTGGACGCCGCCTTGGCTCCAGCCAGATGATTGCGGAATTCCAGGCCGTAATAGAAGGCGGTCACCGTGAGGCCCGGCGTTGCCTTGAAGCTGAGGTTCGCTATGTGGCTGCGCGCATTCCAGCTCTGGGTGTCGCCGAACACTCGATCGACGTGGCCGATATAGGCGTAGGTGGCTGACCAGGGACCAAGAACCGAATCAATTCGCCCGGCGTCAAAGGTCTGTTCGTTCTGGCGCCAGTTCACGTCGCCAACGAAGCGTTGATCATCAAGCAGGATACGCTGCCGGCCCAGGGTGACGTTCAAGAATTTACCCGGCGTCCAGTCGAGCTGAGCCCGGTTCAAGCGGGTCAGCGCGGGATCGGCGACGGTGGGATATTGGGTCTTGCCGTTGACGGTGGTGTTGTAATGCTCCGCAGCGAGGCGGCTGACGTTAGAAATCTCCACCAGCCCGGTGAAGCCGTCATAGCTCGCCGTCCGCCAACCGAGCTGGGTGCGCAGCGTGTAGGCCTCGGCGTCGCGGCTGAGGTTCGTCTGTTCCACCTCCTCCCAGCGGCCGCGCAAGTCGAGGATCGGTTTGCCGTTCAGCACGGCGGCCACGGGGTCAGGGCTCGTAGGTGCGGGTGACGCGAGCGCGCTGGTCGATAGGGCCGTCGCGCCGAAAAGGCTGGCGACCGCGATAGTGTAGGACTTCATGTAATCCCCCTGTTGAAAACGCAAAACGCCGCCCAGCAGGGATCGCTCCCTCCCGGACGGCGCTGTCCAAATGCAGCGCGCCTTCGCGCCGCGTTACTGAGGCGTCATTGCCTCGGATGGGTACACACTAAATGAAAGCACGCAAAAACTCCGGCGAATGTGGCGCACTGCGACGTGAAATCAATTTCAACTCAAAATATATGCAGAATTATAAATGATGATTACGCTTCAAGCGGCAATTTCAACCCCAGCAATGGTCGTAATGACTGATTCAACCAGACCATTTGATGAGCCGTAATCTTGCACCGATTCGGCGACGTCGCCGATAATCACGAGGGCGGGGGCCGTCCGCGTTATGGCTGACGCCAAGGTCGCCGCGTTTCCAGCGCTTCCGCGCAGGAGCCGGGCATTGTCGCGCCCGGCGTTCTCCACCACGGCGAGGGGCGTGGAGTCAGGCATGCCCTGCTCACGCAGGACGGCGACAATCGCTTCCAGGCTGTCGCGGGCCATGTAGAGGACGAGGGTGGTTTCGGGCTCGTAGCGCCAGTCGCCACGCAGCGCCCCGCCCTCCGTTCGCGCCGTAGCGAACACCAGGCGCCGCGCCATGCCGCGATGGGTCAAGGGCAGCTGAAACTGCGCCGCCGCAGCCGAGGCCGCAGTGATGCCGGGAATCACCTCGGCGTCCACGCCGGCTCGGGCCAGGTGCTCGAGCTCCTCGCCCACGCGGCCGAAGATCGACGGGTCGCCGCCTTTCAGCCGCACCACCCTCAGCCCGCGCCGCGCCAGCTTCACCATCAGGCGGTTGATGGCGGCCTGGCCCATGCTCGGGCGATGGGCGCGCTTGCCCGTCTCGATGCGCAGGGCGCCCCGCGGGGCGAGCTGGACGATCTCCGCCGGGACCAGGGCGTCGTAGAGCACCGCCTCAGCCCCTTCGATCGCGCGCGTCGCGCGAAGCGTGAGCAGGTCCACCGCCCCCGGCCCCGCACCGACCAATTGCACTCGCCCGTCGCCGCCCGGCTTAGACATGAGCCATCTCCTTCTTCGACGTTTCGGCGGCGTGCGCCGTCAGCAAACGCGCGAGTTCGATACGGCAGGAGCCGCAATTGGAGCCGGCGCCGGTGGCCGCAGTGATGGCGTCGACGTCGGCCGCCCCGGAGGTCATGGCGCGCGCGATAGTCTTGGCCCCGACCTTCCGGCAGGCGCAGACTAACGGTCCCTCGTCGGGCAGGGCGCCCGCAGGCGCGCCGGCCAGCAGCGCCGCCCGATCTGCGGACGACAGCACGGCGTTTTGGAACAGGTCGGCGAGCCACGCCCTCGGCGGCAGTCGTCCGGCCTTGGTGACGAACAGCACCCACTCGAGCCGCCCGTCCACCAGCAGGGCCTCCCGCTTCGAACCCACGCCGGGGTCCTCATAGGTGAGACGCTCAATTTCGCGGCCGCGCGGCGCCCGGCCCCAGAGCTCGGTCAGGGGCGCCTCGTCGCGGCCGGCGAACTCGTGCAACTGGCAAGCCTCCATGGGCGTGCGCCGCCAGACCATCTCGCCAGAGGGCGCGGCCTCGGCGTCTCGGACCAACAGGAACCCGCGATAGGCCTCACGATAGGGGGATATCCGCGCCGGCGTATGCTTGAACTCCGGCTGGCCCGAGACGGGATCGAGCTTTGCCGCCACCAAGGGATTGGCCTTGCCCCTCGGCGCATAGGCGTCGGTCCAGTGCATGGGAAGGAAGACCTCGCCCCGCCGTTGGCGGTCGGTGAGCTTGGCCAGGGCCACGGCTTCGCCCGAGGCCGTAATCACCCGCGTGAGGGCCCCGTCCTTCACCCCCGCTGCGGTAGCGTCCGCCGGGTGGATGTCCACATAGGGCTCGGGCGCATGGCGGCAGAGATTCGGCGCGAGGCCGGTGCGGGTGAGGGTGTGCCAGTGGTCGCGCACCCGTCCGGTGTTCAGCGCCAGAGGAAAGACCTCGCCCACCGCGCTCGCCGGCGGCTGCGGCGCGACCGGCATCATCCGAGCCCGCCCGCTCGGAGTCGGGAAGCGGCCGTCGGTGAACAGCCGCGCCGTGCCCTGCCCGTCCGCGCGCACCGGCCACTGCACCGGGGCGAGGTGGTCATAGGCGGCGCGGCCAAGCCCGATCAGGCCGGCGAGATTGAGCGGCCGGTCCTCGTTTTCATAGGCGGTGAGGCGAGCATATTCGGCGAACACGGCGGCGGCGTTTGGCCAGGAAAAGGCGTCGCCATAGCCCATGGCGCTGGCCACGTCGGCGATGATGCGCCAGTCCGCCCGCGCCGCGCCAGGCGCCGGGAACAGGGCGCGCTGGCGCGAGATGCGGCGCTCGGAATTGGTCACCGTCCCGTCCTTCTCGCCCCACGCCAGGGCCGGCAGCTTCACATGGGCGAAGGCCATGGTGTCGGTCTCGGCCATGCAGTCCGACACCACCACAAACGGGCACTTGGCCAGGGCTTCGCGCACGCGGGACGCGTCGGGAAGGCTCACCGCCGGGTTGGTGGCCATGATCCACAAGGCCTTGATGCGGCCCTCGCGCACCGCCTCGAACATGTCCACGGCCTTGAGCCCCGGACGCTGGGCCATACGAGGTGCGCTCCAGAACCGGGCCACGCGTGCCAGGGACTGTGCGTCGAAATCCATGTGCGCGGCGAGCGTATTGGCCATGCCGCCGGTCTCGCGCCCGCCCATGGCGTTGGGCTGGCCGGTGATGGAGAAGGGACAGGTCCCCGGCTTGCCGATGCGCCCCGTAGCCAAATGCAGGTTGAGGATGGCGAGGCCCTTGTTCACCCCCTGGGCCGACTGGTTGGTGCCCTGGGAGAAGAGGGTGACCATCTTCGGATGCGCGGCCACGAGGTCGTAGAACGCGACGAGGCGATCGAGGGGCAGGTCGCAGTCGCGGGCCACTGAGGCGGGAGACTGGTCCTGTGCGGAGAGCCCCTCCACCACCGCCTCGAACCCCTCCACATGGGCGGCAATATAGGTCTGGTCGACGGCGCCCCGGCGGATCAGTTCGGCGAGGAGCCCGTTCCACAGCCGCACGTCGCTCTGAGGCGCGAGGGCGAGGTGCAGGTCGGCGGCCTCGGCGGTGTCGGTGCGGCGCGGATCGATCACCACGTGCTTCTGGCCCCGGGCGCGGGCGTCCTCCATGCGCCGATAGAGCACCGGATGGGTCCAGGCGGCGTTGTGACCCGCGAACACCACGAGGTCGGCCAGCTCCAGGTCCTCATAGCAGCCGGGCACGAGGTCGGCGCCGAAGGCGAGCTTGTGCGCCGCCACCGTCGAGGCCATGCACAGGCGAGAATTGGTGTCGATATTGCCCGAGCCGATGAAGCCCTTCATCAGCTTGTTGGCAGCGTAATAGTCCTCGGTGAGCAATTGGCCGGAGACATAGAAGGCTGCCGAGTCCGGTCCGTGCTTGGCGATGGTTTCGCGGAACTTCTGCGCCACCAGCGATATGGCCTCAGGCCAGGCCGCCTGGCGCGCCCCGATCATGGGCTGGAGCAGCCGCCCCTCCAGTCCCACAGTAGCGCCCAGCGCCGTTCCCTTGGAGCACAAACGGCCGAAATTGGCGGGATGCGCGCGGTCGCCCTGCACCGCCAGCCTCCGCCCTTCGCCCACCGCGCCCGCGACTCCGCACCCCACCCCGCAATAGGGGCAGGTGGTTTTTGTCGCCGCTGGCGCCCCGCCGTCAGCCATGGCTCAGGGCTCGAACGGAACCGGCGTGGGGGCCGGCGCCGCCACCAGCACGCGCCCCTCCACCACCTTCACTGCCAGCGTAGGCGTGCAGCCCTTGCCCTGATCCGCGCCGGTGGGTTCGCCCGAGGCCAGATCGATGGTCCAGCCATGCAGCGGACAGGTCACCGAGGCGCCGTGGACGATGCCTTGGCTCAAGGGGCCGCCCTTGTGCGGGCAACGATCGCGCAGGGCGTAGATGGCCCCATCGCCGGTACGGAAGACGGCGATATCGCCACTGGGGGTGCGCACGCGCCTCGCCCCGCGCCGGGGCACTTCAATGTCCGCGCCCACATCGATCCACAGGGGTTCCAGGTTCTGAACGACGGTCATGCCTCGGCGAGCTCCATCTTGCGGGCGAGCGGGGCGAACTCGTCGGCGTGCCGGCCGGCCACCCGCTCGGCCCAGGGATCGGCGCGGTAGTAGATTTGCGAGAAGACGAAGCGGTCGTAGAGCGCCTTGCGACGTTCCGGGTCCTCCACGACGCTGCGGATGGCCTCAAGCCCGATGCGGTCCATCCACTTGTAGATGCGCTCCAGATACCAGGCGTCCTCGCGATAGAACTGGATCGCCGCGCCGATGATCCATTGCGCCTCCTGCTCGCTCGCCGCCTTGGTTAGGAACTCCGTGCCGCGAATATGCAGGCCCGCGGCTCCGCCGATGTGGATCTCGTAGCCGCTGTCGACGCAGACGACGCCGATGTCCTTGCAAGTAGCCTCGGCGCAATTGCGCGGGCAGCCGGACACGGCCAGCTTCACCTTGGCCGGTGTCCAAGACCCCCACAGGAACTTCTCCAGGCGCACCCCAAGGCCGGTGGAATCCTGGGTGCCGAAGCGGCACCAGTCGGAGCCGACGCAAGTCTTCACCGTGCGCAGGGCCTTGCCGTAGGCGTGGCCGGAGACCATGCCGGCGGCGTTGAGGTCGCGCCAGACCAGCGGCAGGTCGTCCTTCTTGACCCCCAAAATGTCGATACGCTGGCCGCCGGTGACCTTCACCGTGGGGATCTTATAGCGGTCGGCCACATCAGCGATGGCGCGCAATTCGTCGGGCGTGGTGAGCCCGCCCCACATGCGCGGCACCACCGAATAGGTGCCGTCCTTCTGAATGTTGGCGTGCACCCGCTCATTGATGAAGCGGGACTGGCGGTCGTCGGCATATTCGCCGGGCCAGGCGCAGAGCAGGTAGTAGTTCAGCGCTGGGCGGCAGGCGGCGCAGCCGTCAGGGGTGGCCCACTCCAAGGCCTGCATCACCGCCGGCATGGACTTCAGTCCCTCGGCCACGATGCGCCGGCGCACCTCGCCGTGACCGAGGCTGGTGCATTTGCACACGGGCGCGGGGCCGGTGCGGACCTTGAACAGATCGCCCAAGGTCGCGCGCAACAGCTGCTCCACCAGCGGCGTGCACGAGCCGCAGGAGGCGGAGGCCTTGGTCGTGGCGCGCACGGCGTCGAGGGTGTCGAGACCCTGCTCGGTGATGGCGGCGACGATGGTTCCCTTGCACACACCATTGCAGCCGCAGATTTCCGCCGTGTCCGCCATGGCCGACACGGCCGAACTAGGGTCCAGGCCGCGAAGGCTCTCCGTGATCGCCTGGCCGAAGATCAGGGTCTCGCGCAGGGGCGCCACGTCCGCCTGCGCCTTCATCAACTCGAAATACCAACCGCCGTCTGCCGCGTCGCCGAATAGAACGGCGCCCGCGAGGCGGCCTTCCTTCAAGACCAGGCGCTTGTAAACGCCGCGGCCGGCGTCGCGATAGACCACGTCCTCGCAGCCCTCTCCGCCGGCGAACTGTCCGGCCGAGAACACGTCCACGCCCGACACCTTCAGGCGGGTGGAGAGGATGGAGCCCTCATAGGCGCTTTGGCCGTCGTCGGTGATAGCGGCCGCGAGGATGCGGCACATGTCCCAGATGGGGGCGACGAGACCGTAGGCGACGCCGCGGTGCTCGGCGCATTCGCCCACGGCGTATATGTCCGGGTGGGAGGTGCGCATTTGGTCATCCACCACCACGCCACGGTTGACGGCGAGGTCGGCGGTCTTGGCGAGAGCCGCGTTGGGGCGGATGCCCACCGCCATGACCAGAAGATTGCACGGCAGCACGCGGCCGTCCTTCAGCTTCAAGCCGCTCACCCGACCGTCCTCACCGAGGATCGCCTCGGACTGGGCGGCAAGCACCGTCTCCACCCCGCGTTCGGCCAGGGCCTGTTCCAGGAGGAAGCTCGCCGCCTGATCGAGCTGGCGCTCCATCAGAACGTCCATCAGATGCACCACTGTGGCCTTCATGCCCCGGCGTGTGAGGCCGTAGGCGGCCTCTAGGCCCAAGAGGCCCCCGCCGATGATCACCGCCGCCGCGCCGGGTTCCGCCGAGGCGGCCAGCATGGCCTCCACGTCGTCCAGATCGCGGAAGGTGACCACGCCCTTCAAGTCGGCGCCTGGCAGGGGCAGGCGCACCGGGTCGGAGCCGGTGGCCAGGATCAGCTTGTCGAAGCTCGTGCAGCGACCTTCAGCGTCCACCACCGCCTTGCTGGCGAGGTCGAGGGTCGCCGCGGCGACCCCCTTCTCCAAGGTGATGGCGTTGTCGCGATACCAGGTCTCGTCATTGATGACGATGTCGTCGTAGGCCTTCTCCCCCGCCAGCACCGGCGAGAGCATGATGCGGTTGTAGTTGAGGCGCGGCTCGGCCCCGAAGATCGTGATGTCGAAGCGCCCGGGCGCGCGCTTCAAGATCTCCTCCACGGCGCGGCAGCCAGCCATGCCGTTGCCCACCACCACCAGCCGTTCTTTGCGAGACATGGCGATACTCCGCTTCAACACCTACTCGGCCGCCGCGGCGGCGAAGCGCGTGGCCGGGGTCCAGCGCGTGCGCAGGGCCAGCAACGCTCCGAAAGCCGCCAGGGCTAGGAGAGCGAAGACCACGAACCCGGCCTGATAAGACCCCGTCATCTGCTTGGAGAGACCAAGGCTGGAGGCGAGGTAGAAGCCGCCGATGCCGCCGGTCATGCCCACGAGGCCGGTGATGACGCCGATCTCGCGACCGAACAGCTGCGGGGCGATCTGGAACACCGCGCCATTGCCCATGCCGAGCACGCCCATAGTGCAGAAGATGATGGCGAGGGCGGAGAAGGCTGCAGGAACCTGCAGGCTCGCGGCCAGAAGGCCCAGGGCCGCGGCGAGATAGACCACCATCAAGGTGGGCACGCCGCCGATGCGGTCGGCCACGAAACCACCCACCGGGCGCAACATGGAGCCGGCGAAGACGCAGGCGGCGGTGAAGAAGCCCGCGGTGACGGCGTCAAGCCCGTATTCGGCGTTGAAATAGATGGTCAGCGAGGAGGACAGCCCCACGAAACCGCCGAAGGTGACGCTGTAGAGCAGCATCAGCCACCAGGCGTCGGCGCGGCCGAGCACGCTCATATAGGCGGTGAGGCGCTTGGGCTCCGGACGTCCGGGGGGGTCCTTGGCGAACAGCACGAACACCACGAAGGCCACGAGGAGCGGCAGGGCGGCGATGCCGATCACATTGTTCCAGCCGAGGGTCTGGGCGAGGTAGGGCGCAAAGAGAGCGGCCAGGGCCGTACCCGAATTGCCAGCGCCGGCGATGCCGAGGGCGAGGCCCTGATGCTCGGGCGGATACCAGCGCGAGGCGATCGGCAGGGCCACCGCGAAGGAGGCGCCGGCGACGCCCAGGATCAGGCCAAGCGCCAGCACCTGGCTGTAGTCGTGCAGGCCGAACCACCAGGCCGCGGCGAGGCCGGCCATGACGATAAGCTGGGACAGGATGCCGGTAGCCTTGGCGCCGATGTGGTCCACGAGAACGCCGTTGACCAAGCGCAGAATGGCGCCGGCCAGCACCGGGACGGCGACCATGAAGCCTTTTTCGGCGGGGTTGAGGTGGAAGGTCTTGGCGATGGCGACGCCCAAGGGGCCCAACATCACCCAGACCATGAAGGACAGGTCAAAATAGAGGAAGGCGGCGAACAGGGTCGGGAGGTGTCCCGACTTCAGGAAGGCGCGGCTGTGCATGGCGGATCTCGCTGCATGGGTTGGCGGAAAGCGACAGCGTCGTCGCCTTGACCACATCCGAGCGGCCGTCTTGCAGGGTCCGGAGCCTCTTTGCCCGAGGAACCACGCAAGGATGCATGGGGCGGGCCTCGCGAACCAATCTCAAACCAGTGCAGTGCAGCAATCGCGGCTGATCAGCCTATTTCGCGTGCAGCACGTCAATCAGGCGCCGGCGATTTGGGCGCCCAAGGCTTCGCCACCCTCGGAAAAGGCGTGACTCGCCGCCAGCTGCGCAACGATCCAGGCTTCGTCGCTAGGCGCGAGCCCTGGCCCCGGCGAGGCGACAAAGCTGATCCGATCAAAAGCCCCCGGCGTCCGGGCCGCCTCACCCAGATGCTCGGGACGGGCCATCAACTCCACCAACGAAGCGCGGTTCTCTGATTTAGCCGCCCAAGCGGCTCCGCGGCGGGTCGCCTCGACCAGAGCTTCACACGCCATCTTGTCGGCCGAAGCCAGAGCCGCACGGGCCACCAGAACCTTGTCCGGCGCCTGCGGCCACCGGCGCGCGCTGTCATCGACGAGCACGCCTAGGCCTTCGGCCACAGCCGCCTCGGGCCACGGCGCCCCGGCGCAGAATCCGTCCAGCTTTCCGGCCCGAAGTTCGCCGATCATGCGCGGCGGCGGCACGACGACGATGCTCACGTCGTCACCAGCTTTCAGGCCGTGCTCAACCAGATACGCCTGCAGCAGGAAGGTGTGGATCGACTGGGGGTGCACCGTGGCCAAGACCAGCGGCGACTTCCGCGGCGAGGCAGCCATTGAAGCGCTGCTCTCCGGTGCGAGCACCAAGCCCGCGCCGCCGTGATTCAGCGCCGCCAGCGGGACTACATCGCTCCGCATGGCCAGAGCCATCGGGGCGAGCAGCTGCGCCGCGTCCAGCACCCCATAGGCCAGCTTGTCGCGGATATTGGCCCAGGAGGGCTCGCGCATCAGCCTCACATCGAGCCCGGCATCCTCGAAGAAGCCAAGCGCGGCGGCTACAATCAACGGCGCGGCGTCGCACAGGGGCAGGAAACCAAGGGCGATGGGACCGGCGAGGCTCATTCGCTGCGCCCCCCTTTCAGAACTTCGGAGAAGGCCAGCAGGTCAGCAGCCACCGCGGCGATGGGTCGGCCATTGTCCATGGCGAGCTTGCGCAAGGTGCGGTAGGCCGCTTCCTCGTCGAGACCGCGCTCCTTCATCAAGAGCCCCTTGGCGCGATCTATGGTCTTGCGCGAAGCGAGGTCCGCCTTGGCCTTGGCGAGGTCGGCGCGCATGGCCTGCATCAGCTCGAAGCGTGTCACCGCGGCTTCGAGGATGGGTCGCACCCGTTCGGGCGCGAGCCCGTTCACCACATAGGCCGCCACCCCGGCGCGGATGGCCGCCTCCGCCGCACCCGGATCGGACCGATCGGCGAACATGACGATGGGCCGTGGGCTGCGTGCGCTGGCTTCGCGCAGGCTGTCCAGCGTATCGCGATCAGGACTGTCGCAGGCGATGATCACCAGGTCAGGCGCCAGTGCGGCGATCTGCGCCTCGGCGAATTGCGGCGCAGTGGCGATTTCGACCCGCCCCTCTTGGGTCAGGCCGTCGCCGCTCAGCCCCTCCACCACCAGGGCCGCACGCGCCGGGTCCGGATCGATGACGAGCACTCGCATGACCGCGAAAGGTGCAAAAGCCGCACAGAAATGCAGCGATTTTATCGCGCCGCCAGCCAACCGCTGCGCAAATGACTAAAAAATAGGCGCATCGCCGCAAAATGCGCCGCAGCTGGTGCGTGAAGGGCGTCGGTCAGATTACGGTCGAGCCTCGTATCGAGGCGCTCATGCAATCCTTTCTCGCCGCTATCCCGCTCGCCCATACATCGGTGGCGATCATCGGCGACGGCTCGGAAGCCGAAGCGAAGGCGCGCCTGTTCGCAGGATCGCCGGCCGAGGTCTGGCGCTTCGGCGAGGAGCTCACCCCGAACGCTGCTTTCGCCCCCGGCGTCCGCATCGTTAGTCGCTGGCCAGAGCCGGAAGACCTGGAACGCTTCAAGCTGGTGTTCATCGCCCATGATGACGCATACGCGGTGGACGCGTGGGCGGCGGCGGCACGCGCGAGCGGAGCCTGGGTCAATGTGGTCGACCAGCCGTCGAAGTGCGACTTCACTACGCCAGCCTTCGTCGATCGCGACGGTTTGGTCATAGGCGTCGCCACCGGCGGCCGCTCCCCAGCCCTGGCGCAACATGTTCGCGACCTGATCGCGGAGGTTGTTCCACCCCACTTCGCTGAGCTTGTGGCGCAATTGGAGGCGCTGCGGCCTGCAGTGTTCGCCGCCCTTCCCGACCCTGCCGAACGCAAGGCGTTCTGGACCTCGGCCATAGGGGACGCCTTGGCGATCCGTCAAGCTCCGAACGAGGTGCTTATGAGGGTCAATGGACCCGCCCGCCATCCCTCGCCAACGTCTGGTTCCTGGAGCGGCGCTTCTGTCCGCTAAGAGCCGAACCGGGCCCAACCCATTGTCGACGGCGGTGATCGAGCCTCCTCCGAGCAAGCACCAACATATTGCCCGCAGATATCATCGACCTTGATCGTTTTGATCGATATAAGCGCTTTTGGCCAATCTGATCTGCCGGAGCGACGCCCATGGACCTCTACATATCCGCCAGTGAAGCGGCGGAAATTTTGGGCGTCTCGGTCCAGACGCTTTACACCTATGTGAGCCGCAAGGGCATTCGATCGCAAAAGGTGTCGGGATCACGGGAGCGCCGCTATTGGGCGCCAGACATCGAGAGAATCCGCAGCAAGGAACGCCCGGACGCTGGGGCCCCTCGGGGAGGGCGACAGGAAACGGATATTACACTTCTCACGCCTGACGGTCCCTTTTATCGAGGCGAGAGCGCGCTGCGATTGTCCAAAACGCAGACTCTGGAGGAGGTCGCTGCGCACCTTTGGCAGGTCGAGGTGAATGCTGCATTCGGCGGGCCGCTGCCGGCGGCGCCGACGGAGTTCGCCGACCTCGCAAAAATGCATGTAGACGCCTCTTCGACGGACAAAGCGATCGCACTTCTACCGTTCTTGGAGCAAGCCAATCCCACGGCGTATGATTTGAGCCGGGAAGGCATGGTTCGCACTGGCGCCGACGTGTTGCGCTGGTATGCGGCTATTTTGACTGATCAGTCTGCGCCCAGCGCGGCTCCGCTGCACCTGCAGGTCGCCCAATATCTCAAGGCGAACGATGATGTGGCCGACCTGATCCGACAGCTGCTGGTGCTTTCCGCCGATCATGGATTTCGCGCGGGCGCCTATGCTGTACGAGCGGTCGCCAGCACGGGCGTTTCGCCATATCGGTCCGTCCTGGCTGGATTTGCGATCACGAATGGCCGTCGGACGCAATTCGGGCGGGTTGAGGGCATTCGGCGCCTGCTGGCCGAAATTTGCGAGAGTCGCGATCCGCGCTCCGCCATTGTCGCGCGCCTACAGGAAGGCGATGCGCTGCCGGGATTTGATACGCTGGCGCCCTACGCGCAATCGGGAGATCCCCGCGCCCGCCATATGCTAGACAGTCTGGAGCGCGTTTTCGGCGAGAACGAGGTGTTCTTGAAAACCGCTGATGCGATCGCCTTCGTCGAGGACCGGATGCGACTCAAGCCCAGTTTCGCCCTCGCCAACACCCTGTTCAGCGAGCTCATCGGCCTGCCGCGCCAAAAGGTGCTCTATATCCTCGGTCGCTGTGCTGGCTGGGTGGCCCACTCAATTGAACAGTACGAGTCTGGCCCGATCGAGCCGCGGGTTATCAGCTATCGCGGATCGCTTCCGAAACCTGACCGAGGCGCAAAATCGAACCGGGGCTACGAGATTGCCTGAACGCGCCGCACGCGGGGGCCCCCGATGGCGATGGCTGCCAGGGCCAAGCCCATACAGCCGCTAATCACAACGAATACGGCGATCGGCCCAGCTTCCGCGAGAACGAAGGCGATGACATACCCGCTCAACGCCGCAGCAACGCGGGTGAACGAATAGACGAACCCAGTCAGCCGCGCCCTGATCCGAATGGGATAGATTTCGCTCAGATAGTTGTGGCTGTTTACGCTGAGAATGGAGTTGCTCAGCGCGAGCCCGAGTCCGAAAAGGAGCCAGGTCGTAGGCGCGGCCGCTGCTGCAAAGGCGAGGCCGAACACAGTAGAGGCGAGGCC
>Ga0208597_1000632_pt1 | contig 13874 bp, 12 predicted proteins | sample LakMenEpi05May12_FD_150673 | JGI IMG/M metagenome (GOLD analysis project Ga0208597, IMG submission 150673) | Freshwater microbial communities from Lake Mendota, WI - 05MAY2012 deep hole epilimnion (SPAdes) | ecosystem: Environmental > Aquatic > Freshwater > Lake > Epilimnion/Euphotic zone ...
ACAACATGAAACCTAACATTTTTTTGAAAAAAATCATCACTGCAGGGCTCATCACGTTGCATCTCCCCACTCTGCTGTTAGGCCAGGACAAGCCCACCAAGCCAAAGGTGTCTGTACCTCCCGATGCTGAAGAGGCAGCCTACCCAGCGATCGAACGCTTCATCACCGTCATGGAAAAAATCCGGGCCGAGCACCCTGATGTGGACAAGGTCACTTATGATCGACTCGTGAATCATGCGCTCGAAGGCATGCTTTCTTCGTTAGATCCGCACTCCTCCTACATTCATCCGGAGATGGCTGCATTCATGAAAGGCGACAGCCAGCTTGATCCCGTCATCGCCTCGCTAGGCTTCACCGTTAGCCTGCGCGATTCAGGTCCCTACATCAGTGAGGTCACTCCGTTCAGCCCCGCCGCCAAGGCCAAACTCGATGTCAATTCTTCCATCCTCCGCATCGGCGATCAAGATGCCAGCAGCATGCCGTTTCCCACCTTGCTGGAACTCCTCCGCCGCCCCGCTGGTGAAATTTCACGCATCACTGTGAAAATGCCCACCGAACCCAAGCCCAGTGATCTCTCCCTCACCCACGTTCAAGTTCTCGAAAAAGCCGTCACCCACGCGATCTTACTCAAAAAACATCCTGGCATCGGCTACATCCGTCTTGCCCAGTTCACCGCAGGCTGTGCGGAGGAAATGGAAGCAGCCCTCGATGATCTCGAAGACCAAGGGATGAAACAACTCATCCTCGACCTCCGTGGCAATCCCGGCGGCGACCTCAATGCCACCGTCAAACTTCTCGGATTTTTTCTTCCCGCCAAGACTGCCGTCGTCACCGTGCGCACTCGCAATCCCGACGATTGGGAAACACTAGCAACGCCCGAGAACCAACGCCGCAAGCGTGATTACCCCATCACCGTGCTCATCGACCGCATGTCCGCTTCCGCCTCCGAGCTCACCGCCGCCTGCCTGCAAGACTTGAAGCGCGCCACCATCGTCGGTGAGACCAGCTTCGGCAAAGGCTCCGTGCAACACATCATCCCCATGGAAAATGGCACCGCACTGCGCATGACCGTAGCCACCTACCACAGCCCCTCTGGACGCACGCCGCATGGTGTCGGAGTCACCCCTGATATCATCATTGAGCCAACGAGCAAAACTCCCGGCATCTTTTCTCCGCCAGACCAAAATTCGTTAGATAACTGGCAAGACGCCGGCCTCGAAGCCAGCCTCAAGCTTTTTACCGAAAGCAAAAAATAACCGCATCGATCAAAACGAACCGCCCAGCGCGAGGTGTAGATCGATCCTCGACTGCAAGCGCTCATTCTTGAGCCGAATCAAGGAAGAGCGCGCGTTATTCGCCCGGCGTTGCGACTCTAACACGGAAAGAATGTCAGCACCCTCGATGCCCTCCGAGTAATCGCGCTCCGCTTGCTTTTCCGCCAGTGCCGCCTGCTCCACTTCTTTTTGCAAAAAGCCCTCCTGCGCTTGCAACGAAGTCTCCGCCGCAATCGCCGCTTCTACCTCTCGGAATGCCTCTAACGAACTCTGAGCATAATCATGGATCGCCGCATCATTGCGCGCCAGCGCCGCACGAGCTTCCGCTTGATCAGCACCACCCGTGTATAAGTTCTGAGTCAAGTTCGCTGCAATTGTCGAAACCAACTGGTCCACTTGAAACAAGCGCGAAAATGAAGCGCCCGAGGCCGCACTACCTGCCGACAGAGAAAGATCAGGCAAGAGATTTTTCCTCGCGGCATCCGCACGATTGGCCGTAGCATAGATCCTCGCGCGCGATGCTGCGAGATCTGGACGCCGCTCCACGAGCGATGCTGGCACACCCACAGGAATCGCTCCGCGCAGACTCGGCAATTGGCGAGCGGCCTGCGTCGTCGCCGCTGGATATCTGCCTAACAAAACTTCCAAACCACGGGCCGCGTCATCGCGCTCCAGTTGTCGTGATTTCACCAAGCGTTGCGCCGAGGATACGTTCGTTCGTCCAAGCTGCACATCCAGAGCTCTCACATTGGGGATCCCCGCTTTGTAGTTGCGCTCAATGATCCGCAGATTTTTTTCAAAAGAATCCAAGGTGGTCTGAGCGAGCACGAGTTGCTGTTGTGCGCTGATCAAATTGCAATAACTCTTCGCCGTCGTCGCCGCCAAGGATAAACGAGCATTGCGAAACTCTGCAACCGCGGCATCAAAGTCCGCTGCCGTAGCGCGATCAAGATCCTTCAATCGGCCCCACAAGTCCGCCTCCCATGAGGCCGAAAGAGATAAGCCGTAGCGCTCAGACGCGCCTGCATCCGTATCGGTGACTGCCGCAGAGCTTCCCGTTCTCAGTTGCGGCAACAGAGCCGCGCGCGATTGGATGGTCTGCTCACGTGCCGCACGCAATCGTGCCGCCGCAGCTTGCAAATTTTGATTGTGGTTCAATGCCTCCTTCACAGTACTGCGCAATCCAGCATCAGAAAAGCCGTCGAGCCATTGCTGCGAAATGGCCTGATTGCTGCCGCTCGTCGCCGCACTCCATACCGCAGGCGTATTGATCTTCAGCGATTGCTTCGGCTTAGCCAACATGCCCAGGCCACAGCTCGAAACCACAAACGCCAGCAAAGCGCATAACAAACATTTCAACGACATCGCCATGAAACTGTCAGAACGCCACGAATCTTTCAACTGAAACCCGATTCGCTGACACCAAAACATCAAGCTTTCTCCTCGATCTTTGCAGCCTGCCATTCCGCTTCCATCTCCTCCAAACTCGCCTCTTCTAGGCTAAGTTGTTTCCCCAACAAACGCTGCTCCATTTTCGCAAAACGCTGCTCGAATTTTTGATTCGCCTGCGCCATGATCACCTCGGGATCGAGCTTCCGAAACCGCGCGAGATTGACCATGCTAAAAAACACATCGCCGAGCTCCTCGGCAAACTTCTCGTCATCACCAGCATCCATCTCGGCTTGCAACTCGTCGATTTCCTCGCGAATTTTCCCCAGCACCCCCGCTTGATCTGGCCAATCAAAGCCAACCTTCGCCGCTTTTTTCTGCAACTTCGCCGCCCTTACCATCGCTGGCAAGCCCTTGCCGACCCCATGCAAATAGGGTTTCGTCTGCTCACCTTTTTCCGCACGTTTGATGGCATCCCACTGAGCCAATACTCCATCCGTATCACTCACCGATGAATCACCATACACATGCGGATGACGGTGCACCAATTTATCCGCTACACCCTGCGCCACGTCATCGAAGCTGAAGTCACCACGCTCCTGAGCCAGCTCGGCATGAAATACCACCTGCAGCAACAAATCGCCCAACTCCTCGCGCAAATGCAGCAGATCCCCCGAACGGATCGCATCCACGCACTCATACGCCTCTTCGATTAAGTTGCTCACCAGTGATTCATGCGTCTGCTCGGCATCCCATGGACATCCACCTGGCGCCCGCAGCCGATGCATGATCGCCCGCAGGCGTTCCATTTGTCGCACAGGCTCCTTACATGACATCATCTCCGAATCGTCCATGGAAAAATCCTGTCGTAATCGCCAAGAAAAAGCAAGGTCAACTACCATGTTTGGTTTACAGACAATCCAACAACACCATACAAAAAAATCCGTAAAATCCTGCTAATCCGTAAAATCCGTCGTAATCAAATGCCACAAGTTGTAAGTGAACTCATCGCCAAAGGATCAATATTCTAGCAAAATTTTTCCTTTTGCGAATTTTGCGTTTTTTTGCGGCCAAAAACCTCCGCCAATCAAGCCGTCACCTGCCGCAATCCCGCTTCCCAGCCCTCGGGCGGAGCATCCAGCACGACCCAGCTACGGCATCCTCCATAACGAGCCTCATACGGGAAAACCCAGGGCTGAGCCAAGGCATATACCTGAACCTTCGCCACATGAATGCTACCCTTGCTCATCCCCTTTCCCTCCCAATCAAATCGATCACGTACCGTCTGATCGCTATAGACATGCTGCGAATCCCATTGCTTCACTTCATCCCAATCGGTCAAGGTGCGTGCCCACTCGGCTTTGACAAAATGCGTAATCGCAATCGGATCGCCCTTTTGCCACTCGGGCAGGACATCGACCACGGGAGCATCTGCTTTGACTTGATCACCCGTTGCATGGAACCGCGTCGGGAACAGGAAAAAACTCTCATGCGCAAAGGAAAATCCCTCACGCCCCTCATGAATGCCGCCCTTGCGCAGAATCACCGTCTGTTGACCACTCGCCAGGGCCTCACACACACACTGCCATTCCTTAAATCCCATCCATGATTCCATGCCCACAGCTACCCAAGCTCATGAGAGCATGCAAGCGTTTTCTGAATGCGCTTGTGCCTCCCCTCCGCTTGTCAGAGCTAGCCTGATCGATTCCGTTAAGCCCCCACGCTTGGGTCAAAGTCTTTCGGCGCGCGAACGATTTTCTCCACGGCATGCTTGGTGACGAGGTTCCCCCCGCTCGCCCGACCTTTGATCGCGACTTCGGCGAAGTGGAACGGACGACTCACATTGCGCAGTCTCAATTGCGGTTTCAGATGCACTAACAACATCTGCGCTGCGCTGTCTTCTTCCGTCTTGTGAATCGCAAAGTATAAAATGCGCGTGCCAGTTTTTCCTTTCGCCAGATCGTATTCCTTGTCACGCGTCACGCCACCCACTTGGAAGCGCTTGGCATAGACGGCGCCCTCTTTGCCATCACGATAGATGATGGAGTAATACAAAGGATCGTCCTTGCGGAAAACAGCACAGTGAATCGGCTTTTGTCCGATGAATCCCTTGTCGGCAATCTTCATGACTTTCATTTTGCCATCTTGGGTAAAAGCGATGATATCATCGATGGTCGAGCATTTTTCCACGGCCTCATCTTTCTTAAGACCATAGCCCGCAAAGCCGTTTTTCCAATCGACATAGAGCGTCTCGGTGGCAGCGACCACTTGCGTGCGGTCCACCCGATCAAAGGTCGCAATCTCGGTGCGACGCTCACGCCCTGTGCCATACTTTTTCTTGAGATCCTCAAACCACTTGATCGTGTATTGATTCAGACGCTTGAGATTTTTCTCCGTGGCATCGATGTCTTTTTCGAGCGCTTTGATTTCTTCATCCGCTTTGAATGAATCGAACTTCGAGATGCGTTTGATTTTGATCTCCGTGAGGCGCACGATGTCTTCCTCCGTCACCTCCCGCTTGAGCAATTTCTTGAACGGGGTCAGGCCATCGTCGATCGCTCTGATCACCGCTTCCCAAGTCTCGCATTCCTCGATGTCACGGTAGATGCGGTTCTCGATGAAAATTTTCTCCAGCGAGCTGAAATGCCATTTCTCGGCGAGTTCACCAAGTCGGATCTGCAATTCCATGCCGAGCAGATCTTTGGTGTGCTGCGTATTGCGGCGCAGAATTTCTGAGACTCCCAAGAACTGCGGCTTGCCATCGAGGATGACGCAGGCATTCGGTGAAATCGAAAGTTCACAATCAGTGAAGGCATACAGCGCATCGCGTGTGGTTTCGGCATCGGCACCTGCAGGAAGATGCACGAGGATATCGACATGTTCCGCGGTATTGTCCTCGATCTTTTGGATCTTGATTTTCCCTTTGTCCGCTGCCGCGACGATGCTTTCCATCAAGTTCCCCGTGGTTGTGCCAAATGGGATTTCCAGAACGCGTAGCAGACCTTTTTTCTCTGTGGAAATTCTCGCCCGCACCCGCAAGCGCCCGCCGCGCAGGCCATCGCGATACTCAGAAGCATCCATGATACCAGCCGTCGGAAAATCGGGCACCAAGGTGAATGGCTCACCGCGCAGAATGGCGATGCTCGCATCAATCAGCTCATTGAAATTGTGTGGCAGCACCTTGCAAGCAAGACCCACCGCGATCCCCTCCACGCCCTGAGCCAAGAGCAGCGGAAATTTGACGGGTAAGGTGACGGGCTCCTTGTTCCGACCATCATAACTCGGCGTCCAGTCGGTCGTTTTCGGATTGAAGGCAACTTCCAGCGCGAACTTCGTCAAGCGCGCCTCGATGTATCGAGAAGCCGCCGCGCTGTCACCCGTGAGAATGTTTCCCCAGTTTCCCTGGGTATCGATCAGCAGATCCTTCTGCCCGAGCTGCACCATTGCATCGCCAATGGAGGCATCACCGTGCGGGTGATACTTCATCGTATTGCCGACAATGTTGGCGACCTTATTGTAGCGACCATCGTCCAACTCCTTCGTCGAGTGCATGATGCGGCGCTGCACAGGCTTGAGGCCATCGTTCAAGTGCGGCACGGCACGCTCCAGAATTACGTAACTTGCGTAATCGAGAAAGTAATTGGAATACATCGCCCCGAGGGAGGTAGGGAGCTCAGAGTCAGTCGTCATCGGCGAAAATGATTAAGCCCTCCAAAGGAACTACGCAAGCCCTTTTTGTCCACAAACATCGCAGAGCCCTTGGTCATGAGAGCGATCTTGCGCCAATCAGCGGGAACTACCACAAAAAACACAGAGCACAGGTAAAGAGAACAACCTCCCCCGTCGCAACGCGACGCCTCAACCCCGAGCCCACGATTTCAATCGTGGGACGATCCCCACAAAAACCACCTCACGCGTCGCAAGGCGACGACTCAACCCCGAGCCCACGATTTCAATCGTGGGACGCTCCCCACAAAAAACATTTCACGCGTCGCAAGGCGACGCTTCAAAATAGATAATCGTTGGAATATACTCGTTTCCAAGAACCGACCCCATTCACCCCATTCACTTTCACTTCGCTGTAATTTTCACCGCCATCTTCTTCTATCCATAGAATGCATCCTCTGGAACTCGACGATTTGTTTTGTAAGTTTTCCGACTGGGTCATGGAATGAATTTCACAGCATTAAAGAGAAAATAGGGCAAGAATGACATGATCGCGCCAACATAATTCCGAAGAATTAATGGGCGGTTTCAATAATTTTTCTCTCTAATTGATCCAAGGTATCTTCGTGATATAGAGATACATCATGCTCTCGAAACAACTGCGTAACTCTTGATTTCACCGATGAATTGAGGTTACCAAACGATCCAATAACGATCATTTGGCATTGTCCTTTACCCTCGATCCCATGCTTAAATAGCAGGTGCCCCTGCACAGCGATTTGACTTGCCGCTTTAAAAATGGGCCCTTCGCTTACCTGATTGTAATTTTGTTTTTGAATCAAATTAAAAGAACCATTTTGATAGCTGTATGGCACCTCAATTTCATTCTCCATGATCGGCAAACGAATTTTAACATCATGTTGTACCAGATTTTTCAGACGATCTGAATGCATCATCTCATCAAGACGCTCAAATAAAGCTGGAGGCATTACTTTTTCGTATTTCGCACCCAAGTCTACAAGCTCTGCATAAAGCTGGGCCAATTCGGTTTGTGGATTTTGCACCCGCACTGGTCTTAGCTCTGAAATTTGTAATTCATTCGCGAGAAGTGATTGAAATTTTCTGAAATTGTCTAAATTCCTAAGAGTTGGATCATGCAATAGTCGATTCTCCAATCCTTTTTTCATGATTTTGATTTGCTGCAAATCGCCGACTTGTTCACCGAAGAACTTGCGAATGCGTTCGTTCTTCACATTGATTCTGCAATCAAGGAAGTTGATTTCAGGGCAAACCAAGACTACACCCACATTTGCCTTCTCCATACGAGAGTGGTCGGGGCAGTATTGGATTAAACCGTAGTATCCTGTGCATGCGGCCTTCATGTCTTAAAATAGTTCGTTTTGTGGAAATAGCGAGGAAGTGAAATTTGCTGACAACCAATTACGCCGATCTACTAAAAAGTCAACAATTGCCTTTCGAATCTCGTCCGACACGTCCCAATCAACGGGGATGTCTGAGGCGATTGCTTGAATTTTATCAATAGGCACCGAGTTCATGGCTGCAACGGCTGCTAATGCATCTTGACGTTGCATTTTTTCCTGAAAACTAGGAAAAACACCATAAGCAATCTGTTCACGGACTCTATCAATGCGTGCCATATCTGGACGCAACGGGGAACCACAGGTGAAAATGTGAGAATGATCTATCGCAAGCAGGCGTAGTTTTCCTGATTGTGTTGATTCACGGGAAAAAAAGACATTTCCGAGATTGATGCGAGGACGAGGTGGCGGCCGAAAGCGATCGCAATTCAACGTCCATTGATCAAACAGCACAAGTTTCGCAATATCTTCAATATTTTCAATCGTTTCAAGTTCTTTGGCTGTACCGCTCCAGGTAAATCCTTCTACTTTGCGCGTGCTCCAAGCAGTTCCTGGCATGGCATTTCCGGATGGCTTTAGTGCGATTTCTGGAAATCCATCGTAGTAAAATAGACTCCAGTCAAGTGTGGGCAAACCCATCTCGGACGCCAGTCTTGTTCCAACGTATTCTGTAGCAAGAACATGGGGCCCTTCAGGATTGCCAAGAAATTTCACATATCCTGCACCCGCATCAGTGACAGCTTCCACAACCGATGTGCCAGAGGGAAATACGCTCGCCACGCGCCTGATCAGTTTTGGGTTCCATGAAGTTATTTCTGACATAATCTGTATGAATGGTTCAGATATCCAATTTTGGCAAGCCTGCCACGATCTTGTTGGTTTCTTCGCTTACGGTGATGACTCTTTGGAGGAGTTCTAGGGGGGATTGGGGATTGTTCATGGTTTCGGTGGCGTAGAGGTTGGCGTCGTTGGTGATGCCCTGTGTTTGCCAGTGCTGATACCTCTGCGCGTAAAAGGCCAGACCTTAGCTCCTTGAGCATAGGGCTCGCTACCGTAGTGATCGAGGATGGAAAGAAGTGGAAACACGTGGTAGCGCATGAGTGACTGCAAATTTGAACAGTTCTAGCGAAAACGTATTCATATGGGAAGCGGAAAATTTGCGGATTTTGGTTTTTTGAATAAAGTGCGAAGTGATCAGTGCGAAGTGATCAGTGCGAAGTGATCAGTGCGAAGTGATCAGTGCGAAGTGATCAGTGGAAAGTCTCTGGGCTTGGCTTGATGAAATAAAGGGATTGCGAGGCAGATCCCCTTACCTCTGGGGCTTGGGTTGATGAAACGAAAGGGATTGAAAATCCCTTCTCCTTATTGGTTCTGGGTATGATGGAAGGCGACTTTTTCGCCGTAACGCTTGAGCGCGGCAATGATCAGCGGTTTTGTGGCGATTTCTACGTCTCCTATGCCTTCATGTTCTTGGAATTTTTTCCGCAGGCGCGACTGTAGTAGGGGTACAAGCATGTTGAGTGCATCGTTTACTTCTTTCTCAATCAAATCATTCACTGTATCAGCTGCAAGGCGCGGTTGGTCAACGGGTTTTGGAGGAGCATCTCGTTTTTCGCGTTCTTCCTTCCAGCGCTCTACCATCTCAGTGAATTCGTCGGCCTGCCGTTTGAGCCACGTGTCATGGTGGCGTTGGGAGATCAGGTCTTTTTTTTCGACGTAGTAGCAAGGCGCGTCAAGAGGTTCTTTTTTCCGTAATTTCTTTTGCGTGGCATCAATGGTGTTTTTTGTAGCGTGGCATTTCTAATGATGAAGGCGTTTCCCCCATTGAGGGAAACGCCGTAAAATGATAAATTCTATAAGTGTTATACCGTCGTATTGCTGGCCGGTGGAGCTGCTTGCGCCGGGGCGGCTTGGCCGAGATCGCGGATGATGCGGGTGGCTTGCCAGGTATCGGCAAAGCGTTTGCCGTCACCGGTTTTGCGGAAGCGGAGGACGAGGCGGTCCATTTTCCCGAGGAGTTCGCCGACTTCGCGGAACTTGGGACGCAGTGTGTTCGTAAGAGCCTTGCGGCCTGAGATGGCGGCGGCGGGGCTGGCGATGATGGTCTCAAAGTCAGCGGTTTCTTTGGCGAGGGCAATGGCATCGTTGAGTTCCAGCCCGTAGTCGGCTAGCTCGGCAGCATTGGTTGCCAAGGCGCTGTTAAGGTCTTGGTGAAGTAGTCGGGCTTTGGCGATGAGTTCGGTATCGCGCATGCGTTGCCATGCGCTCAGCGTGAGGTCGATGCGTGCGGCATCGGCTTGGCGATTGACGGACTCAAACCACCCAGCGAGAGCTTGGCTGATCTCGTGGGCGATGGATTCGAGTTCTTGTTCCTCGCGGGCTTTGTCCTCCGCAAAGCCCGTGGTGGCGGCTTGTTGGCTGGCAATCAGCACCGTGAGGTCATTCACTTTCACTGCCAGTTGCCCGACGAGTGCGGTGAAGGCTACAGGCGGTTGATCGAGCCACACCGGCTTGAATTCCGCGGAACTCAAGAGGCGCTGGACGGCAAGGTGCATGTTTTGACGGTTGGCGAATTCGTTGATCATACTGTTGTTTGGTTTGTGTTTCGTTTTGGTTGTTTACTGTTACTTGGGGGGAGAGGGGTGCCAGAGACGAAATGGCCGTTGCGTTCAACGAAGTGGCCGTTGTGGGGCATTAAATGGCCGTTGCGGGGGATTAAATGACCGTTGCGGGGCATTAAATTGCCGTTACAGGGCATTAAATGGCGATTGCGGGAGGTAAAATGTTCATTACGACAAACTAAATGCGCCTTGCAGGGGGCGAAACGGCTGGTGCGAGCGGTTAAATGGCGTTTGAGGGCGGTGAAACGGCATTTACGAGCGTGGGAATCATGCTCAATTGCAGCACTCACGGTGTTTTTGCCGTTCAGGGGAGAGTAGCTCATGCATAACATCTGCATAACAGATGAATGTTTGCATCTAACGAAATTTTGTCAAAATCATTTTTTGCGAAGTGTCACCAAAATGAAATTGAACCAAAGGGCCGCGCCCCATGAACAGACATTTCTGCTCTTGGATCTGATGCCCCCCTCCCCAGTAGCATAACGACGACTCAACCCTGAACCCACGATTTCAATCGTGGGACGCTCCCCACAAAACCCACAGCGTGAACAAATGGGGTAAGGCGAATGGCGTTCCATTCCAAGCTCATGCCCACTGAACTTTTCATCCCTGGATTTACCTGTTTCGTCACATTATTCTGGATGTGGCGATTCATATGCTTATTCCCAATGCTGCTGTTCGCGGGAAGCTTTCCCATGCCATGGTTGTCATGGTCGGTGATCAGCAATTCAAATGTTAACGAACTATCCTTACAATTAATTATGAAAATTACCACTGTATTCGCGCTAGCAACCCTAGCCATCGGTAGCATGATCCATGCTGCGACCGTTCAAATCACCCTGAACCTAACCTATACATCGAATTCACCCGCGGGTTTCATCGATGTCACGGGAGACGGCACCCCAGAAAATGTCGAGTTTAACGTGATGAACTTCGGCTCATTTTTAATGATGGATATTCGTAGCTATGATGGCTCTGGTGGATATACGGGTGTTGCTTTCGTTAATAAAGAATTTGGTGAAGTCATGGGCCAAGGTCAGAACGCGCCAGTCTATTTCACAGATTTGCGGATTAACGGCGGAGCAAAGACCTTCGGAATCCTTCAAGGGACCTGGTTTAATCATCCATTTAATCCTTCCGTCACGATCGCCCGCGTGGTGTTTGACGATACCTCGACCGTAGATCCGACGGGAGGAAATTTGGCTCCTGTTTACAATGAGTTTGTTGCCAACGCAGTGCCTGAGCCATCGGCCTTAGCGTTGCTCGGCCTCGGTACTGTGGGATTGATCGGCCGCCGCCGCCGGAAATAAGGAAATGGTGATCAAGCATGGTGCCGTTGGCAATTTCCTATCTAAAGAAGTCGACGGCATCATGTGGCTTTGTCATTGATGCGAGTTTTTCTGTTCATCGTGAGGTATTTGGTGAATCCTTTCAAGCCGATGCAAATAATCTCTGAGAGTCCGGTGATATCGAAAATGGAGAATGGAGTTCCGACGCCAGCGAGTTGGTTTTTCCGAATGCTGGCGGAGAGTCATCGCACGATGTTTTTCTGGTGCCTGCAAGTGACTTACTGGGGCGGCATCGGGCTGGTGATGTTTTTGATTGCCTCGATTATCCGCCCCAGTGAACCAAGTGCCTCGAGCTTCATGATGATGAGGGTGGTGCTGGGGCTTTTGCTGAGTGGCGGACTACGGGAGATCTATCGGCTGCCCGTAGCACGCCAAGTAAGAGGGAGTAAAAAAGTGCTGATGGTTGTCGGCAGTTGCTCAGCCCTTGCCTTGATAGAATGGTTCATTAACATTCAATTTACGAACTTGCCGTCCACCGACGTAGCATCGCTTTTTCATGGCAGCAAGGCAGTCGCATTGCGATTTATCATGTTATTAGTGTGGAGTGGTTTTTACGTTGTATTCCACCAACTCGAAAGTGCGCATGCACTGGAGCTACGGGCACTACGCGCAGAGGTCGCCGCGCGCGAAAATCAGCTGCGCCACCTTCAGGCACAGATCAATCCCCACTTTTTGTTTAACGCCCTCAATACGGTTCTTGCTAGCAAGGATGATGCGGAAGCCGTCAGAGAAGTTACGCAGGGACTTGCAGATTACCTGCGGTTTTCATTGCGTGAAACAGCACCACTGGAGCCGCTGGGGAGAGAAATTGATGCACTGGAAACCTACCTTACCGTGCAGCGCATCCGCTTTCGCGAAAAGCTGGTTTTTCAAATCCAGTGCGAAACGGCGGCACGAGCCGTCAAGGTACCGCCGATGATGATCCAGCCTTTGCTCGAAAATGCATTCCATTACGGAGGCAAGACCAGCCCACTACCACTTCGAGTCAAATTAAACGCAATCTTGGAAAAAAATGCACTCATTGTGACAGTGGCTAATACCGGCCAGTGGGTTCCAACTGAGAATCAACTATCGACTGGAATTGGCATCCGCAGCCTGCGGCAGCGACTTCAATTGCTGATTGGAGAGACATCATCCATCACTATAAGTGCAGATGAGGAATGGGTATCAGTGACCATTCACATTCCGTTAAGCGCCCACTCACGAGACACCCTATTATGATTTCTGTCCTACTCATGGATGACGAACCTGCCGCCAACGCACGCACCCGCGGGCTGCTTGAGGCTCATCCGAAAGTACTAGTCATCGGCGTAGTCGAGAGCGTGGCGGAAGCCATTGCATTTATGAAACAGCGCAAACCCGATGTCATTTTAATGGATGTCAACTTGCCCGGCCAACACGGATTGGAATTGCTTCCATGGGTAAATGCCTCGCAAACCGCGATTGTTTTCGTCACAGCCTACGATCATTACGCGGTAACCGCCTTTGACGCGGGCGCTATCGATTATATGGTCAAGCCTGTTAGTCCAGAGCGTCTGGCGCTCATGGTTGAGCGCATGGAAGCAAGCATCACCAAGAGGCAACAAAAAACGGAAGCCGAGACAAACAAGTGCAGGCTGCTTCTACACGATAGTCTCTCGTTTGCTGTCAGTGGCACTAAGGAGCTCAGAATTTGCCAGCTTTCGGATATTGTCTGGATCGAGGCGATGCAAAATTACTCCCGGATTCAGTTAAAAAATGAGCCGAACATACTGACTGTACGCCGAAGCTTATCCGAGTGGCAAGAGCTTGCGGGCGAACCTTTTTTCTTCCGACTCACGCGTTCCTTAATGATCCAGATCGATTCGCTGCGCTCGACCGAATGGAATTCACGCAACCAAAGTTTTCTTCGTTTCGATCAAGTGATGCAACCCTTGTCAATCGGGCGTCAGGCCGCAGCGCGGCTGAAAGAGATCCTCACGAAGCGTGAGCATTTTTGAATGAGCAAAAAGATTATGTGTTCGCTCATCTTTTATTAGCACTCCTATCGCTCCCTGTTTCATCGTCATTACTTCCTTGGCAGTTTCTTGACTCTGGGAAACTTGGGATCTCCTGCATCTGCGGGAAGGCTGGCGTTCCAGGCCAAGAGAGCTTTTTTCAGATCTCGGGCGACCTCGGGGTGTTGCTTGATGAGGTTGTTTGACTCGGTGGCATCGT
>Ga0208597_1000634_pt1 | contig 13865 bp, 7 predicted proteins | sample LakMenEpi05May12_FD_150673 | JGI IMG/M metagenome (GOLD analysis project Ga0208597, IMG submission 150673) | Freshwater microbial communities from Lake Mendota, WI - 05MAY2012 deep hole epilimnion (SPAdes) | ecosystem: Environmental > Aquatic > Freshwater > Lake > Epilimnion/Euphotic zone ...
CGCAGCTTACTTCGTGAATCATTCTGATGAACCAAACTTAATTCACGACAGAGAGCGAGATATTTACTATGCCGCAAGAAAAATTCAAATTGGAGAAGAGCTTACGTGTAAATATTCTTCAGACGAGATTGATTGGGTGTAATAATGTTTGATGAGTGCTGCATATACAGGAATAACTATTGAACAGAGAGGTTGCTATGATTTAACGCTTACTATTCAACGAAGCAATGGCATTTATAATTTAAGTGGAGTCACTCTCACTGGTCAAATTCGCAGAAGCTTTGATGATGCTTTGCAAGCAGTTCTCACGACAGAAATTATTAGCATACCAAGTGGTATTGCAAAAATCAGTTTGAATTCGGCGCAAACGCTAAATCTCGATTTAGCGCCGTCTTATTGGGATTTATATGCAGACAAATCTGGCGAATGCCCAGATAAATTGATGCATGGTCCTGTTTATGTCATTAAATCTGCAACTAATCCATGAGCGAATTTACAATAAATGTAGTTCAAGATCCATCGACAATTATTGATATAAATAATTCAAATCAAACTGTGTCTTTGAATATCCTTGAAGACCAGTATAACTCTATTCAAGTAAATGATAACTCTAATGATGTATTATTGAATCCTTCTGTTTTTTACAATGGAATCAATATCGTCTATTTAAGTGGCGTAAGTGGTGAGCTTCTTCACAATACTTTTGGTGATTTGCAGGGGGGATCTACTGGTCAATATTATCATCTTTCATCTGGACAGTATTTCAATTTAATTACTGGCGCAGTTGTTAGACCAAATGAAACTGGTTCATTTTTAACTATAGGATCGGCAGATCTTCGCTATGTTGGTCTTGCTGGAGATCAAACAATTAGCGGAGCCAAAGCTTTTGTTTTACGACCAAGTGTTAATGGCACAGGGGTAATGCTTAGTGGAGAGGCTGTGAGTGTCAATACAGGAGAATTAACAGGCGCTTTTTACCCGCTTAATAGCAATCCAAGTAACTATATTACAGGAAGTGTTGTAAGACCTTCTGAAACTGGTGTATTTTATCCAACAAGTAACCCAAGTGGTTACATTACTGGAGTTGATCTTTCTGCTTACGTTACTGGCAATGTGGTAAGACCATCTGAAACGGGCAATTTTATCACCGCTTCGCAAACTGGAGCGTTTTACGCTGCCAGCAACCCTTCGGGATTTATTACAGGTGTTAATTTATCTAACTATTCTACAATTGCTTTCTCGACTGGAATCAGTGGTTCTTTACAAAATCAAATAACCAACTTAAACAATCAAACGGGAAACTATTATCCAACAAGCAATCCTTCTGGATTTATTACAGGAGTCGATCTTTCATTCTCTGGCAACTATTATACCAAAAGCGAATCTGAATCCAGATACGTTAATACAACTGGCGCGGAAACAATACTTGGAGACAAAACCTTTCATGATAAAGTATATATCAACAATTTGTATGTCACTGGTCTTGAAACAATCGTAAATACCACAAACACGAATATCGCAAGTAATTTCATCATGCTTAATTTGACTGGTGGGGCAGTTGATGGTGGTTTGTTTTTTGTAACTGGTGCTGGTTTGACTGGTATCAATGATTCTGGTGCGATTCTTGGTTTTGATCATTCAGATAAGTTTAAGTTTGGAATTGGAACTAGAGCTAGCGATCTAAGTGTTTTAGATACGATAGCTTCCGTTGAAGAAATGACGGGTATTAGTGGTAGCTTGCAAACCCAAATAAGCTCTTTGTCTAATGCTACTGGTTCTTATGTTTTAAATTCTCAGACTGGTGCATTTTATTCTGTAAGTAATCCCTCTGGATTTATTACTGGAGTTGATCTATCTACTTATGCGACAATCACTAATCTCGCTGCGACAGGTTCGACGCTACAAACAAACATCAATAACCTAAGTGGCGTTTACGCGACCATAAGCAATCTTAACAGCACTGGAAGCTCTTTAGATTCTAAAATTAGTTTACTTAGTGGTAGTTCTGTTTTGCTTTATGGTGATCAAACTATTTCTGGTGTTAAAACTTTCACTACAGGAGTAAATATTAGCGGAAATCTAACAGTTGATACAAATACATTGTTTGTTGATAGTGTCAATAATAGAGTAGGTATCGGGACGACTACACCACAAAGTACTTTCATGCTTGATGTTAACGGTCAGGTTGTGATAAGAGGTGATAATTATCTAAATGGTAGCTTAAGAGAGTTTGGTGCGAATGCTTATAAACTCTCTAAAGCTGGAGATAGTTGGATTAATGGCGGTAATGTCGGCATTGGCACAACAACTCCAGCTGCCCCTCTTCACATTAATACATCACTGAGTGGTGTAGCCGTAAGAATAGGTCAAGACGGTACAGTAGGTAGATTAGAGTTTGGTAATGTTAATGTTGCATTAACTAGAATATCTAATCAACTAGCATTACAAGGGTTTGATGGCTTTACATTCGGTACTTCGAGTGGTGAAAGAATGAGAATTGATTCTTCTGGTAATGTCGGCATTGGCACATCATCTTTAATAGGCAAGTTAGATGTTGCTGGAAGTCTCACAACTACAACTCCTTCTAATGTTTTGGTTCTATCTCGACCTTACAATCCTGGAGTAGCATTTCATACCGCAGCATCATTTAGACTATCCAATCCTAATACAAACGTAAACAATACTAGACTAGACATAGCGTTACAACAAGGAAACTCAGTATCACCAGTAACACCTGACACTACAGTTATGACGCTTCTAGGTGATGGTCGCGTTGGTATTGGAACAACATCGCCGTTAACTCCATTACATACCTATACCGCAGGTAATAATTCACTAACGATTGAAGCTGGAGCTGGCGATTCTCAAGTTATGTTGAGATCCGCAGGATCGCTTAAATTTCTATTTGGCTATGAAGATTCTGATGATGGTTTTAGAATTTATAATTATGGAACATCAGCTACTTCACTTTTTGCAAAATCAACAAATGGTTATATCGGCATTGGAACAGTTGCTCCAAATGAAAGATTAACTGTCAGTGGAAATGCAAATATAAGTGGAAATATAAGTGCCAACAATCTTGTTTATAATACAGGAAATCAAACCGTAAGTGGAATCAAAAACTTCCAATCTGTTCCATTGGTTAGTGGCGAAGAGGTTTACTATAAAAAGAACGTAGTATATTTTACTGGAAATAATTTTACTCCAGATGCGAATCTTGCAAGAACTTTTGAATATGTTTTAACTGGACTTGCAGGTGCAAGCGCCACTTTGAACGCGCCAATCAATATGAATAATGGCGAAAATATTGTAATAAAAATAAAACAAAGTCCAAGCGGTAGCAACAATATCATATTTAATAGTAATTACAAATTCCCAGGAGGAGTTATTCCCTCTTTAACTTTGACACCAAGCAAAGCAGATATATATACAGCGCTTAAAATAGATTCTAATTTTTATTCGACTTATATTAAAGATTTTATTAATTAAAAAATATGTTTTTACCATTTTCGAATTTAGACAAAAATACCACAACAGAAAACTTATTATATCCGAACGGTATAGTTTACGCTTCTTTGGTTAAAGATAATATTTTGTATCTTGGCGGATCTTTTAATTCACTTTGTGAAGTTTATCCAAGTTATGCAACATTAGATAATGAACTCAATATTTATCCAGCAGAAGTAGATACTAGAACATACGGAACAAGAAACAATAAAGGAGTTGTTGATACTACAGTAGATCAGTATGGAAATAGATATTTACTTGGTGGTTTTTCATCGGTGAATAATCTTTCTCAAGTGCCATTCCCAGATGGAAGAATTTCTCAATCCCCAGCGAATTTTTTATTTGGAAAAATAGGATTGGCGCAAATTACTCCTTCGGGTTTAAATACTGGACTTGGATTGAGTCTTGGCGGCGGAACAAGTTTGAGAAATATACAAAGCATTGGCTCTGGAATATTTTTCATGCATGGTGGAAATAATATAGCTGTGTTTACAGGAAATGGAGCATTTAACGCTGCAAGTTATAATTATGGTTTATATAATCAGACTGTTATGAAATTTAATCTGCTTGAAAATCCTGCTAATAATTATAAATGGGCTTTAAGGGCAGACCAGCTTTGGACTCAAAATTTCTCAAACGCCACTAAAACAGATGGTCCTCCAATAGATTATTTTGCAGATACGGGAAATTTTTATCCTAATAAAACTGGAATTTGGATCGCTGGACAATTTACAACTGCGGCAGGAGTCGTTTGCAATCGCTTGGTATGTTTAGATTATGTAAGCGGAACTTATATTACTGGATTAACCATAGCTAATGGTCCCAATGGTAATATAGATCAAATCTTAAAATATGGAGATAAAATTTATATCATGGGTCCCTTTACAACTTTTAGTGGAGTATCCAGAAATCGAATGGCGGCAATAAATCTGCCAAGTATGAGCTTATCTCCATTTAATCCCAATGCTAATAGCACCATCAGACAAATGGCAACTGGAGCAAATGGTATGTATTTGGTGGGAGATTTCACTACTATTAATGGATCAGGTGGAAACTATCAAAACATCTGCAAAGTTGATTACGAAAGTGGGCTTTTAATTACAGGCTTTAGACCAAAATTTAATTTTGGAAATAATCCTTGTGGAAGTATTGCTGAATTTGGTGATAAAGTTATTATAAATTCGACAACACCTAACAATAGAAGCTGGACATATAAAATTGATAATCGTCCGACAAGTGGTCCTTTGATACCTGATTATCATAATCCAATAGCTTTTCCTATAGTAATAGATAATATTAGCGGTTTAACCACTTATACTGGTTTAGGCTATGGAGCTGGTACCACAAATGTATATCAAGGAGATCAAAGTTCTATTGCGGGTTTTAATGTGATTAAAAAAATAGATAATAAAATACATATTTTTGCCAAACAAGGTGGAGCTTTTGTGCAGAAAGTACCTAGAAACAATGCTTTTGCAGTCGATCTAAATACGAATAGAATAACAGAATGGAATCCAAATCTCCAAATGATCAACGCTGCTACTAGCGCATACTCTCTCGCTAATGATACGCAAGCAGTATATTGTATGCATCTTGATACGGGAGATAATACAATAACAATTGGCGGAAGATTTAATACTGTAAATGAATCTAACAACGCTTCTAAAATCAGAAATTCTATAGCTATTGTAGATGCCATCAGCGGTGGGTTAACAACAAATTTAAATGTTAATTTGGGAGTAAATTACGATGTTATAGCAATCGAAAAAAGTGGAAGTACGCTATTTTTGGGCGGAAACTTTATTTCTGGAACCGTGCCTAATAGATACAACAATTTTATAGGACTAGACATAAATACTAATGCGCCAACTCATGGAAGAAATTTTGAAATTAATAATAACCTTTTTGGTTTAAATTCTAATAAAACTTCCAGTTCAAAAGTTTCCTGCATGAAAAGGAAAGACAATCTTCTTTATGTCGGAGGAACTTTCGACACAGTAAGCGGAAATAATAGATATGGAATTTTTTGTTTAAATATACAAAATAACACAATAACAGATTTTAATTTAAACCTTGACAGAGGCGATGTCAAAGCCATGGATATAGATCCATCTACTAATACTTTGTATATTGGTGGCGGATTTAGATCGGTATTGGGGCAAGAAAGAAATTATGGCGCAGCTATAAATTTAAATAATACGGGGTTGTTAGAATGGGACCCAGAACTGTCTAAAGAACCGACAAATCTTAAAGTTACTCCATCTGGAGTAGTAATATGTGGTAGCTTTTCTAATGCTGGAGAAAGAAGAGCTGGGTTGGCATTTTTTAGCATAGAAAGCGGAAGTCTTTTAAAGCGAAATGTTCATTTAATGGGATCTACATATGGAGGAGTGTATACAACAGAAATACATAAAAAAACTTTATATGCAAACGGAAGTATAATCTCTGCAACTATACCTCAAAGCGTTGGATCACAAAATTTTACTCCACATGCGTTTCAAATGAGATATAATTTGGAGTCTGGTCATATTGTAACTGGATATGTTAACGATAGAGATGGCGCTCCACTTTGCATTAGGGGAGGGGGGCAGGTTTTATCTACATTTTTAGAATCTGGTTTTATGTATATGGGAGGATCATTTACAAATGTTCAAAACATGTCTCCAAGCACAAACACAAATTCTACAGTTACAAGAAATAGGGTTGCTTGGTTTGATTTAAATAACCAAATGATTTCTGGAATAGACTATAATGTAAATAGTGACGTTCGAGCAATTAAAAGAAAAGATAATTTTCTTTACATAGGTGGATCATTTACATCTGTATTGGGTGTGGCAAGAAATCGTATAGCAAGAATAAATTTAAATACAAATACTCTTGACGCATGGAATCCAAATTCCAATAGCACTATTTATGATTTTCAATTTAGCGGCGATAAACTTTTTGCTGGTGGTGATTTTACAACTATGAGCGGATTAAGCAGAAATAGAGTTTGTAGATTTGATATTTCTTCAGCTTCAGGAGGAGTTCTTGAATCTTACAATCCACTGATTTTAAATGGCGGGATTAGAAAACTTTTAGTTTCGGGAGATAGTTTATACGCTGGGGGAACATTTGGTCAAGTTGGAGCAGCTGCAAATAATGTTTATGCTTATGCTGCTGCTTTTAATGCGAATAATGCTAATCATATTACGACTTTTCGTCCTTTTTCTGGCTATACTGTTCCTACAACTTATTGGTTTGCAAATCGAGCCGCAGGAGGAACAGATGGAGTTACATCTTTTCACATGCATCCTAGTGGATTATTTATAGGTGGAGATTTTATATCAGTGGGGGGTTCTGGTGATGATGTTAGTCCAAGAGGAGTGTTTTTAGTTAACCCCGCCAGTGGAAACATATTAAGAAATTATGGAGGATTCGGTCAGCAAAGTATTTTTAAAGAAAGAATGCCTTTTGGTGCGGGAGATAGTCATCCTGGAAATATATGGGATATAAAAAGTACTGGAGATATGTTAATAGTTGGAGGTGAATTTGCCGATGTGCCAGAATATAGATATTCAAATTCCGCTTCTCCTCAAAACAGTTTCATTACTTTAAAAGATAAAATAACAGGAGTAAATATTGGCAATTTTGATTTTACAATAGATTCAGAATTGCCAGCATCTTTAAATGATGCGTTGAATAATACAAATTCAAATAGCTCGAACTTGTTTGTATATGATGCATCTTTTAATGAAGATAAAATATTTTTCCATGGATTATTTGGCGACATGAAAGATCCAAATTTTAGATGTTCTATTGCCGCTATGGATTATAGCGGAAAGATTGATAAGAATTTTCAAGGTTTTGGAGTGTAATAAAATATATCATGGAACAAGTAATAGTTGATCATTTAATTTCTTTAGGATTTGAAGATTCTGGACAAGGTGTTTTCAAAAAACAAGAGATAACGATAACTCATGCAGAAAACGCTTATCATTTAAGTTTTTATCTTGATCCTTTTGGCGATATTACCCTAGTCAACAGAATAGACGAAAGAAGATTTTTAGATATAAAAATTAACAATTTTATAGATTGCGTGCAATACGTTAAAAATAAGCTATACTAAAATAATTACTTTTACGCTGAACTCTTTGCATCGCCAATCAAAGGCTCCATAATATCTGTAACTAAAAACGTGTTGTATTGACTGAGGCTTGGTATCATTGCCAATGCCTCTTCATTACGTAAGAATACACTTACCATGTGTAGTATTTTTGCAGGACGAGAGCTTTCGTATAGATATATCTCGCACAGATAGTTGAAAATCGTCTCATAAACAAACAGGCGAATCATTAAATTGAAGCATGAATTATACTCTTCAATAAACTGTTCCTGATTAAAATCTGGAAACAAAGATTTATAATCCATCGCAAATTGTCTTTGATATTCTAGCGGAATGCCCATGTTAATAAACAAATAGCACAAATCAAACAACTGATTTCCCATGTAACCATTCTGTAGGTGCTGGAATTTAAACAAATTATTTCTGATTAAAATGTTATCAGTGTTGAGCTTTCCGTGGCAAAAGTCAGAAGTCTTACAGAAACTTTGCCGCGAAAGATATTCGATTTCGTTTTTCAGAATTTGAAGAATTGACCGCAGACTATTGATGTTAGAATGATCTGCAATAGCGGCAAGTGAATGTTCTGGTAGCTGCTCTATATCGCAACGAGAGAACAGATCGTTGATATAATGCGTGAATGTTCTATCTACCTTTACGCCGCGCAATTGATCGAAAGAGTATAAGAAAGAATCGCTGCTCTCTATAAGAGATGATATGCCAAACTCTGTTACTGTGTCTGCTGATTCAAACGAGGTCACAATATACTGTAGATGCTCACCATACTTGGTCTTGCCATGTTTGTAAGCAACAGGGGCAAATGGGGCTAGCTGTTTGAGAATGCTATACTCATGCGCGAAAAATGAGCCATCGCCATCGAAAGAGTATTTGAAGTATCGTGGTTGTCCATCAACTGTAGCTTTGAAGCAGTCGAAGTCCATCTGTGAATCCAAAAAACTAACATCCTCTACAGAAGAAAAGCCAATCTTTTTTAATAGATTAGCTGCCAAAAGTTCATTTTCTGTGCCTGTTTGATTCAGAGAAAATAGATAAGGTCTATCAGCATTTGTTATAGATTTCACTTTGTATTATAATGAAAAAACCCAGCCTTTCGACTGGGTTTTAGGTTTTTTATATTCGACTTACTTATGCAGCATAACCTGTGCTATTAGTAAAGACGAAATCAATTCCCGATTTATTGATCAGTCGCTCACGACGATTTTTGCGATCATAAATCGACACTTTTTGTGGAGTTTCACGACGAAACTGAGCGTTGATAACTTCTCCGTTTTTGAGATAAAGACCGAAGAAACGACCTTTTGCTTGTTTCATTGCGTCTACTGCCGATGTTTTTTTAGTTTGTTTGTTCTTCATTGCGCTGTTATACTAAGCGATTACCACCGACTTGTCAAGAACTTTTATCGTCAAATTGCGACTTTTTTTACCAGAGGCAATGAATTGCGCGACTGAAGTTTGCACTTTGTTTCTGAAGATTGTTTTGATTTCGCGAGCGTGTAGTTTGCTTACGTCATCGACTAAATCTGAAAGAGTGATTTGGCAGTTGATTTTTATTCCTTTTTTATCTGCTCTCTCTTTGAGTTCTTCAAGGCATTGATCGAAAATCTTAGAAAGAGATTCTTCATTGATTTTTTCAAAGATGATAATCTCGTCAATACGCGAGCGCATCTCTGGAGACAACGCCTGTTTGATAGAAGACTCGAAAGAATTGGTGACATCTTCTGCATGAGACATAAAGCCCATTGACGGCTTGCTTGCTTCTACTGCGCCAATGTTACTCGTAAGAACGACAATCGTGCGAGAGAAGTCGATGTTGCGCCCATATCCATCTTTAAGCTTTCCTTCATCGAGGATTTGAAGCAACAAATTCAGCACAGAAAAGCTGCCCTTTTCGATTTCATCAAACAAGATGAGGCTATTGGGATTGTTGCGCACGAAATCTGTAAGAATACCTCCTTCGTCATATCCAACATATCCTGCACTTGCCCCCAAAAGTCGAGACACAGAAGCTGATTCTTGGTATTCACTCATGTTGAGCTGTAAATAACTGCTGTCATTGCCGAAGAATTCTTTTGCAATTTTTTTAGCAGTATGAGTTTTACCAACGCTTGTTGGACCAACAAACAGAAAGCTCGACAATGGTTTATTTGGGGCATTGAGTCCAGCTTTTGCACATGCCAAACAATTGTAGATTTTTTCGATTGCTTTGTTTTGACCGAAGATTTCTTTTTTGAAGTTGTCTGCCAGATCAGAGAATTTTTTGTCCAAGTTATTTCTAAGTGTATCTACATTCATGCCTGAGAGTTCCGACATAACCTTGAGCAAGTCTTCCATAGTGACAACTGCGATTGATTCTTCACCTGTTTGATTAGTGGTATTGAAGATGCGAATTTTTGCTTTGGCAAAAGCGCGATCAATAACATCAAAAGCTTTGTCGATGAATTTCTTGTGCGGCAAATAAGTCTCGCACATATCAACTGACATTTTTAACATTTTTTTCGGGAACTTAATGCCGTGATACTTTTCATAAGCTGGGGCTGCTTTCAGAACAATTTCTTTCATTTGTTCCAAGTCAGGTTCTTTAATATCTAAAATGTGGAATCTTCGTGTAAGTGCGGCATCTTTTTCAAAGTATTTTTTATATTCTGAATATGTTGTTGCGCCAATGCACTTAATTTCGCCGCGAGCTAGTGCTGGCTTGATTAGATTAGCAAAGTCTGGAGAACCTTCTTTGCCGCTGCCAGCGCCGATAATGCCGTGAATTTCATCAATGAACAAGATGGCGTTGCCGTCAGCTTTCAGTTCTTCAACTAGCTTGCTAAAACGCATCTCAAATTGACCACGATACTTGCTGCCAGCAATAAGAGATCCAACATCAAGAGAGTATATTTTTTTGTTTTTTAATGGTCCGTTATACTTTGGCGAAGAAATGTTTTGAGCCAAGCCTTCGACAACAGAAGTTTTTCCAGTTCCAGCTTCTCCAAGTAAAACGCAATTGCTTTTGATTTTGCAGTTAAGAATTTCTTCTAGGCTGCTAATCTCTTTATCTCGACCAGAGATGATGCCAAAACCTGGCTTTGATACAACATCGTTTAGCAAAATGCAAAATCTATTGATTTGCGATTGACCTAGTTGTTTTGATTCAGCTGCATCTTCTTCATCGTCAAGATCGAGACCAAGATCATCGCCAATCATTTCTATCGAATCGCTTTTAAGAAAAGCGTCAATAGAGTTTTTGAAATGCTCTGTATCAATGCCATTCTCTAGGAGAAAATCGCAAAACTTTTCTGAGCTTTGAAGAACGCCCCAAATAAAATGCTCTGTTCCAATGAACATGTTCTCATGCTTGATGGCGAGCATAGTAGCGTTTGAAATGCAATTCTGGATTTCTTTTTCGACAAGAGACTCCATTTCAGTGCTGAAAAACATATCAGGATTCTTCTTGGCGAATTTTTCTACAATAGTATGAAGAGTCTTCGGTTTAATGGAGAAACCTTTGCTTTCTATAAACTCAAGAAAAGGTGTGTTGCTATGCTCCCATAAGGAGATCAGCAGGTGATAGATGTTGGTTATTTTATGATTCTTAGATTCTGCTAATTTAGTTACATGCATCCAAGATTCTAAAGCACTGAATGTCCAATTTTTTTTGTCAAGGTCCATCATATTTGATTACACTGTTATTTTAGCTCTGAGAGCTTCATGTAGATTTTATCTTCTAAAAGGACGAGCTTGTCAAGCATAATAATGTCGTTATTTTTTTGACCAACACCAATTACCACTTCTCCTTTTTTGGGAATCTTTTTACCAGAACTTAGGAAGTTCGTAAGTTTCGGCTCTCTGCTGTTGTCCATAAGTAGCATTGAAATGTTACCACGCTCATCAGCAATGTCAATGCGAGCATATTTGTTTCCATTGGCGCTAGTCCTAGAAATGGAATCCACGACAAACCCGACAGAACATACGGTGGTATTGTTACTGACTGAAGATAAATCATGCGAAGAAACAAAATGAGACTGACTAGCTTCTTTGAAAACTTCGCGAATGTTTTGTGAATAGCTGTAACCAAGAAGCTTGCTCTCAAAGAACCAGTTAGCATACTTGATGTGTTGTTTGTTTTGGTCATAGATTTGTCTATAGGGTTGATATTTCGTTTTGAATGTTTCAAAGCGCTTTTCAGAAAAGATGGCTTTGTTGTCATCGCCAACTGCTTTGGTTTTTACGGAGTCGCTAATGCTTTCCAAAAGATTGAAATTATACTTTTCGCCCAAAGTGATCAGGTTTCTTTTCTCTCTATCTGTGAGGATATTAAATGTTTGTGCTTCTAAAACTAATCGGCAACGATCTTTCTCAACGAAGTGATCGAGTAAACCAGCTTGAGCAAGTCCAGACATTAAGCCAATATTCACACCAGCTTGTTTTGCCGCCATAAACACCTCATACTTGTTTTCGAATTCTCCTTGACGAAACTCTAGCAACGCTTCTAGGGACTTTGTAGAAACGCCTTTGATCGTATTCAAACCGTAGCGAATATCTTTACCTTCAATCGAGAAGTCGATTTCAGATTTGGTAAGACTAGGAGGCAAAAGCTCAATGCCAAATGACGAAAGCTCTTGGGAAATCTTTAGGATTTCTTCATGAGGACTTGGCTCGAATTGCGCAAACTTCAAAAGGCTCAAGAAGAACTGTTGAGGATAGTTGAATTTGAGATACACAGTCGTAGCTGCAAGGTAGGCATAAGCCATAGAGTGCGACTTGTTGAACGAGTAATTTGCAGAGTCTTCGGCGACCTTCCACAGAATATCTCCAATGATAGGATCAAGACCGTTCTCTTGGATTTTTTGAGCGATCTTATCTTTCCACTCTGCCATTTTATCGACTTTTTTCTTGCCAACAATTCGACGCAATTGTTCTGATTCGTCAAGATTGAATCCGACCTTTACTGCCATCTTCATCAACTGTTCTTGAAACAAAGGAATGTTGCCAGTGTATGAGAGAACGTCATCGAAGAACGGATGGATAGATTGAGACTCTCCTGTTCTTACATATTCTGCATACTTGTCGAGGAAGTCTAATGCTCCAGGTCTTGCAATGGCGACTACCGCAGAAAGCTGCTCTAGGTTGCGTGGCGCGACTTTCTGTGCGACTTTGAAGTTGGTATCAGCTTCAATCTGAAACAGACCTTTAGGAGCTTGCAGCGTTTGCAGTGCTGCATAAATAGAAGGATGCTCTACATCAATGTCGTGAGCTTTGATGCCAATCTGTTGGCAAACGTCATTAACTACCGACAATGTGCGCAGCCCAAGAATATCGAACTTGACCATCAATTCTGCTACGTTGTTCATATCATACCCCGAAACTAATGCTTCTTCACCAGTATTCTGCACAGGCATAATCTCTTCTAGTGGATAGTAGCTAATAGCAATACCAGATGGATGAACGCCGACATTCTTGTTAAGACCTTCGATCTTTTTGGAGATGCGATAAATGCGCTTGTTCTTGTTGGCGAATTCTTTGAAGACTTCACTTTCTTCATACGCCACACCAAGCTTCGCTACCTTGCCAAACTTTTTGGGGATTGAATCACTAATGATATTAACTTCCGACTCTGACATCTCGCCAACAATCTTGCCACACTCTTTAATGCACAGCTTGCTGCTTAGAGTGTTGAGAGTGAGAATCTTGGAAGTTCTGCCAGCGTATTTTTTATTAATATAATCTAGTACTTCTTGTCGTCTATCGTAGCTAATGTCGTTATCAACATCGCACAGTAGCGAGCCGTCCAAAAAGATTTCGCCGTTGTGTTCGATTTTTCGCGCACGGCTTTTGGAAACGAATCGCTCGAAGAATAGATCATGTTTGATTGGGTCAATGTTAGTTACGCCAATTGCATACAACACCAAACTTCCAGGAGCTGAGCCACGACCAGCACCTGTAGGAATGCCTGTTTCGTGACAGAAATTAATAATGTCCCAATTCAACAAAACATAATCAATAAAGCCCAAATCTTCAAAGATAGACAGTTCCATCTTGAGACGCTCAAAGTATTTCTCTTTGTTTGGAAGTTCAAGGATGCCTCGTTTTTTCACACCCTCAAAACAAATGCGGCGTAAGAATTCAAAGTTAGAAATGCTATCGGGAATTCCTAGCTCTTGATAGTAGCGCTGTTCGATTTGGATTTTAGGAAGTTTTACCCCTGCTGGAAATGGGGATTCGTAATGTGAGAATTGTTCAATCATAG
>Ga0208597_1000635_pt1 | contig 13851 bp, 9 predicted proteins | sample LakMenEpi05May12_FD_150673 | JGI IMG/M metagenome (GOLD analysis project Ga0208597, IMG submission 150673) | Freshwater microbial communities from Lake Mendota, WI - 05MAY2012 deep hole epilimnion (SPAdes) | ecosystem: Environmental > Aquatic > Freshwater > Lake > Epilimnion/Euphotic zone ...
AGTCGGTTTCAATGGTGACGCCACCTGTTGAGTCTGTCTTGATGTCAGTCTCAGGAGTTGATGGGTCAGCATCAGTTTCCTTTGCAGGAGTTGACGGATCAGCATCAGGCAACGTGGCCTTGATGCTTGCCATGAATGACATAGGAACAGTTTCAGTCAGCGAGGTAAATGTCCACTTCTTGTTCTGATTCAATTCGCCATCGTCGTATGCAACATCTGCGTCATAAGCAGAAGAGCGTGCTGATGGATTGAAAGATGGGAACGTAACTGAACCATCAACGCCTGTTGCATACTTTGGTGGCGCAACGAAGCAGTATGCACAGTTCATCTGGCCAAGGTAACCCTTGGTGTCTCGAGGACGAGATGACCATGTAGAAGTGCTTGTACCTGAGTTCTGATACGCAAATGTGAGGTAGTTGTTCTTCAACTGCACTGTTGCTGTCGGTACTGGCGTGCCATCTGGCAATGTAACGCTGATCTTTCGACTAACGATTGCAGGAGGATCTGGAACAGTGATTGTGACAGTTCCTGTTTCACCAACAATTACTGTCACGGAAGCAGCCTGCAACGTGGCTCCTGACGAAAGTGCGCCAGATGGTTTAGCAGCAGGAGCACCCGCAACTGTCGTCGTGGTTGACGTTGTAGTCGGCGGCCCGCTTGTGCATGTTGGTGGGCAAACGGAGATTGAGGACACTGACAATGTGAATGTCACTGGACCTGAAGTAACGGTTGTACGAGCAGCACCTGTTTCATCCGTGGTCAACGTGCTTGATGCGCTGCTCATTAATGTTCCTGGTGCGTCAGGCGCATTCCATCGAACTGAGACACCTGAAAGCACTTGTCCACTTTCCGTTTTCACAGTGAGAGCTACAGATGAGCGAAGCTTGCGTGATCCAGAGACCACTGACATTGGGACAAAGTTCGCGTTGTCGGTTGCACCGTTCATTTTGGTCGCATATGTAAATGATGATTCCGTTGAAGCTTTAAACGCTCCAACTGGAGTAACAACCTTTTGGCTATCGGGGCATCCTGTGCAACTAAAGATCCAGCTATCTGCTGAAAGGATTCCCGAAGGAAGTTGAAAGTAAAGCTTTTGCATTGTGCCTACGGAACCATTGAAGATTCCAAGGGGCTTAGCCATAACTGCAACTGGGGTAACTTTCGTTGCCATTGTTTGTCCTGTTGGGCCGCTAGTACCTACTCCGCACGAAACGGTTCCTGATGCATACACACAAAGTCCTAATCCGAACGCGCTTGAGACGTACACGGCTTCAGAAACGTCTCCACCTTCGATCACGTTTTTGGTTCCAAAGACTCCGGCGGAAAAAGTAAAGCAAGTGGTCTTTGCTCCAGCAAGACAAATGTTTGCTGCCCCCCACGAATCAGATGGTAACGAGATATCAAGAACGCCTGTGACTCCAGTGTCTTTCCATTCCCACACTGATGCTGGTGTAACTGTCGTATTAATGTTCACCCAGCGGCGCTTGTAATTATTGGTTGGGCATGTAACACCTGTTACCCAAGTTCCGTTCTTGTCACAATCAAATTCTTCGCGGCTTACGCCAGTAGTAGGGCTAGGGACAGCTGCTGCAACTACTGCACAAGAAGCCAAGCCACTTGTAGTCAGAACACAGATATCTGGGGTTGAGTTACTTCCACCTTGATTACCTGTTCCTACTTGAACCTTTTTGACTCCGGATGGGATGAGGGTGATCCACTTTGATGACAATTGCTGATCTGATACCCATGTTGAACTTGTAACCGTTGAAATTGGTTCTGTCACACCAGTTTTGAATGTTTCCAATTTATATAGATCTGTGCCTGCGCTAGTTCCAGCTACTCCGCCCGTTATCTCGGACGTGTCATACCGAGTGCTGGTTCGAGTGGTACTGGTTCCTGGGAAGTTGCCCACTCCGACGCACTTCAATGCGCCTCCGCTTACTACACATAAGGTTTTTCCGTTGGTTGACAGTTCTGTAACATCACCAATCGCAATTCCATTGTCGGTAGCGGTAACTGTTTCAGTCAACGACGATGTTGTTGATTCATTTCCAAGTTGACCGTAGTTGTTGTTACCCCAACACCGAAGACCGGCAGAAACTATTGCGCAACCACCATCAAAAGAGAGATTCTTTTGCGTGGTTTGGTCCCACGTGTTGACGGTGTACGTATCGATCTTTGTTGCAGAACTCAACGAAGCTGCTAATTGCGTTTGCGCTTCAAACACTGGAACGTTGGTCTTCGATGGTGGGCATCCTATGCAACCGATCGGAGTTGATTCAGATTCCACTGCCGTGATTTTGTACAACGCAGGAGTTTCGACAGGTTCTGCTTTTACAGGGCTGGCCGGTGAGGATGCGAGTGTGACGAGAGTTCCTGCTGCAAGTGCAAAGAGGACGGCGATGGAACGGGTCTTTTTGTTCATATGTGAAATATACCCACTATGAGTTGGTGTGGGAAGACTCAACTGAGTTAAATCAATAAATTAAGCAATATCGCCTGGGGCGATTGGGTGATTGTTATTCACCCGTGAAACTTGCAATGCAGCCCATATGAAGAGGAATTGAAACGGCAGTCGGGCCCATGAGATGAATTGCTGTGAAGCAGTTTCGTTGCGCCAATCCCACACCATGTAGATATTGGCTGGGTAGACGGCAATAAACAGCCAAATTGCAGCAATTGCGCCAGCTCGACGAGTGGATGGACGGATGAGAGCTACGGCCACGGCAATTTCGGCGACACCACTTATATATGTCCAGAATTCAGGATTCGGTGGAAGCCATGGTGGAACGATCTCGTTAAAGAATGAAGGGTTAGTGAAATGCGAGATTCCGGCGAAACCGAGAAAGAGAGCAAGGACTTTGGCGAGGCGGTTCGGGTTCATTCGGCGTTTTCTGAAAGGACGAACTGCAGAGCAGCGTCGGCGGATGGAGATGGAAGCGACCAGATGAGATCACGCAACAAAATAGCTTCGTTCACATTGAGTGATAAGCGACGCATGCCTTCGTGAAGTCTGGTGATTGCAGTGACGTACGCCTCGGGGCGATGAATATTTGGGTTACGTGCAAGTTCATCGCGGTAGATGCTGGCGATAGCAGTGAGGCCTGAACGAAGTTCGTCTGTGCGGTATCGACGGATCTCTCGCTTATGGCGATCTTCCAGCATTTTCTTACCGCCACGCTTCACGCCCATTTTCGCAAGAGTCTTTTCAGTGTCAACTACTTCTTGCGCGTGTTGGTTGCTAAGAGGTTCTACAGCGTCATCGATGAGCGCAAGTATTTGTTCAACGATGGCAGCAACAGTTGCACCGGTGCCATCGATACGGCGTGGAATGTTGGCAAAGAATTCACGGCGTTGTGCAAGTTGCGGATCTGATGCAAGCAACTTTGCCCGTGACATGCTGCCGGCTGATGATTGCGCTGCGGCATTTGCAAGATGTGGTGCAATACCTGAATTCACCAGTGCTTGTTCAATGTCTGCATTCTCAAGTAAACCGAAATGCACTGTGAGGCAACGCGATGCAATAGTGGCGAGAGAATCGTCAACTTGATCAGCAAGCATGATGAAGAAAACTCCAGAGGGGGGTTCTTCAACTGTTTTTAGAAGTCGAGCTGCAGATGTTGCATGCATCAGATGTACTTCGTGCATGATGATGACTTTGCGGCTGCCTTCGCTAGGAGTAATTGATGCAATGCGAATTACTTCGTCTGCTTGTTCTTTAAGAATTGATGCACCTTCACGACGCACTTCATGAACATCAGGGTGCGCGCCACGCATGACAAGTTCGTTAATGCGTTCTGTTGGGTTGTCGGACCCTGACATCAACATGGCGGCAAATGCGCGAGATGCTTCTTCTTTGCCGCAACCTTCTGTGCCTACGAGCAAATATGCATGAACGGGGGAGATGGCGACGTGTTGTAGTTGCTCAACGGCACGGCCTTGGCCAACCACTGAATCCCATACTGAAGCCATGTAGGCAGGTTACTAATTCAGTCTGTCAAGCACGGCAACGCGGATAGCTGCCTCGACATCGTCCTTCGGAACGGTGCCATCGATAACAATCCAGCGATCTGGGTCTGCTTCGCGTAATTCGGTGAATCCGTCATTGATGCGGGCGAAGAAATCTGCTCCTTCGCGTTCGAAACGGTCAAGGTCTCTCTTGGCGAGACGTTCATTCAGAATGTCTGTGGGAACGGAAATAAAGACAACCATGTCTGGCAAGCGGCCGTTAAGAGCCCACGTAGAGATATTCAATAGGTCTGGTGTGCCAAGGCGACGGCCATACCCCTGATAGGCGAGTGTTGAATAAATGGAACGATCGCTGACGACATGTTGTCCACGTTCTAACGCTGGTTGAACAATTTCTGCCATGTGTTGAGCGCGATCTGCTGCCATCAACAATGCTTCGGTGCGTGGTGCAAGGTCTGTATTTTCTGGGTCGGCCAATATGGCGCGAAGAAGTGCACCGATACGAGTGCCGCCAGGTTCACGTGTGATGACTGCATTCAAGTGCTCACCAAGTCGCTTTGTGTGCGTGCTTTTTCCGCAGCCCTCTAAGCCTTCAAGCGCAATGTAAGCAGGAGTGCTCACTCGTCATCCGAAGAAGTTGTTGCAGCCTTTTTCTTGGGTGCAGCTTTCTTTGCTGCGGCTTTTTTAGCTGGCGCTTTCTTTGCAGCAGCTTTTTTCACAGCGGTTTTCTTTGCAGGCGCCTTTTTCGCAGCGACTTTGCGGCCGCCAGCTTTCTTCTTCTTTGGTCCGCCGTTTGCTTCGATGTATTCACGACGCAATTGCAATAGCTCATATGCGCGTTCGTTTGTCATCTGTTCCATGCGGTCACCGCGGGTAAGGCCTGCATTGGTTTCGCCGTCGGTGATGTAGTCACCAAACTTGCCTTCTTTACCGACAACCGGTTTTTCACTTGCTGGGTCAATTCCGAATTCGCGAAGTGGTGGCTTTGCAGCAGCACGGCCTTTGCCAAACACGCGTGGTGTGGCAAGAAGTGCAAGCGCTTCTTCAAGTGTGACAGTGAGAAGTTGTTCTTCAGTTTGCAGAGAACGGCTTTCTTTGCCCTTGTTTACGTATGGGCCGTAACGACCATTTTGCGCAGTGATTAGTTCGCCATCAGTTGGGTCCGCACCAACGGTGCGTGGCAATGACAACAGGTCGAGTGCATCTTGCATTGACAACCGATCAATGTTCATAGTTTTGAACAAGGAAGTCATCTTTGGCTTTTCCATACCTTCTGGTGGAACATCCATGGTTCCCCACTGAACGTACGGGCCGTAACGACCTGACTTTGCAAACACTGGATAGCCCTCGTGTTCACCCATTGGTGTATCGCCCTTAGGAGCTTTCAGCAATGTGACTGCAGCATCAAGCGTTAGTTCATCTGGCGTCATGGTGTCAGGAACGCTGGCGGTGTTTTCACCCGAGCGAACGTATGGGCCGTACAAACCAGGCTTAACGATTACTACTTCACCGGTGTCTGGGTGAGTACCTAGTTCGAAAGTGTTGACAGCAGCAGCATCAATAGAGCCGCCTTCAAGTTTGGCTGCAACGATTCCGTGGAGACCTTCTTTTCCATCTTCTCCAAAATAGAAGTCATGAAGCCATGTTCCTTTTTTCACTTCGCCATTTGCAATGGCGTCAAGTCCGCTTTCAAGCAGGGCGGTGAATTCGTAATCAACAAGGGTGTCGAAGTTTTCCTTTAACAAACGAATAACAGAAAATGCTGTCCATGTAGGAACAAGTGATGTTCCCTTTTTCCATAAGTAATGGCCGCGATCAACCATGGTGGAGATAATGCTTGCCCATGTTGATGGACGACCAATTCCCTTACTTTCCAGTTCCTTTACTAATGATGCTTCGGTGTAGCGAGGTGGAGGAGTGGTGGAGTGCGATGTTGGTGAGTACTCACTGACCGGAACGTTTTGACCTGGCGAAAGGACAGGAAGCAACAATGCGTTCTCGTCGTCTGCCGGCGTTTCATCTTCGTCACGTGACTCTTCGTATGCCTGGCGATAACCAGGGAACGTAATGGTGGTTCCGCTGGCTGAGAATTCACAGTCAGTGCGCTGGGCATCAGCTGCTGTTGCGCCAAGGCGAACACTGACAGTTGTGCCGAGAGTGTCTGCCATTTGTGATGCAAGTGTGCGCTGCCAAATAAGGCGATACACGCCAGCATCTTGTCCGCGAAGTTCTCCACCGAGTTGTTCTGGTGAACGCAATGGCAATGCTGGACGAATAGCTTCGTGAGCTTCTTGTGCGTTCTTCACTTTCGAATTGTGTTTACGTGGACCATCAGTAAGGAACTGCTTGCCGTAGTCACGTTGTACGTATGAGCGCACTTCGTTGATTGCTTCGTCAGATAATGAAATGGAGTCTGTACGCATGTACGTAATGAATCCGCGTTCGTACAAACTTTGTGCCGCGCTCATAACTTGACGACTAGACAAACGCAATTTACGGCCAGCTTCTTGTTGCAGTGTGCTGGTAGTAAACGGAGGCTTTGGTGATGAACGGTATGGCTTTTCATCAACTGTGCGAACAACCAGATCTACGTTGGCAAGGCCAGCTGTGATTTCAGCGCCACGTGCTGCAGTAAGAATGGTGACGTCTGGGTTGACAGCACCTTGTTCCGAAAAATCCTTACCGGTTGCAATGCGAGTGCCGTTGACTGAAAGCAATTTCGCAGTAAACGACGGAGCAGTATCGGTGACAGCTTCGAGAGAGAAGTAGTCAGCTGAAATGAAATTGATGCGCTGCCATTCGCGCTCAACAATGAGGCGCAGTGCCGGGCTCTGTACTCGGCCAGCTGACAGACCACGGTTAACGCGACGCCACAACACCGGGGATACTTCGTATCCGAACAAGCGGTCGAGGATGCGGCGGGTCTCTGCAGCGTCTACAAGTGGCTGATCAAGTTCGCGTGGGTTTGCCACTGCTTCTTGGATGGACTTTGCGTTGATTTCGTGGAACACCATGCGGTGCACAGGAACCTTGGGCTTCAGGTGCTGCAGCAGGTGCCAAGAGATTGATTCGCCTTCTCTGTCTTCGTCCGTTGCTAGATATAAGGCATCAGATGACTTGAGAAGATCTTTGAGTTCCTTGACGACGGTTCGGCCGCGCTCGGTGAGCTCATAAGAAGGTGCGAATCCGTTGTCAACATCGACCGCCATGCCCTTGCTTGGGAGGTCGGCAATATGGCCTACTGAAGCGCGGACGTTGAACTCCGACCCGAGGTATTGGGAGATCGTTTTTGCCTTTGCGGGGGACTCAACTATTACGAGAAACTTGGCCATATCTTTTTCAGGGCTATGTGATTTGCTACCCCCTTGTCAAGGCAATAGGCGCAAACCCTTATTTCATCAGGGTATCGGGGCCGGCTTCGTGTGGTGCTCGCCTTCCACATTGATCTGTGGCAGCAGGCGATCAAGCCAGGACGGCATCCACCAGTTGCGGGCACCGAGAAGTTCCATAGTGGCTGGCACGAGGACCATTCGAACGATGGTTGCGTCGAGAAAGACAGCCACAGCCATGCCGAGGCCGAATAGCTTCAATTGGCGGTCATCGCCAAGGACAAAGGCGCCGAAAACGCAGACCATGATGAGGGCAGCAGCAGTGATGACGCGGGCGGTTGCGGCCACACCGTCGGCTACGGCAGTGGTGTTGTCGCCAGTGCGGTTGAACTCTTCTTTAATACGTGACAGCAAGAACACTTCATAGTCCATCGACAAACCAAACACGATGGCAAAGAGAAACATTGGTACCCATGCTTCGATGGGTCCAGCCTTGTCAACACCAATGAGTCCTGCACCCCAACCCCATTGGAACACAGCAACGATGACGCCATAGGCGGCTCCGACCGATAACAAGTTCATGAGAACTGCCTTGATAGGAACAAGCACACTGCGGAACACTGCCATCAGTAGAAGGAATGACAACAACAAGACGATGCCTATAAGAAATGGCAGACGTTTTGCAAGGTAGTCAGAGAAATCAACAGAGCCGGCAGTAAACCCAGTTACTTGTGCTGCAACTCCTGTAGATGGAATGACAGTGTCACGTAACTCATGCACTAGATCAGTAGTGGCTTCATCTTGGGGTGCTGACATTGGGTATGCCACAACCAACGCGACCTCTTTGTTCTTCATTGGCGCAACTCCGGCATATGCAATGCCAGGAGTCGTGTTAACGACGTTGAGGAACGATTTCATTTTTTCAGGTTCATTCACTGCATCACCGGTGATGACTATGTACAACGGACCGCTGAAGCCAGGCCCGAATCCTTCAGACAACATGTCATACGCTTTGCGTATGTCGGCAGTCTTCGGTGCATTGCCTGCGTCACCAAAACCGAGACGTATGGAAAACATCGGAACAGTGAGAAGAACGAGGAAGAGCGACGAAGCCAGAAATGAAATCCATGGCTTACGTTGCACGACTCGGCTCCAACGCCACCAGATCGTGTTTTGGTGGTTATTCTGTGCGCGGTGTGGAATTGCGGTGCGCAAAGTAGGAACAATAAAGCGAGTGAGTTGGCTAGCAATTGCAAGACCAACACCAACTGCCAAGACCATGACATTCTTTGTGAAAACAGCAATAAAACCACTGATAACGAAAGCACTTAGCGAGATAACTGCTGCACGAGAAGTTGTGTCAATGCGTTCACCGACCATAGCGAGAAGCGCAGGAAGCAAGGTAACGGACGCAATAATCATGACTGCTACTGCAGTAGCCATACCGATTGCTAATCCGGTGACGAATGACAGTCCGATAGTGAGAAGTCCTAAGGCTGCGACGATGACAGTAATGCCGGCGAATACAACTGCACGACCAGAGGTGTCAATAGATTCAACGACTGCTTCCTCCACTGACAATCCATCGTGAAGCCCTTCACGAAAGCGCGTCACAATGAATAACGCGTAGTCGATGCCGACTCCTAACCCAATCATTCCGACCATCGAAGTCACAGCATCAGGCATTGAAATGAAGTGGCTAATGATTCCAACAATGCTGGATGCAATAACTAGCCCGATTAACGCAACGCTGATTGGCAGACCCATCGCAATTACGGATCCGAAAGCAAGCACCAAGATCACGATTGCGGCCAAGAGGCCTAGTGCTTCAGATTCAGGAAGGTGCACTTCTTCAAAGATTGCACCGCCGTAACCAAGTTCTACACCAGCAGTTCGTGCTGGCGCAGTTGCTCTTTTGATTTCGTCACTTAGTGTTTTGTACTCTTCCAAATTCCTACGAGGAACATTGATCTCAGAAAATGCAATCTTTCTGTCTTTACTTATCTGATTCTGCAAAGTAAAGGGAGAAGAAATATCAACGTTGCTGATTGCGTCCACTGCTGCGATTGCATCTGAAATTGCTTTTTTTACCTGAGGGTCATCGATAGACGACTTCACCTGAAAAACAAGCTGTGAGGAAACACCTCCCTGGTTGGGATTGGCTTGCGCGAGTAACTCTTCAGCTTGGCGCGCCTCACTTGAGGGCATTGACATCTCTGTGCGGAAATCTGTACCAATAGCCGAACCAGCGAAAACCATGGCAATGGCCATTGGAATCCAGATTGCAAAAACAACGATGCGCTTATGGCGCACACAGAAACGAGCAAGTGACGAGAGCATGGGGGTCCAATTCAAGAAAAGGTGACGGTTCTAGGTTACGAAACGGAACACTGCGATGGCTACATGGCGGTACCGTTTCGGTAGATGGAAACACATGTCACACCGCCAAATGCGCCTGAAGATCAGGTGTTGTCTGGACGTATCACGCGTTTAGACCGCGGGTGGAGCACAGTGTTGTTGGATACTTCCGAAAGTATTCGAGTGCGCAACATTGGCGTAGAAGTTGCCGTGGGCGACTTGGTGTCGGTCTCATCAGATTTTGAACGTATAGATATCGTGCACCCTCGTCGAAGTGCCCTAACACGACGTAACTCGTTTGAAGGTGCACGAGGCATGCGTCAAATAGTTGCGTCAAACATTGACACCGTGTTTTTGGTTCATTCTGTTAACTCTCCGCCGAATCAGCGCCGACTTGAGCGTGAGCTGGTGCTGGCATTTGACAGTGGTGCAACACCTGTTCTTGTATTGACAAAAATCGACGCCATTAGCCCGGAAGCAGCAGAAGCTGCCCGAGCAGTATTTGCAGAAATCACTTTCGACGTAGACATTGCATTAGTGAGTTCAGTAACGGGTGAAGGCTTAGAGAAAATTCGTGCATATGCACGACCACACACCACGATTGTTTTTATTGGTGCAAGTGGCGTTGGTAAGTCAACTTTAGTTAATGCACTTGTTGGCTATGAGATACAACGAACAGCCGAAGTACGTGAAGATGATCAACGTGGGCGTCATACAACGGTTGCGGCTGAACTGATTGCATTACCAGGTGATGCGTGGTTGCTTGATACGCCCGGATTACGCGCAGTGACTTTGTGGACAAGTAGTGACGGAATTGAACGTGCATTTCCTGATGTTTTTGGTCTGGCCGGTTCGTGCAGATTCCGCGATTGTAAACACCTTGACGAACCGGATTGTGCTGTTACTGCAGCGATAGCTGCCGGAACTTTGCCATCTGTACGTCTTGAATCAATGCGCCGCTTAGTGGCTGAAGAACTGAACGTTGAAGAGGAACAAACGGAGCGCGAACGTCAGGAAAATCGTCGCGGGTTTCGCAAAGTTGCTAAACCGACGGAATAGGGAATTGCAATCCGACGATTGCTCCGCCGCCTGCATTGTCTAATACATATGCACTGGCATTGTGATCAGCAGCGAACTGCGACACAATCGACAGCCCGAGTCCGGAACCAGGAAGTGAACGGGTGGCAGTGGCCCTGTAGAAGCGATCGAATACGTGAGGCTTGTCAGTATCTGCGATGCCGATTCCTTTATCGCGAACTTCGACGCGGAATGAACCAACGTGAATCTCGATTTCGGAATTGTCATTAGTGAATTTGATGGCGTTGTCAACCAAGTTGCTGAGAGCACGTTCCAGTTGGTTCGCACGTGCAATTACCGTGGTGCCAGGACTTGTGTGAACGGTGACCGATGTTCCTGATCGGCGGGAAGCGCGAACGGCAATTTCGTGTGCGACATCTGAAAGGTCAATAGATACTGGCTCTTCTGCGGTGAGATTATCAGTTGCCAATGCGCTCAACTCCGCGCTGAGATCTGCAAGTTCGTCTACCTCTGCACGCATGTCGGCAAGGATAGATGTGCGATCTGCTTCTGATAACTGGCCACGCTCTAGCAATTCGGTATTTGCACGAAGGCTGGTTAATGGTGTGCGAAGTTCATGACTTGCATCTTGTACTAGCTGTCGCTGGCGGGCAACACTTCCGCGCAGTGCTTCAAGCATGGTGTTGAAACTGGTGGCTAGCTGCGCCACTTCGTCACTACCAGTCACGATGATTGTGCGATCTAGATCTTGTGTGGCAGCGATTGATTCGGCAGTAAGCGCCAAGTCTTCAATGGGCTTACTAATGCGCCGCGCAAAGAGCCAACCGAATAATGCCGAGATAAGAACCGCGATTGCTGCGTAGATAGGGAACCAAGTGCGCATGCCGTTTTGAGCATTCAAAATGATTTGTGTGTCTTTGGCAACTTGAATAAGTGAACCGTCATTTGCAAGCACCGTCAGTGTTCTGAACTCATTGCGATCAATGATGGTAGACGAGCGGTGAATTCGTTTGCCACCGACTGACAAAGAGCGGTCACCTTTTTCAATGGGCAACCGAGGGTATTCACGGCGACCGAGTACTTGACCATTTGGTAGAACGATCTGAGTAATTGCATCAACTTCAGTTTGCATAATCGCTTGGTTTACGGGGCCAGGGCCAAATGCATCATTCCAGTTGAAGTTAGGACGATCCATAATTTGAAGAATGCGTGATGCGCGCTGATCAAGTGATCTTTCTACTTGACCTTGTAGTTGTTGCGATGCAATGCGGTATGCGCCAACGCTCATGCCAGTAGCAAGCACGAACATCAGAGTCGCCGAGACAAGTACAAATCGTGTGCGCAGGTTCATGACTGTTTCACCGTATACCCAACACCACGCACCGTAAACACAACACGCGACTCATTGTTTTCTTCTGTCTTGCGACGAAGATAACCGATATAGACGTCTAGGGATTTGGAGTTCGTTTCGAAGTTGTAGCCCCAAATTGTTTCGTAGATGGTCTCGCGAGACACAACAATGCCTGGTTGCTGCATGAGTAACTCCAAAAGATCAAATTCAGTCTTTGTGAGTTCAATGGCACGGTCACCACGGTGAACCTCTCGTGTGAGTGAGTTAAGTGTGAGATCACCGACGCGCAATTGTGTGCCCGCACCGGTTGGCTGTGAACGTCGCAGCAATGCACGACAGCGCGCAAGGAGTTCATCAATAACAAATGGCTTTACTAAATAGTCATCGGCGCCAGCATCAAGACCAGCGACACGATCGCCAACTTCCACACGTGCAGTGAGCAACAAAATTGGAATATTGATGCCACGATGACGCGCTTCACGACACACAGTAAGGCCATCAGCAAATGGCATCATCACGTCAAGCACTGCAAGATCAAACCGTGAATTAGCGAGGGCCTCGAGAGCAGCTTGCCCATCATTCACTGCGGTGACCACATAATTCTCAAGCTCAAGGACGCGCTGAACTGCTTTGCGAACCGAGGAGTCATCCTCGGCAATCAGTACTTTGCGGCTGTCCATAAAGACACGGTACCCATGAATTGCAACGGTTTGCCGTACCTTGACCCAATTCTTGTCTTCCTCTTACCTTGCTCATGTTTACTTCTTACCTAGCCCCGTGAAAGTGGAGTCACGCCAGAACAACTCTGGAGTACACCCACAAAAAGGAAAATAGAACAATGAAGATCAAGTCTCGTTTTACGAAAATTGCGGTGGCCTCAGGGCTCATCGTGGCAAGCGGAGCAGCCGTACTCGGCATCACCGGTTTTGCAAGCGCGCAAGTTGCACAGCGAAGCAATGTTGTTGCAGTTGCTCAGGCAACTGAGACAACTATCCCCACAGATACTGCCGCTGGTACAACACCTGCAGTTCCTAACTCAAGTGCAACACCTACCACTCCATCAGTTGAAAAAGCTGATCGACCATCACCACTTGCAGCAGCTTCAAAAGTTTTGGGAATCACTGAAGCAGAATTGAAGACAGAGCTTGAAGCTGGAAAGTCTGTAGCTGATGTTGCAAAGGCAAAGAACATTGATCTTGCAACGGTAAAGGCAGCTCTTCTTGTTGAGGCGAAGGCACATATTGATGCTGAAGTAGCTGCTGGTAAGCACACCGCAGAAGAAGGTGCAGCAAAGCTTGCAGAAGTGACATCACGCATCGACACCATTTTGACAACTGCTGGTTTGCCAGCACGTGGCCCACACGGCAAGGGCGGCCCTGAAGGTAAAGGTGGACCCGGAAAGTTCATGTCTGCGACACTTGCAACAACATTGAAGCTGACACAAGAAGAATTGAAGACACAACTTCATTCTGGAAAATCACTTGCTGATGTTGCAAAGGCACAGAGTGTTGACATTGCAGATGTAAAGGCAGTCTTGACATCAGATTTCACTGCACACCTTGCAGAAGAAGTGACCTCTGGCGAGCACACGCAAGCTGAAGCTGACGCAAAGCTTGCTGAGTTCAAGACCAACCTTGACACCATGGTGAATCGTGTTGGTCCTGCAGGTGGCATGAAGGGCGAAGGTCGTGGACCTGGTGGACGTCACGGACATGGCCCAATGGGACAAGGCGCACCCTCAGCTCAGAACACTTCTGCTTCGGTATAAGAACAGCGCACACCGAACGGTGTGATTATCTCGCCCTT
>Ga0208597_1000638_pt1 | contig 13791 bp, 14 predicted proteins | sample LakMenEpi05May12_FD_150673 | JGI IMG/M metagenome (GOLD analysis project Ga0208597, IMG submission 150673) | Freshwater microbial communities from Lake Mendota, WI - 05MAY2012 deep hole epilimnion (SPAdes) | ecosystem: Environmental > Aquatic > Freshwater > Lake > Epilimnion/Euphotic zone ...
ATACGAGTACCACCACCCGCAGCACCGCCACGCAATGAATTGATAACTACCCAGCCTTCTGCACCTGTTTCTTCATCTTTCCATTCAAAAACGATTTCAGGTTGTTTTTCTTTATATTTTTTTAATTGTTCAATCATATTTTTATTTCAAAATTATTCTACACTTACCAAAATTGGCATTAACAACATCAATGTACTTTCGCTCTCTTCTTCATTGACAGGGAAAATTAACCCTGCTCTTGAAGGGGTAGACATTTCAAATGTTATATCTTCGGTATGAATCGTTTGAAGAATTTCTCCAAGATATTTTGAACTAAATCCAATCGTCATATCATCCCCAACATAGCTGATGGGTTGTTCTTCATTTCCACCACTTGCAAAATCCAAATCTAAGGCAGAAGCAATTAATTTACTTCCTTCGATTTTGAAAGAAACCTGATGTGTTGTTTGATTGGTAAGAGGCGCCAATCTTCTCAAGGTATTGAGCAATCCTTCTCTTCCTACTGTCATTTTATTTGGATTATCAGGCGGAATTACATTGTTATATTCAGGGAAATTAGCATCAATAAGTCTACAAATAATATATAAATTTCCGAACTTAAACGCACAATTGGTTTTATTGAATGTCAATTCTACATCGCCCGAAACACTTGATAACAATGATTTTAATTGACCTAATACTTTTTTGGGCAAAATAAAACTAAAGGTATTATCTGTTTTTACATCACGACGGGTATAGCGAACTAATTTCTGAGCATCGGTAGCTACAAAGGTAGCGCTATCTTGGTCAAATTGACAGAACAAGCCTGTCATCGCTTTTCGTTGTTCGTCATTTCCAATAGCAAAAGAGGTGGTGTTGATAGCTTTCAATAATGCATCCGCACTAACCATTACACTACTTGTATCTGCAATTTCGGGAATTTTTGGAAACTCATTTGCATCAAATCCCGCCAGTTTATATTTACCGTTGCTTGAATTGAATTCTACAGACTTTTCATCTTCATTCATATTGATCAATAGCGGTTGCTCTGGCATAAATTTCAATGTTTCCAACATTTTTTTTGCGGGAATAGCCATAGATCCTTCTTCATCGCTGTCTACTTCTATTTCTATTTTCATAGAGTTTTCAATATCTGAGGAGATAGCTGTCAACTTGCCTTTTTCAAGTTTTAGCAAACTATTATCTAATATAGAAATAATATTATTGGTTCCGATAAGCCCCGAGATTTTGCTCAAGCCATCGTAAAGTGTTTTTGAAGATACTGTAAATTTCATTTTATCTTATTTTTTATTTAATCTGCAAATATATAATTTTCTAGACTTATTATGCAAGCTTTTTTTTAGTATGACATATATACAAAAAATATATGCTAATTTTTAATTTAAAATAACAAATTAGTGTTTTTTTTTAGCCCCGATAGAAGTGGATATCCTCTGAAACGAAGTGGAAGAGATAGAAATGAATAGCGGGGAATAGCTCCAAATCTTAAAACTCAACGACTTTATTGACGGCATTTTCAACAAGAGATAGAAACATATAGCCCCGATATACGGGATTTGCAACGGGAATAGTTCCTAAAACAACATTTAATTGGAAGCGACTCCGGCCATTCTATTCTTAGCGAGTAAGTAGGTAACGGCCATTCGGACAGCCACGCCATTTTCAACTTGATCCAAAATAATGGATTGAGAGCTATCGGCCACTTCACTACTAATTTCTACTCCTCTATTGATAGGACCTGGGTGCATGATTACGGTATTTTCGCCGTATTTTTGAAGCATGTCCATGTCAACACCAAAATATTTTGAATATTCATTTAATGAGGGGAAATACGAAGCATCGGCACGCTCCAGCTGAATACGAAGCATATTGGCTACATTGGACCATTTTAACGTATCTTTGATATCATACGAAACTTCAACACCTAATTGCTCTATCCCTTTTGGAATCAAGGTTGGTGGCCCACAAAGCCTAACATTAGCACCTAACTTCGTGAGGCAAAAAATATTGGATAAAGCAACTCTTGAATGTACAATATCGCCCACAATTGCTACATTGAGGCCTTTGAAATCATTGAACTTTTCTTTTATAGAAAAAGCGTCCAAAAGTGCCTGCGTAGGATGTTCGTGTGTGCCATCGCCCGCATTGATAATAGAAGCATCGATATTTTTTGAAAGAAAAACGGGAACACCTGGACTGGCATGACGAATTACAATCATATCTACTTTCATCGATAAGATATTATTGACGGTATCGATAAGGGTTTCGCCTTTTTTAACAGAAGAGTTAGACGCTGCAAAATTGATGATATCCGCAGAAAGTCTTTTTTGCGCCAACTCAAATGACAGCTTCGTTCGTGTACTATTTTCAAAAAATAAATTGGCAATGGTAATATCCCTTAATGTGGGTACTTTTTTGATAGGTCTATTGATAATTTCTTTAAAATGAGTGGCTTGATTCAATACGATTTCAATATCTTCTTTTGATAATTGTTTGATGCCTAATAAATGTTTGTGTTCAAAACTCATTTTTAAATACTTATATTTTTTTATGATCCAATGATGTCTACTCTATCTTTTTGATTGTCCACATCCAAATATACTTTTACCTTTTCACTTTGAATACTGTCAATCGTTTTTCCGATATATTTGGCTTGTATAGGAACATTTCTATGCAGTTTTCGATCTATCAAGACCAACAATTCAATATCATTGGGTCTGCCAAAATCCATGAGGGCATCTAGTGCTGCACGAATGGTTCTACCTGTATATAATACGTCGTCAACTATAATAATATTCTTTTTTTCTATTGAAAAAGGCATTGAATTTTCGCCCAATGGCGTTACCTCATTTTTCAAATGTATGTCATCGCGATAAAGGGAAATATCTAAAATCCCATAAGGAATTGTTTTTTGAAGTTTAGCCTCTAAAATGGCATGAATTTTTTTGGATAATGCAATACCTCTTGGTTGAATACCTACAATAATGCTATTGCTAAAATCTAAATGATTTTCTAACAACTGACAAGCCATTCGATGCAAAATCAATTGGATTTGCTCGCTGCTCAATATAATTTTTTCAAATTCTACATGTGATCGTATATCCATCGTTGCCAAGGGATTCTACTTAATATCAATAACAATGCTACCAAGTAAAACCATAAATTAAATTTATTTTTTTCTAATGCTGTACTCGCTTTTTTCACTTTAATATATCCTATCGTTACGATTGCGATAGCAATAATATTGATTAATGGATGCTCCATAGCTAATAATCTCAAGCTTGAATCCTTCATAACCATAGAAGTGTTTGAAGTCAATTGTGAGAACCAGCCATTGATATACCAAAGCACCAATCCAACTAATAATTGAACGTGAGAAGCGATGAATGCTAATTTTGCAAGACTAAATTGCGTACTTGAATATTCGTTTTTTCTATAATTTGATACTGCATAAATAACAGAAACGAAAGTAGATACCAAAAATAAATACGCTAAAAACGAATGTAAATGTTTAACAAAAATTTCCATATCTATTTATTTATTTTGCAAATATAATAACTTTTATTTCAAAATCAACTTTATTGTTGAATTAATTTCATTTTCAACAACTTGTATAAAATAAATCCCCCGAGCCCATTCCGAAACATCCCATGTTATTTTTTTATCAATTAAACCATTTTTGATCAATTGAGAGTATAAATTTCTAATTTCAATTTGAATCGGCTGATTACTTTTATTTTCGATATTTACAATTGAAGATGCAGGATTTGGGAATATCAATATTTTTGAAAATTGCAATTCTTTAATATTCCATGCTCCATATATACAAGAACCATTATTTACATTGGCTAAAGGATTGTAATTAATAGCCAAAGAATCCATACATCCATAGACTTTTTGAATACAAGAATCTTGACGATGAAAATCTATTGTACTATCATAATTAAAGGCACTTGTATCTAATTTACACCCATATCGATATGGATATTTCAAAGTTTGAAAGACATTCAGTTTGCCACTTCCATATGTATTATTTTCAACAATAGATGAAAAAGTATCTTTTCTAGCATTTTTTTTGATTAGATACGCAATTTCTGTATGTGACAAATTTTTATCTTTTTGTAGCATCAAAGCGATAGCACCTGCAACTACGGGCGCCGACATAGAAGTACCCCCATTAACAGAATAATATGACGAAACATCTAATTTTTTTCTATTCCCAATTAAAAAACTAGCTCGAGTTGAAAAATCAACGGCAGCAAATGTACCGCCACCTGGCGCACTAATTTCAGGCTTCATCAATCCTTTTCGGGTTGGTCCTTTACTGGAAGAAGAGGCTATCTCTCCCCTTTTTCCACCGATATAACGATAAATTGTATCCACATCTATAACGCCTTCTTTGTTTACATAATTTCCAACGGTTATTATATTGGGGCTACACTGAAATCCCGAACATATAGAAATATCATTATCGGGAATTTTATATTTTCCAATTTCTGGACATATAGTACTCGAAGGCAATGGGCTAATCAAAGTATTTGATGTAGTTTGTAAGCCACTATTTACCCACATGTCCAATTTACCTCCACCAAAGGCTAGAAATCGCCAGAATAAATTCGTTTTTGAAGATGGAATAAAAACTTCGGTTCTTATCCCACCTTTTTCTAGCTCTGAATATACTTGAATAACGCCTAATGTATCACCCAAAAAACCCAAACAAGGTTTATCTATTTGATAAAATCCTTTTGAAACAACACTATCAAAAAATTGATTTTTCAAATCATAAGAATATATGGCGGATTTTGCGGCTAAAGTTGCTAACGTATCGGCACGAATACCTATTTTTAAATTCTTAAAATCCTGCGTATCGGACCAAAACATAAAATAAGTTCCACCCCAAGCGGGCGTTCTAATAAAATCAGTAAAAAAAGTATCCGAAGCGGTTGGTTGCATTTGAATATGATGTGGAATGTGTGCGGCATTGCCAGATGCAAATACAACGGCTCTACCCTTTTTGGCTTTAACAAGACTATCTACCATGAGCGATGCTATATCCATTCCATCATGCGAACCTTCGTAGGTTCCTATACTCACATTGACTACACAAGGTTTATTTAACGAATCCGCTTTGTTGAAAATATAACGAATCCCATCTACGATGTTATTGATTGAGTTGGCATTATTTTTAATAGAAACTGAAATAATATCGGCACGTGGTGCTACCCCTCTATAATTTGGATTCATTGCGCCATTTCCTGCTGCATTTCCCGCACTATTTGTCCCATGAACACTCAATGTTTCGATATGATTACAAGTTTTAGCATCAAAATGACTTTTTTTCCATTCCATACCATAATTAAATCCATTAGGAAAAATACTATCTTTGTTTTGATTCCAGAAAAATAAAATTCGACTTGTACTATCGGCATGGTGGAAATCTCTATGGCGCCACTCCATCCCAAAATCAACAATTCCTACGATTACACTATCTCCTTTGTAAGGCTGTAGTAAAGGAGAACTGCCTTGATATGCTGAATCAATATTGCTATGAATTCGAACAGAATCGGACAATGCAAATAATTTTTTACCTCCATTTTCTAATTGATAAACCCACTTTTGATTGTATAAATGTTTAATAATTGAAATGGATGTCAAAACTGAAGAATAATTCCCTATCTTTGAAGTGATTTTCAAATTGGATTTATTTAATGATTGAAAATCTAAAAAAGAATCCGAGTGAGCATGAATTAGAATGGGATATTGATTGCCATAAATTTTATGATTCAAATCAAAAATAAATGACTGTGTGTAGACCATTTTTGTGATTAGAAAAAATAAAACAATAAGCTGTTTCTTCAAAGTTAAAATATTTTTAAGATTAAACTCAAACAAAAATAATGCAAAAAATTGAAATTTTAGAAATAAAACACAATTCCACTGAATATTGGCATTTGGTACGAATTAGAGAAATCCTTTTGAGGCTTCCCCTTTTTATGAGATTTTCGATAGAATCGTTACAATCCGAAACAAATGAAAAGATTTTTGGCATTCAAGTTGATTCTAAATGGGTAGGTTCTTGTCAATATCAATTATTTTCAGAAATAAAAACAGCAAAAATGCGTCAAGTAGCCATTTTGAATAAATATCAAGGAAAGGGATTTGGGAAAGAACTTATTTTAACTTCCGAGCAATTTTGCAAAAAAAATGGCATTCATAAAATTCAGTGTCATGCTAGAGTGTCTGCCATACCCTTTTATGAATCTATAGGATACCAATGTATCTCTGAAGAATTTGAAGAAGTGGGCATTCCGCACAAAAAAATGGAAAAAATCTTATAAAGATCTGTTTTTATATATAAAAACACAAAATGTGACCAAACCTAAAATAAAAAAAGGTAAGGAAATGAGCTTATTTCCCAATTTAAAAAATTCAATAAGCATCCAAGTACTATTCGCTACAATCCAAAAAAGTACCGATAAATTGACCCAAAACTCAACATCTTTTCTAGTTTTGAATAGAATAAAAACAGCCATAAAAAGTGTGGGGATGACCATGATGGCGCCAAATAATCTAAACTCCATCATCCATGAAATATCTTTGAACAACCACAATAAAATGTGATAATTTTCCATCAAACGCAATTTCTTTGGCATCATTATAGTTTTTGTTCTTTTAGAATCAATGACTCGCCATAAAAAAGTTGTGTAGATTTAATAAAATTTTCGGTCAAATCTGAAACCAAAAATTCATTTTTCTTTTCTTTAATACTATCTGAAATCAAATTTTCTTTTTCAAGAATCCATTTTAATTTCTCCGCAACAACAGTTGCAGAATTCAACAAATGTACTTTTTGATTAAAAAACGTATCTATTTCTTTTGCAATTAAAGGATAATGCGTACAAGCCAATACCAAGGTATCTATTTGATCCAACGATGGATTGCTCAAATATTCATGTAAAATGGCATGACTAATCTCATTATTGATAAAACTTTCCTCTATCATGGACGCCAAAAGCGGTGTAGCCATTGCGGCAAAATCTTGTTCGGGCTTTCTACGTTGAAGCTTACTTTGATATACATTAGAATCTATCGTACCACGAGTAGCTATTATCCCTACTTTTTTGTATTCCGATGCTACGATATGCTCCACCATTGGGTCAATTACATTAATAATAGGAATTTGACCAAGGTATGCTTCTTTTAACTCATCGTATGCTGCGGCCGAAGCTGTATTGCAAGCAATTACAATGGTTTTACAATTTTTGTTTTCAATTAAAAATTTTGTAATTTTTTTGGAGAATGTTTTAATTAAATCTTGTGATTTTTCTCCATAAGGCATGTGTTCGGTATCGCCATAGTAGACAATATGTTCGTTTGGCAATAAATGAGAAATGGCATTGGCAACCGTAAGGCCACCAATGCCACTATCAAATATTCCAATAGATTGATTTTTTTGAATCAAACTACATTATTTTTTTGGAGCTGCAGGAGCTGGTGCTGCTGGAGCAGTCAATGAAATACCCATTTTTGTTTTTGTAGCAGCTGTAATATCATCTGAAGTTGGATATACAATCAATCCTCCACCCGATACATCAAATACATGAGAATATCCTTTTTCTTTAGCTACAATCTCGATATTTTTCTTTGCTTTTTCAATAATAGGCACAGACATATCTTGTTCCATTTTTTGAACTTCTTTTTGAGCCGCTTGTTCAAAACTTTCAATTCTTTTTTGCAAATCTTGCAATTCTTTTACTTTAGCTTCTTGGATTGCGGTCATGGCTTTCATATCAATATTTTTCAAAGCTTCTGCTTTTGTTTGATAATCTTTGTACATGGTTTCCAATTGTTTTGACAATTCATTTTGTTTTTCTTGGATTTTTCCTTGCAATGCTTTTGTTTCAGGCATTGAAAATACCAATTCGTTAGAGTTTACTGTAGCCATTTTTTGAGCAAATACACTTGTCATGCTAAAAGTAGCTAATAAAATTAAGATGTTTTTTTTCATTTTTATTAATTTTTGATGTTTATTTTAATTTTTAAAATTGAAGTGCAATAATAATACTTTTTTATTAATATCCCATAGCTTTTACAACTTGGTCACTAATATTTAACTTTGCATTGTTGTAAACTATTGAATTTCCATTATTTTTGTCAATCACTAGATCGTATCCTTTAGATTCTGCTATCTTTTTTACCTCATCAAACATTTGATTGATTATTGGCTGAATCAATTCTTGACGCTTTTTGAAAACATCGCCATTAGGACCAAATCGTTGTTTTTGCATATCCGCTACTTCTTTTTCTTTTTTCTCTACTTCATTGATCTTTTCTTGCTTCATTTGTTCGGTATACAAAGCTTGTTCGGATTGGAATTTTTTATACAATATATCCAGCTCCTTCATCTTCCCTTCAATTTCTTTTTGCCAATCTTGACTTTGTTTATCTAATTTTTCTTTAGCCATTTTATATGAACTTACTTTATCTAAAATAAATTCACTTTCTATAAAAGCTATTTTTTGAGCATAAGTATTTAACGAAAAACCTACTGCCAATGCTAACAAAACTAATTTTTTCATATGTTTATATTATTTTTGATTTTTAGATATAAATAGGAAACAAAAAGTTTAACCCAAATTAATCATTAAAAATGATTAATCGCATAAAACATTGTAAATCAGTCAAATTTATTTTTGATTGAAACAATCTTTTTGCGGGGTTAAACCCAACTAACGCCTTATTTTATTACTTCGTAATAACCTGCTGCGTAATTTGGGTTTATTCTTGCTTTTCATTTCAATAGCAAAAATATACTTTTTTCACTAAAATTGTGCATTGTTTAATAATTCTTATGAACTTTTAAGGATTCTTAAGTTAATCCTAACCATGAATGAAATAAACTAAAAACTAACTCGCCAAAGCAAATGTATTGTTTTTCTCAAACAATTCATGCGCTAGATTTTCATCAATAGTTATTGTTTTAGACTTACTATCCGCGCTATCATACATCAATTCAGTCATAATCACTTCACATATAGATCGCAAGCCTCTAGCTCCCAATTGATACTCCATAGCTTTATCAATAATAAAATCTATGGCATTATCTTTAAATATAAGCTTTTTTCCTTCGTATTCAAATAATTTCACATATTGTTTTACAAGGCTATTTTTAGGCTCGGAAAGTATTTTTTTCAAAGCCTCTCTATCCAATGGCAATAAGGAAACCACTACTGGAAGACGCCCAAGCAATTCTGGAATAATACCAAATTTCTTAATATCAAGCGCATTCACTTGTTTGAGCAATTCATTTTCAATCACCTCTTTTTTGGTGTTCATACTTTTTTTGAATCCCAATGTATTCTTATTCAATCTACCGCCCACAATCTCTTCTATGCCTTCAAATGCACCTCCACAGATAAATAAAATATCTTTGGTATTGACTTTAAGCATAGGCTGTTCGGGATGTTTTCTGCCACCTTGAGGAGGCACCATCACTTCACTTCCTTCCAATAATTTTAAAAGTCCTTGTTGAACACCTTCGCCCGATACATCTCTAGAAATAGATACATTTTCGCCTTTTCTTGCGATCTTATCTATTTCATCTACAAAAACAATCCCCTTTTCGGCTTTTGCAATATCATAGTCGCAGTTTTGAAGGAGTCTAGAAATTATACTCTCAATATCTTCGCCCACATACCCACTTTGTGTAAAAGTCGTGGCATCGGCAATAGCAAATGGAACATTGAGCAATTTTGCAACGGTTTTGGCCAAAAGTGTTTTGCCCGTTCCTGTATTCCCTACCATTAAGATATTCGATTTTTCAATTTCTACCTCATCTTCAGAAATCTGCTGTCCTATACGTTTATAATGATTATAAATCGCTACACTCAATACTTTTTTGGCATATTCCTGTCCTATGATATATTGATTCAAATATGAAACAATTTGTTTTGGGGATTTATCAAATGAGAAAGATATTTCTTTTGAAGGTTTATTTTTTGTTTTGGATTGCCCCAAAGCCTCATCAATAATTTCTTTGGAAAAAGTAGCACAAACATCACATATTTGGGCTTCCAATCCATTGATTAGCATGGCTACTTCATTGGGTTTCTTACCACAAAAATAGCATTTATCTTTTAGCTTATTAGCCATGTATTTGAATTATTTTCTTTGTAAAACTTCGTCAATCATTCCGTATTCTTTGGCTTCCGCTGCGCGCATCCAGAAATCACGATCGCTATCACCACCAATTTTTTCAACGGTTTGTCCCGAATGATTAGCAAGAATTTCGTACAATTCTGTTTTTAATTTGTTGATTTCCACTACGGTGTTTTCAATATCGCTAGCCATACCTCCAGCTCCACCAAGAGGCTGATGAATCATAACTCTTGCGTGAGGCAATGCGGTACGTTTTCCTTTTTTTCCTGCACACAACAATACCGCAGCCATAGAAGCAGCCAATCCTGTACAGATTGTAGCTACATCGGGATTGATGTATTGCATCGTGTCATAAATTCCCAATCCAGCATATACCGAACCGCCAGGAGAATTGATATATATTTGAATATCGCTTTTAGCATCGGTACTTTCCATAAAAAGCAACTGAGCCTGAATAATATTAGCTACATCATCATAAATAGGAACACCTAAAAAGATAATACGATCCATCATCAATCTACTGAATACATCCATAGCTACGGCATTCATTCTTCGCTCTTCAATGATATTGGGTGTAATATAATCATTGATAACGGGAGAAGTAGCCTGCCAAATAAAATCGTTTACGAATTTATCATTAATTTTGCTATGTTTGGTAGCATATTTTACAAATTCTTGACCTAAATGTTCCATATTCTTAATAGATTAATGGGTTATGATTGTTTTACAAAAATTATTTTTCGTTTCTTTTGGCACTTTCTGCTACAAATTCCTCTTCTGTAAATAAAACAGATTCGGTTTTAACGCCTTCTGCCATTTTGCTCAACAATTTCTCGTCCAAAATAGTTTCATATACTTTTTGAACTTGTTTTTGATCTTTCATAGATTCTTTTACAAAACCTTCAATTTGAGCTGGATCTGGAGTATAACCAGACTGCGCAAAATAACTATAATAGCGATTTGCAAATTCGTTTTTAATTTCTTCAAATTCAACTTTAATCTCATTTTGAGTAGCAAATTGATTGGAAACTACGTCCCATTTCACTTGTTTCTCAATATTTGACATTTCTTTTTCAACGGATTCAGGTGTTAAATTATTTTCTTTTTCGATTACCAACCATTTTTTCATAAACTCCATTGGTAAGTCCATTTTGTAGTCTTCAATGATATATTTATAAATATCGGTATATAAATAATTTTTTGAAATATTAACGTACTGCGATTTAATTTCATCGCCCAAGAACAATTTCAATTCTTCCAAAGTCGTTTTATTCTCATCTTTTGTGATCAATTTAATTTGATCCGCAGTTAATTCTTTTGGAACTACAGTTGTTTTTACATTGGTAATTTCAAAAGTCAAACTTTCATTTTCCAATGCAGCATCCAATGCATCTTCTGCTTTCAGACTAAAAATAAATTTCTTTACATCTAATTTTTCATTATTGATTAAATCAAATGCTTTTCCATCTACTTTGTCTCCAACTTTTTTACCTATAAACGCAGCATTTCCAACATCTGTCAAGTCATTTGTACTACAAAAAGAATCCGTAGTGAATTCTTTGCCATCGGTCAACTTGAAATATAATGTATCATTAGCTTTGATAGGCTCAGTAGTATCTTCAAGTTTTTGGAAATATTTAGTTACATTTTCCATTTCTTTTTCAACGATTGTCGCATCAAATTTCAATTCATATTTTTTGAAAACATGTTTTCCAAAATCCAATGTAATTTCTGGTTGATAACCAATTTCAAATTCGAATGTATAATCTTTATTTTCTTGCCATTTCAAATCAATTTGCTCCTGACTTTCAGAAGGAATTGGACGCCCCAGCATTTTAATATTATTATCTTTGATAAAATTATCCAAACTTTTATCAATTAATGCATTGATTTCTTCGGCCAAAATACCATCACCATACATTTTTTTAACCATTCCAACAGGAACCATTCCTTTTCTAAAACCTTTTACATCAACTGTTTTTGAATATTTTTTTACTTTATTTTCAAATCCAGGCAAATAGTCATCTTTTTGAATATGAACTTTTACAACATCGTTTAATAGTGCTTTTGATTCTTTAGTAATTTGCATATTGTTTTTAATTATTATTTTACATTTTTGTTTTAAATAAAAAAAACGCAGATGAATTTATTGACTATTTCCATCTGCGTTCATTCATCAAGTTGGTGCGGGCGGAGGGACTCGAACCCCCATACCGCGAAGCACTAGATCCTAAGTCTAGCGTGTCTACCAATTTCACCACGCCCGCTTTCCTTAAATTTTGGAGTGCAAATATACAAGTATTTTTTTAAATAAAAATGTTTTTTTTATTTTTTAAAATAATTAATCAAACATCAAAGAATATCATTCAATTCCACGCTATTACTATAGTTTTTCACTATATTTGCAATCAAATCAATAGTTTTCATCAATGAACATACAACAATTAGAATATATTATTGCGGTAGATCAATTCAAGCATTTTAGCAAAGCGGCTGCGCATTGCAATATTACTCAAGCTACGCTCAGTATGATGATCAAGAAGCTTGAAGAAGAATTAAATGTAGTCATTTTTGATCGAAAAATGAACCCCATCATGACAACTGAATTGGGCAAAGAAATCGTAGATGAAGCTAAAAAAGCCTTGTTTCATTCAAAAGAAATTATCGCTTTAGCACAATCGAAAGATCATAAAGTGGAGGGAAAACTCCGCATGGGCATAATACCTACCATTGCCAATTCTCTATTGCCCAAAATTCTTTTTCCGTTAATGGATGCTTATCCTCTATTAGAATTGGAGCTATCGGAAATCACTACACAAAATATCATCAGACAACTCAAAGAAGGAACTATTGACGTAGGAATTCTATCTACTCCGCTACATGATGAACATATAGAAGAATCCATCCTCTATTATGAAACCTTGATGGTTTATGGAAATTTGAACAAAGATAAAAAATATATTTTGCCCGAAGAATTGGCCAAACAACCACTTTGGATGCTGGAAGAAGGACATTGTATGCGCGACCAAGTCATACAATTATGTCAAATAAACAAAGGCTATGCCCTACCCAATAATCTTAAATTTCAAGCGAATTCGTTTGAAACCATTCTTAATATGGTGGATGTAATGGGAGGACTTACTTTTATACCTGAATTGTATTATGAAACATTGTCCAACGAGCGAAAAGCAAAAGTTATAGAATTCAAGGCACCAATTCCTGTGCGGGAAATCAGTATGGTGTATTATCGTCCATTTGCAAAACTCCGAATGATAGAACAATTATCAATTGATATTAAAGAAATTGTAAATCAAAATTTACGCTCCAATGCGTTCAAAAAAAGTGAATTAGTGATTTTAGAATTTTAAATATCATTCCGTTATAGATTTTTATCGACTTTTAAAAAATATTTATGTACTTTTGCATTTTAAATGAAGCCTACGCCATAGGCATTTCGCTCATTTTGACTTTTTTTAATCAAAATAAATCATTTAAAAATGGAAAATAAAGAAGATATTATTAAAAACTGGTTGCCACGCTACACCGGTAGAAAATTAGAAGATTTTGGAGAATATATATTGATGACCAATTTTATTGGATATGTTGAGTATTTTGCCAATTTATACCAAGTAG
>Ga0208597_1000639_pt1 | contig 13779 bp, 12 predicted proteins | sample LakMenEpi05May12_FD_150673 | JGI IMG/M metagenome (GOLD analysis project Ga0208597, IMG submission 150673) | Freshwater microbial communities from Lake Mendota, WI - 05MAY2012 deep hole epilimnion (SPAdes) | ecosystem: Environmental > Aquatic > Freshwater > Lake > Epilimnion/Euphotic zone ...
ATCTTCGTCAAATGATTAAGTTCTTTATGTCAAAAGGATACACCCCGTTAGTAATGGATACGGATGGTGTTAACTTCTCCACACCGGACGAAGCGAATGATAGAGTTTATGTTGGTCGTGGATTGAATTGGAAGGTTAAAGAGGGTAAAGAATATTATGGACCTGAGGCGGATGTTGCGGAGTATAATGATGTTTTTATGAGAGGTGAGATGGCACTTGATACTGATGGTGTTTGGCCCTCAACTATCAACTTAGCTCGTAAGAATTATGCGGTTATGGATTCTAAAGGTAAAATAAAACTTACCGGTAACTCAATTAAATCTAAAAAATTACCACTGTACATTGAGGAGTTTTTAGATAAAGGGATTAAGTTATTGTTAGAAGGGAAAGGACAGGCGTTTGTTGAATATTATTATGAATACTTACAAAAAATTTATGATAAAGAAATTTCTTTAAGTAAGGTAGCTCAAAGAGCTAGAGTTAAATTATCATTAGATGATTATAAGAAACGATTATCCACTAAAACAAAAGCAGGTAATAGTATGTCAAGAATGGCCCATATGGAATTAGCATTACAGGAAAACTTAAAAGTTAACTTGGGGGATGTTATTATGTATGTGAATAATGGACTTAGAGCATCTCACGGTGATGTTCAGAAAAAAGGTGATGGAGTTCAATTAAATTGTTATATGTTAGATAAGAATATCTTAGATGATAATCCTGATTTAAAAGGGGACTATAACGTTGCAAGAGCGGTAACCACATTCAATAAGAAATTACAACCTTTAATGGTGGTTTTCCAAGATGAAGTTAGAAACAACTTATTAGTTAATGACCCCGAAAAAAGAGGTATCTTTACAAAATCACAATGTGAGTTGATAAATGGACATCCATTGGATGAAGGGTCTCAAGACAGATTACAAGAAGATGTTCTAGATGTTACAGAACAAGAATTAAAATATTGGGAAAAACGAGGGTTATCTCCTGATTATATGTATGACTTAGCCGAAGAAGGTTGGGAAGAAAAATTAAAGGTAATAGCATAAAAAAAGTGGTCTTAGGACCACTTTTTTTTTTATGATTGTTTTAAACCATCGGATGATAGAATATACCAATTACCACCAACAAATCTAAATTCGATACATGCATATTGGTCGGCAACTAATTCATCATAATCTTCATCTATTTTTCCGACATCAGGTTTAATTGTGACTTTAGTCATTGATTTTATAACAACATGGTCAGTTGTTATTGAGTTTAAAGTGATTACTGATTGAGATACTCCTCTAACAATAATACAACTTTCACCATTGGTTTTATAATCCAATTCTGATACTACAGAAATTTCTGAAGAATCAATTATTAATCCGTTTATTATTTTTCTTGATGGTATTGATTTAATTATTGCCATGTTATATTACGTATATTTGTCGAGGCATTGCTCTAAATTTCATTTGTTTGTTTAAGTTTTCCGCAATTAATGCCTCTCGTTCCATCACTTTTTCTGGTCTTAATCTTGTTAACCATCCTTCAGCACCTGTTAATTCTTCAATTAATTTAGTTTTTTCATCTTTTGATTCAGTTAATAAGGATGTATAGTCCATAGTTAATTCACTATCAGGTGTTTTAAGATTACCACTATATTTTCCTCTAACTCTTGCTAACGTTTCTTTACAATACGCGGTAAACCATCTTCTAACCCATTGTTGACCTGGTATGTTTAAATCTTCCCAAGATAAATTATCCATTGGAACATCCGAAGGTAATTTAATTACATCGGGATTATTTTTTAAACAATCCGCTCTATTATCAGGTGATACATCATAATACCAATACCACACCGCTTTACCCACATAACCGTTAATATTATTCCAATTAAATCTTCCTCCCGGTGTATTGTATAAATGAATATTTTTCTTACCATCAGGTAATCCGGTAATTCTATAGGTAAGTGAACCTCCTAAAATTCTACTCAAGACATTTGCCTCTTGCATTCTCACAAGATAATCAAAACCTGACATCATAAAGTAAGAACCTTGATTTCCCATTTGTGCGAATCCCGCCTCATTAGCTCCAAGACCTATACCAGCACCAAATCCACCGGCAGTGGCACCTAATCCAAATGCATTCCATGGTCTATCACTAAACCATAATAATTCATTAACCTCACGACCTGCAGGGATTTCGTATGTTTGAGTATTTGCACTTAAGATAAAATAATCTTTCTTCAAAACCCATGGACCTTCTGTTTGAAGACCTACAATTTTTGAATATGAATAACTAAATTGTTGTTCAAAATCCATTGTTCGAGTAATCAATGCTTTTGCAACTGATTTCTCATTCATGTTTAGGTTAACTAAATTAACCCATTGACTATCTATTAACCACTGAAGAACGTATTCTTCGTAGTCTCCAATAGATAATTCCATTAATGAGTCCATCATTTCATCTTCAAGTTCAACACTTCTAAGTGGAGCACCTAATTGATGTTTGACTCTTGTATAAATTTTACTTCTTTCTGGTTCCGGTATAACTGCCATAACTATAAATATATTGTTAAACGTTATTGTATATCATATAATAATGAGTCCAATGGAAAAAGGAAATTACCATTAACTATTATTGGTTTTTTATCAAAAACTAAAACATTTTTCCCTTTTTGAAAAACCATTAAATCGGTTTTATAAATCTTTACACTTGCAGTCCCTTCGAGTAAAATACCATCATCTGTCATTTTTTTCTCTCGGAAGGGTTTAACTTGAGCGGTTTTGGTCACACCATCTTTGGTTATTTCTAAATCAATTCCACTAATCGCGTCTTTTTTACTTCCAAGTTCACCGACAATTTCAACTTTAACTCCTTTACCAAAATATCTTCTCAATATTGAAGCTGTTATTTCTTCACGTTTTGAACCCGCGGCATCTTTTTCAATTAAGACCTTTAACAAGTTTTGAAATGTTGAACTCTCTCGATTAAATATTTTAAATTTATAATGGTTAATTGCGGAAATAAATCTTAAAGCTTCTTTCTTTTGTTCTTCTGTGTTTTTATTTTTAAAATTAATTGGTGCGTTTTTTGTTAATTTATTAATAACTTGATTTAAATCATTTAATAAAATACAGAATGTTGTATAATTTGTATTTAATTTATTAATTATTGACCTCCCTGTTCCTTCTAAATCATAAACACCTGACATTTGGTTATTAGGAGGATTTTCAACATAATTCTCAGAAAAAACTTCTCTCATGATTTTATCGATACCTTTCATGTAAATCCATTTAACATCTTCGTTAGTGTTAAATAACTTTCTATAAAATTCGTTTTCATCTGATGAACACATTTCTGATTTACCCTCACTCAATATTAGTTTTATTTTTGTGGACTCTAAAAGTTTTGTTTCAGTTTTCATTTCATATAATTTAGAAACAAAATCCCAATTTACAACTTTCCAAAAGTTTGAGATGTACTCATCTCTTTTATTCCTATACTTTAGATAGTAAGCGTGTTCCCATAAATCTAATCCTAACAACGGGAATCCACCACCTTCGATAACATTCATTAGTGGATTATCTTGATTTGGAGTAGACATAATTTTTAAAGTATTTCTTGATGTTAAAACTAACCATACCCAACCCGAACCAAATCGTTCTTTTGCAATTTTTTCAAATTCTTTTTTAAAGTTAGGAAAACTACCATATTGTTTGGTAATTTTATTTAAAAGTTCTCCTTTAAGTTTTGTGGGTGTTGGTGACAACATATTCCAAAATAATGCGTGGTTAAAAGCCCCACCGGCATTATTACGAATTGTTTTATCAAATCGACTAATTGTTTTTATGATTTGTTCTAATTCTAAATCCCCGTATTTTTTCTTTGAGAGAGCATCATTTAATTTATCCACGTATCCCTTATAATGTTTGTTGTAGTGAAATTCCATCGTTTCGGGGTCGATGAATTGTTTCAAGGCTGAATAAGAGTAAGGTAATTTTTCAATTCCTATTTTCTTCATTTCTGTAATCAACAGATTTTTTTCCTTAAGTACGTGACTTTCAAGGATTGTTGTTTCTAACTGTTGAATTTTTTGTTCTATTTTTTTCATATGTTTGGATTAACCATTACATATAAATAATCAAAAATTGTTTTAACGACGCATTTCATTAATTCTCTTTAAAATTTCTTGAGCTGCGTCGGCAGTATTTTGATTATCACCCATAACGGTTGCAATAACTTGTTTCTTATTGTGGAGTATATCGTAAATGATTCCCTCGATTGTATTTTCAAAAATTGGGTAATAAACTAATACATTATTTTTTTGACCATATCTATATGCTCGGTCTTCTGCTTGTGCGTGGTCAGATGGTAAGAATGATAAGTCATTAAAGATTACTGCCTCTGCGGAAGTTAAAGTAATTCCGACACCGGCTGCTTTAATATTCCCAACAAATACTTTTATTTTATCATTCTCTTGAAATTGGTCAACACTAAACTGTCTCTCAACTTTGGACATTGACCCATCAAGTTTAACCGATGCCTTTCCAAAGTGTTCAGTAATTTTATTTAATGAATCGGTAAAATTACAAAAGATGATTACTTTTTTATCTTGTTCAATAATATTTTCAGCAATTTCAATTGTTTGAGAAATTTTCTCATCTGCAATAATTTGTCTAATTTTAGTTAGTTTGGTGAATTGTACTGTTAGTGATTTTGATTCTTCAGGGTTTTTTTCATACCAATTATAATAATCACCCATTACTTCCTCATACATTTTTGATTTTAATCTCAAATAAACAGGTGTAATAATTTTATCAGGTAAATCTAAAACATTCTCTTTTAATCTTCTTAATGTTAGACCAACTGTTCTATCTCGTAATTCTTCAAGGTTTGATGCTCCTTGGACATTCCAAATTTTTCTTGGACCAACTTTAAATTGAAAACCGGCACAATAACGAATAACATACGCCATCCAATTCTTGGCAACAGGTGAATCAATTAAACTAAGTAAGTTAAAATAATCTATTGGACGGGAAGTCATCGGTGTACCGGTTAACAACCATAATCTATCAACACTCTTGGTTATATCGTTGATAAGTTTTGTTCGTTGAGCTTGAGCGTTTTTAATATAATGTGCTTCATCAATAATAATCAAATCAAATTTTGACATTAAAATGAGAGAATCGTCTTTCTTTTTTGGGTCGTGAAAATTCTTTATAATGTCGTAGTTGACAATAACAAAGTCATCTTCTGTACTAAATTGTTTTCCTTCTGAAATAAAAATTGGTCGGTCAGAATAATTTTCAATCTCTCGTTTCCAGTTAATTTTAAGAGTCGCCGGACAAATAATTAAAATTTTCTTTGCTCCGGTCTCTAATGCGGCAATAATCGTTGAAGTGGTTTTACCAAGACCCATATCATCGGCAAGGATAAACTTTTTATTCTCAACTAATTTTTGGATAGCTTCTTTTTGGTGTTCAAGAGGGGGACGATTAGAATATTTTGAATAATCAATAACAACATCCTTAACGGTATTATCTTTAATGATGGCGGCTTTAGGTAACCAAAAGTGATATAATTCCTCGTTTTCGAATACTTTACCCCAAATATGAAATGCCTTTTCTTTATCAGATAATAGTTTTTCTACCCAAACTTTTTGTGGTATTTCGGTGTATAGTTTATCATCTGCAAGTTTTTGTGCAAAGTAGGCATCAAGAATAACCCATTTCTTAGCGACTTTGGGTTGTTTATCATGATTGTTAATAATGTATTCTGATTGACTCCTTGTGGGATAAAATTTTCTATTTAATTGAGACTTTCGTTTTAACTCAATCAGGTAGTTATTACCACCTTCATAGGTTTCCAATAGGGACAATGCTTTTGACTCGAGACTTACATCCATCTATACAAAAAATATTTGAATTAAATATAGTTGATATTGAAGTATTTATCAATATATGCAAAAATTAGTTCCAATTACAAGATTAGGTAAATTCTTCGGAGCGGAGGATTACGCTTTAGACATCGGTATGGGTGAGGAGTGGTTATTGGGTGATATGAACTTCACGGTAATCCTATATCGTATCGATAGATATAAAACCAAAACAGATGATGTTTATGGTGAGGTTACGGAAGATGGTATCCAATTCATGGCCCCTGTTGAATTACAAGGTTTGGTTCAGGTAATGGCTCCAACATCTAAAAATTATGGTAATTCTCGAGTTGAATTACAAGAACCGGGTAATATGAAATTCTCATTGTATCAGAAAACTCTTGATGAATTGGGTGTTGAGATATTCCAAGGAGATTATCTTGGGTATTATGAAACTGAAGACCGAGTTAGATATTATGTAGTAAGTGATGATGGATATGTTAGGTCAGATAATAAACACACGTATGGTGGATATAAACCATTTTATAGAAGTGTTGTTGCCACTTATGTAAGTGAAAACGAATTTAGAGGAATATAATGTGGAATACATAATAACAGAGAGTAAATTATTTAACGCAATCTATCAGTATATTGATGGGTCATATGATGTGGATAAAATTGATTATTTTAATCCAACAACTTGGAATGATGATGAACATGATGACAAAGAAAATCCATATATTACGGAGTTTTTTAAGACTGAATATGATGGTGATTATGATGAAAATGGGATGTTATTTATTTATATTGTAAAGGAATATTATTCAGATGAACCTTCAAGACAATCTTTTATAAATCAAACACCAATTTTAATTGTTAATGATTATGGAACGTTAGAAACAATGTTTGGTGAATATTGGAAAGGACCTTTTAAAAAATGGTTTGAAAATAAATTTGAATTACCCGTTAAAACAATTGTAGCTGATTAATGGAATACATAATAACAGAGAGTAAATTATTTAATGCCATCTATCAGTACATTGATAGTTATCTAAACCCAAGTGAAATGGATTGGGTCTATGGGACTGGTTCTGACGAAGATGGTTATGAGGATATAGATAAGGATGATGAAAACTTTTTAATGTTCTTTAAAGGAGAATGGAATGGGGAAGATGATACTGACATAGTTTTTTATTATTTTGATGTGGATTATTATGAAAATAATCCATCAACTAAATCGTTTAGAAAACAAGCACCTATTTTAGAAGTTATGGGCAAATATGGTGAACATTTAGACACTATGTTTGATGACCATTGGGTTGAACCTATGAAAAAATGGGTTCAAGATAATTTTAAATTACCGGTTAAATCGGTATCAACACATTATTAATAATGAAAGTATTAGTTAAAGAATCTCAATTAAGAAGAATATTTGAAATTGTCACAAAAGATAAAGTAATTTGTGACGAGTGTGGTTGGTCATGGGATTTAGCTGATGGTGGTGACGACCCTTATATTTGTCATAAATGTGGACACGATAACTCAGAAGAAAGTCATATTGGAAAAAGAGTTATGGTTTATTATAACCTTCACAAACATACTTTTTCGGTAACATATAAATCTAAAGTCATAATGCATGCGGATTATGTTAAATTAGGGGATGTTGAGTTTAGAGTTAGAAAAGGTGGGAAAGACAGAGTTCGTTCGGAAAAATCAAAAAATGTCCATGCGTTTGTTATTGGGGATTTAATGGATTTTTGTGAATACCCTTGTGATGACATACCAACACCATCATCAGATATGATTGTTACCTATAATCCATACAAGTATGATTCATTTGTTTATAAATCAAGTGGAGAACCAATTTATAGTGCAACTGAAGTTGATATGATAAATTCACAAAATAAATTATTTGTAGTTAAGAAATAAAATGCCATTACCAAAGAAAGTTATACCAACATTACCATTAGTACCACAGAAGACATTGTCTGCTCGTAGGGAACAACTATTGGAATATATTAATAAAGACGGAACATATCTTCCTAAATCAGTACTACACGCCGATTTAGATAGAGGAATGTTAGATTTTGTTAAAACTGATTTAGAGGTTGTCACCGCAGGGAAAATAGTTCCAATGGTGGATATTATAATCACAACTCAAAACTGGACTCAATACGTTGAGACTGCCTTATTTGTGGATTTAGATTATAACCCATCCCCGCCCTTTATCACGGTAGTTAGAAGTCCTGAAGTTAAGTTTGGTACCAATCCATCATTACAATACACAATCCCGGATAGAAAACAATTCTATTATGCATCTGTTCCAACTTGGAATGGAAACGAACAAGGAATGGATATCTACACAATACCTCAACCGGTTCCCGTGGATATCAATTATAGTGTTAAGATAATTTGTAATCGAATGAGAGAACTTAATCAGTTGAATAAAATAATTATGCAGAAGTTTTCATCAAGACAGGCATATACATTTATCAAGGGTCAATACGTTCCAATTATTATGAATAATGTTTCCGATGAATCTCAAATGAGTTTGGAGTCAAGGAAGTATTATGTTCAATCATATGATTTTACCATGTTAGGTTATTTGATTGATGAAGAAGAATTTCAGGTTAAGCCTGCAATTGCAAGAGTGACCCAACTTATGGAATTAACAGGAACAGGCAATACTAAAAGAGAAAAATTCCCAAAAAATCCAAATGAGTTTTTAGAGAATTATTTATTTATTGTAGGTAATGATAGTTTAAGTGATGTAGTTGCGTATACTGCAAATCTTTCTTTTTCAAATTGGATTAACGTAGATTCATATGATGTCTATATTAATGGAGATTATTTTGGGACGGATGTTCAAAATATTCAAATAACCACTAATGATATTTTACGTATTGATGTTATTAAAACTAATGATAGTTTAGAGTCAACAATTCAGTTTGAAAACTTATTAGTTTAATTCTCACCGTAGATATCTTTCTTCTCTTTACAGGTTTCTACGATTAATTTTTCCAAAAACTTATAAATTTTTAATCCTCGCTTTTCACAGTACTTTTTCAGTATGTCGTGGATGGCGGGGTCAATTTTAATATTCTTGATTTCTTTTGTCTGTTTCATAGGTAGAAAAAAGGTAGAATTAATTCATACTCTTTACAAATACATATCTAAAAGTAAAGTTTTTTGATATTTTATTGAATATTTATCTATAAAATAAATCTGCAATAGAATAATTAGATAATGGCAACAGCACAAGCAAATCAAAAAGTTTTCGTTTCACCGGGGGTATACACTTCTGAAACTGACTTATCATTCGTAGCACAAAGTGTGGGTGTTACTACCCTAGGTTTAGTTGGTGAGACTTTAAGAGGTCCTGCATTTGAACCGGTATTCATAACAAACTACGATGAGTTCCAAGCCTTTTTCGGAGGAACAGAACCAACTAAATTTGTTAACACACAAATCCCTAAATATGAGGCGGCATACATAGCTAAATCTTACTTACAACAATCGAATCAGTTGTTCGTGACAAGAATCTTAGGATTGTCAGGATATGATGCTGGTCCATCTTGGAGTATTAGAGTTACTGCAAATGTTGACCCAACAACAATTACACAAAGTCCAACCGGAGCAACTGCTTGGTCTGTATCTTTTACAGGTGCAACGAGTGCGGGTACCGTTAATTTTATTAGTGGTTCATTCCCATCTGCGGTTCAGACTAACTTAAACACACAATATAGATTATCTGATGGTAGCGTATCTACATTTGACACTGATTTTACTGCAAATATTTATAATGCAGTTGATAATAATACTTTAACTGCTACAACAGCATTTATTTATGGAGCAATTCCTGAAACAGATTATTATAATATTACGAATAATTACACAACAGTTGTAAATGAATTTGGTTCAGATACGAATAACTTAGCAACTAACGATTTATCGGCATCTGAAAATGACTCATGGTTTTATGCTAACTTTAATAATTATACAGGTAATGCTTATACAGGATACTCATTTGATTATAATATAAGTGCTTTATCAGTTACAGGAACAGGTGACTCACAAACTTTCTCAGGAACAATTTCGGGTGATTACTATACATTTATTGGTACTGCTTATACTGAATTTAACAATATGGTTGTAGCAACACTTCGTTCAAGAGGTATTTCATTATATACTAATAGTTCGACAAGTGATAATCATGGACAAATATATGAAGTAAATAATGAAAATAATGTTACGTTATTAACAAACGAACAATATGTGGATACGGATAAAAATCCTTTTGCATCATTTGGTTTATCAGGTGTAACAAAAGATGGAGACATTTTTACGTTCGAAACTAATTTATCGGCAACTTCATCTAAGTTTATTACAAAAGTGTTAGGTGTTGATAATTTTGGAAAATCAAGAAATGAGGTTCCTTTATTTGTTGAAGAAATTTATCCAAGTTCATTGGCATATGCTTTCAATCAAGGTTATATTAAAGGTATTAACCCTCAATTAGTTGCATTACCTGAAGCTAGAAGTGAACAATCAAATTCAATTGCTTATAGTGTTGAAAGATATCAATCCCCTAGTACACCTTATTTGGTGTCAGAATTAAGAGGTAATAAAGTTTATAAATTATTTAAATTTGTTTCAATCTCTGATGGGGGTACTGCAAACACTGAAGTTAAAGTGTCTATCGCAAATTTATCATTTAACAATATGACATTTGATGTTTTAGTTAGAAATTTCTTTGACACGGATTCAAACCCTATTGTTATTGAGAAATTTACTAATTGTAATATGGACCCTAATTCTAATAACTTCGTTGCTAAAAAATTAGGTTCAACTAATGGTGAATACGCATTATTATCAAAATATGTAATGATTGAGTTGGCTGATGAGGCACCAATTGATGCAATACCATGTGGTTTTGAAGGTTATACTCAAAGAGAATATGAATCAGTGACTAACCCATCACCATACCCTGTATTTAAAACAAAATATTTTTTCCCTGGTGAGACAATCGCTAACCCTCCATTTGGAACCCCAACAGGTAGTTCAAATTTAGTTGAATCACCTGGTGATATTGTTAGAAGAACTTATTTAGGTTTCTCAACACAATATGGTATTGACGAATCATTCTTATCATATAAAGGAAGACAAAATCCAGCGTCTTGGGTGAACTCAATAACACCTGTTGAAGGCGCTGCTTGGAATTATGTAAGTAAAGGTTTTCACATGGACTCCGGAGCGACAGTTGTAACAATTTCAAATAGTTATGACACAAGTGGTCAAACTGCTTTTGAATGTGGTGTAGCTGAGTTTAGAACAGACCCTGAAACTCAAGAAAATCCATACTATTTCATTTACTCAAGAAAATATACTTTATGTTTTGCTGGTGGATTTGATGGATGGGACATTTATAGAGAATATCGTACAAATGAAGATAGATTCCAATTAGGTCAATCAGGATTTTTAGCAGGAGCATCGGTATCAACAAGATATCCAAATGCAACAGGTGAAGGTTTATTCAAACGTATTGTAGTTGAAAATAATACTCAAGATTTTGCAAACACTGACTATTACGCTTACTTACTTGGTATATTAACATTTGCGAATCCTGAAGCTACTAATATTAATGTATTAGCAACAGCAAGTATTGATTATGTTAATAACTCAAACTTAGTTGAAGAAACAATTGATATGGTTCAATTCCAAAGAGCGGATTCTGTTTATATTACAACAACTCCTGATTATAGAATGTACACACCGGATTCAACAAATCCACAAGATGTTATCTATTCTCAAGAGGCGGTTGATAACTTAGATAATACTGGAATTGACTCTAATTATACTGCAACTTACTATCCTTGGATTTTAACAAGAGATACTGTTAATAATACACAAATTTATTTACCTGCAACAGGTGAAGTTTGTAGAAACTTAGCATTAACAGACAACATTGCTTTCCCATGGTTCGCATCAGCGGGTTACACAAGAGGTCTTGTAAACTCAGTTAAAGCAAGAGTTAAATTGACTCAAGAAGATAGAGATACATTATACCAAGGTAGAATTAACCCTATCGCAACTTTCTCAGATGTTGGTACGGTTATTTGGGGTAATAAAACATTACAAGTTGCTGACACAGCACTTAACAGATTGAATGTAAGAAGATTATTACTTCAAGCTCGTAAGTTAATATCAGCAGTAGCGGTAAGATTATTGTTTGAACAAAACGACCAAGTTGTTAGACAACAATTCTTAGATAGTGTTAACCCTATATTAGATTCAATCAGAAGAGACCGAGGTTTATACGATTTCCGTGTAACAGTTTCATCATCTCCTGAGGATTTAGATAGAAATACATTAACAGGTAAAATTTACTTGAAACCGACGAAAGCGTTAGAATTTATTGATATTGAATTCTTTATTACTCCAACAGGAGCTTCGTTCGAGAATATTTAATAAAAACCATAAGTGGGGATACGTCCCCACTTTTTAGCCAATTATGAAAAAGATTAGATTAAATGAAGGGATAGATGAAATGGGGACACCCGATATGAAGTATTATGCTTTCGATTGGGATGATAATGTTGTTCATATGCCAACTAAGATTATCCTTAAGAATGAAGATGGTGATGAGATAGGTATGAGTACTGATGATTTTGCTGAGTATAGACATCAAATAGGTGATGAACCATTTAACTATAAAGGTGAAACTATTGTAGGATATAGTGACGAACCATTTAAAAATTTCCAAACACCAGGTGATAAAGATTTTTTAATTGACGCAATGAGAGCCAAATTAGGACCTGCATTTGATGATTTTAGAGAGGCAATTAACAATGGTTCAATATTTTCTATTATAACCGCAAGAGGTCATAATCCTAATACATTAAAAGAGGCGGTATATAATTATATCATATCAGGGTTTAATGGTATTGATAAAGATGAGTTAGTTAAAAACTTAAGAAAGTATCGAGATATTAATGATGATGAAGACATGAGTGATGATGAATTAATTAAAACTTATCTAAATATGAATAGATACCATCCAGTTTCTTATAATGACCCGGAAGGTGCTGCAAATCCTGAAGAGGCGAAAGTTCGTGCGATGGAGAAATTTGTGGAATACATTAAAGAAATGGCCTATGATTTAGATAAAAAAGTGTATTTAAAAAAAGAGGTAAGTAATAATTTTGTTCCTACAAAACCGACAATTGGGTTTTCTGATGATGACATCCGAAATGTAGAGGTTATGAAAAAACACTTTAAAGACAAACCGGACAATATTGTTAAAACTTATTCAACCGCAGGAGGAATAAAAAAAGAATATTAACTAGTTATTAAGAACTAGTATTAAATAAATAATTAAAAAAACTAGTTAAATTAACTAGAATTAAATAAACTAGACTGGAATATAATGATAAAGATTTAATTTCAGAAAGTCAATAAAAATATTTTCCATTTGGATATATTTATGATAATAAACAAAGAAAAACTAATTTAAAATAATATGGCTGATTTATTGATGAAAATGCCGATTCCTTACGAACCGAAAAGACAGAATCGATTCATACTAAGGTTTCCATCAAGTTTAGGAATTAACGAATGGTTCGTGGAAAGTGCTTCAAGACCTTCAATTAAAATTGCATCTACGGAAATTCAATTTTTAAATACCTCAACTTATGTTGCGGGAAGATTTAACTGGGATGAGATTTCAGTTAAATTCAGAGACCCAATTGGACCATCTGCGTCTCAAGCTCTTATGGAGTGGGTTCGTTTACACGCAGAATCTGTAACAGGTCGTATGGGTTATGCTGCAGGTTATAAAAAAGACATTGACCTTGAGATGTTAGACCCAACAGGAGTTGTTGTTGAGAAATGGATTTTATATGGTACATTCTTAACAGGAG
>Ga0208597_1000640_pt1 | contig 13776 bp, 15 predicted proteins | sample LakMenEpi05May12_FD_150673 | JGI IMG/M metagenome (GOLD analysis project Ga0208597, IMG submission 150673) | Freshwater microbial communities from Lake Mendota, WI - 05MAY2012 deep hole epilimnion (SPAdes) | ecosystem: Environmental > Aquatic > Freshwater > Lake > Epilimnion/Euphotic zone ...
TAAATAAAATGGGTGCAAAACATATCGTTATCACCAGTGTAGATCGAGATGATTTAGTGGATGGTGGTGTAGGGATATGGGCCGCTACGGTTCGTGCTATTCGAAAGCAAGCACCGGGGGTCACTATGGAGACGTTGATACCTGATTTTAAAGGCGATATGGCTATCTTGGATAAAATAGCAGAAGTGGCTCCAGAGGTGGTTTCTCACAATTTGGAAACTGTAGAGCGTTTGAGCCGAAAAGTACGTATTCAAGCACAATTTGATAGAAGTTTGTTTGTATTGAAATATTTGAAAGAAAAAGGCATTCGCCGGACGAAATCGGGTATTATGCTAGGTATAGGAGAAACAGATGATGAATTGTATGAAGCCATGGATAAATTGCGCAATGCGGATGTAGATATCATTACGCTAGGACAATATCTTCAACCTACTCGAAAACATTTGGAGGTACAACGTTATGTCACTCCCGAAGAATTTGAAAAATATAGACTGGTAGCACTAGAAAAAGGCTTTATGTTTGTAGAAAGCGGGCCAATGGTTCGAAGCAGTTATCATGCCGAAAAACATATTTTGTAGTTTTTTTTGAAGTTGATAAAACAAAAATGGATTTTTTTTTGTTATACTAATTCATTAATTCAAATTTTTCAATGATTTCCAATCTTCTCAGTTATAGTTCTTCCTTTATATTAGGTGCGTTGCACTCGCTAGAGCCCGGTCATGGAAAGTCCATAGTAGCTTTGCACACATCGCAGTCAAAGAAGTTTTCCGATGGATTGATGATGTTAGCCAGCCTTTTGATTACCCATTTTTCATTGGTTTTGGCAGTTTCTATTTTATTTTTCAAATTACCAAATTTTGAACATATAGAATGGCTCCAAGTGGGATCTTCTGTCATGATTATTTGCTACGGATTGTTTTTATTGATAAAAAAATCTAAGAAAAGTGATGATTATTTAGGATGTAGCTGTCATGATTCGCATACGAAACATCAAGAAACAAAGTCGCATAAAGAGAAAATTTGGTTAGGTTTTTTGGCTGGACTTACACCATGTCCTTCTGTTTTGTCGCCTATATTTATTTCATTGAGTACCGATAGTTTTAAGAATATATTTTTTTATATATTTTCATATATGCTAGGTGTTGTAGCGGTTTTTTTGGTGCTTTATATGATTGTGTATTTGTTTCGTGCCAAAGCCAATCATTGGCTTTCTAATGTCAGCAATTGGTTCAATCCTCATATATTCAGTGGAGCGCTGATGATAGCCATTGGTTTATTCTATCTATTTATCCATTTCTTTCATGATCATGCGTAATTTATGAATTGCATCTGACAATTAATTAAACATAAGAATTTACAGATGAAAATTAAAGTATTGTTAATAGGCAAAAGTTTCCCAGAATTTACGAAAGAAAGTATTGATTATTTTACTAATAAAATCAAGCATTTTGTGCCTATTGAATGGGTTGAAATTACGATGAAAAAGACGGTAGATCATGTAGATACAATGAAGCAATTGGAAGGGGAAGCTTTTGAAAAATATATAGACAAGTCCGATGTAGTGATTCTCCTCGATGATAAAGGCAAGAAATACACCAGTGAACAGTTTGCTCAGTTTGTGCAAAACAAACAAGATACCAGTATTAAAACACTTACTTTTCTGGTAGGCGGCGCGTATGGATTTTCACAAAAAATATATGAAAGGGCAGATGGCAAGTTATCTTTGTCCGATATGACGTTTTCCCATCAAATTATACGTCCTATTTTTCTTGAACAAATTTACAGAGCCTATACCATTATGAAAGGCATTCCGTATCATCATGCGTAGGGTTCAATCCAATAAATCGGGTCTGCGTTCTTGGGTTCTAGCGATAGACTGGTCTTGTTTCCATTGTTCAATATTTTTTTGATGACCACTGAGCAAGATACTAGGTACTTCCATGCCTTCCCATACCTCGGGGCGCGTATACACAGGTGGAGAAAGTAGATTATCCTGAAAACTATCGCTGAGAGCGGAACTTTCGTTATTTAAGACACCCGGAATAAGCCTGCCAATACTATCGGCAAGCACTGCCGCCGCCAATTCGCCGCCCGAAAGTACATAGTCACCAATAGAAATTTCTAAGGTTACATATTTTTCTCTAATGCGCTCGTCTATGCCTTTATAATGACCACAGATCATTAAAATATTTTCTTTTAAGGACAAGGAGTTGGCTATTTTTTGATTGTATGTTTTGCCGTCGGGACACAAAAAAATGATTTCATCGTACTGGGTATTTTTTTTCAAATCTTCAATACAAGCTCCCAGGGGTTCGCACATCATAACCATACCCGCATCGCCACCATATTGATAGTCATCTACTTGACGATATTTTCCTATACCATATTCGCGCAGTGAAATGAGATTGATTTCGAGCAGTCCTTTGTCTTTGGCGCGTTTTATAATTGAATGCGTCAAGAAGCTTTCTATCAATTCGGGAATCACACTAATGATATCTATTTTCATTGCTATATTTTTTTTATATATCCAAAAGTCCTTCGGGAAGTTCAAAGTACAAGGTTCGTTTATCCTCATCTTCTTTGAGAATCCAATCCTTTACAAAAGGGATTAAAACGGTTTTTTCAGAGCCTTCAAGCTTTACTTCTAGTGTAGTTTGAGCTTTGGTCTCATATATTTCTACTACGTGTCCTAGCATCGTTTTTTTGTCGTAAATGGTGTAGTCCATATAGTCTTCCCAATCTATGATTTCAAAACATTGCTCTGCAATATGTTCGGGTAGAAATAGTTCCATTTGATTGAGTCCCGACGTTTCTTCTTTGCTTTTAATTTTGGTGAATTTAACCAGTGCCGATTCCCCATCAAAATCTAATTTTTCTATTAAAAAGGGGGAATAAACACCTTTTTTTTCTAAAAAAAATGCTTTGAAAGAATCTTCAAGCAATTCATAATCAAAAGCCACGCGCATAGTGCCATCAAATCCTTTTGATTTTAAAAATTTTCCTACTTTGATAAATTGATTGTCCATATATAATGCAAAAAAGTGAAAACTGCTTTTACACAATTTTCACTTTTATAATTTTAATGATTGTTTTAGAAATTATTCTGCTTCAGGAGCTGTTTCTTCTGTGGTTTCAGCAGTAGCTTCTTCAGTAGGAGTTTCCTCTACTACTGGTGCATCCATTACTTCTTCAACAGCAGCATCTGCTACTACTTCTTCTACAGCTACATCTGCTGCTACTTCTTCTACTACTTCATTAGCCTCTTCTGTTACAGTTTCAGCAGCTGCTAATTTCTCAGCATAAGCCTCTCTTTTCTTAACTTCATCAGCCATTCTTTGAGATTTTTTAGCGTCTTTATCCGCTGTCAATTTTTCTACTCTTGTAGCGATTTTGTTTGATTTGTATTCAAACCACTCAAGCATTTTAGCTTCCATTTCTTCAGCAGTCATAGCACCTTTTCTAACACCTCTTGCCAAGTGTTTTTTGTACATAACGCCTTTGTAAGAAAGGATTCTTTTAACAGTATCTGAAGGCTCAGCGCCACTCATTACCCATTCAAATGCTTTGTCGAAATCAATATTGATCGTTGCAGGAACGGTCAATGGATTGTAATCTCCAATTCTGTCGATGAATTTACCATCTCTTCTTGCACGGCTATCGGCCACTACTACATAGTAGTATGGTCTTTTACTTCTTCCGTGTCTTTGTAATCTTATTCTAGTTGCCATAAAAACTTAAAAATTAATTAAAAGTTAGTTAAAAAATTTGAGGTGCAAAAATACAATTTAATTTTTATATCAAATGATATTTTTTGTCTTTCTTAACTCGCCGAATCTGAACCTCTTCTGAAATTGGGGTTTGGTGCAATATATTCTGAATCAATTCCGCTGCAAAATAAGGAATTAAAGACACGCCTTTTGTACCAAATCCATTGAAAATAAATAAATTGGGCCATGTAGGATGTGCATCAATAAAAGGTCTTCGGTCGTGCGTTGTCGTTCGAAATGCCGCTAAGTGATTTTGTACTTCAAAGGGCGTATCCCCAAAAAAGAATTTTCCTTTTGCCAATAAATCATCTTTTGCTTTTTGGGTATGCAAAGGCTGATTGATATCGACTCTATCAAATGTAGAACCAATCCAATAATGATTTTTAAATGGACAAATAAATTTTCCTTTGTGTAGGATATTTTTAAGCTCAAAATTCTTTGAAATAACCTCCAATGCTTCTCCACGATTGGGTGCAAACGTAAGGTGATTGAAAAAAGGATTGTTCAAAACACTTATTCCTTCGGCAAAAATAATGGCTTGAAATGAAAGGTCTTTGTATTGATTGGTAGTGGTATTTACTTGAGTGTAATCAAAATTTTCATACACGATAGCATTCATTGATTGAAAAAGATGTTCTAATTTTTCCAAGAAAAAGGGTACCGCTACTTGGTATGAATTTTTTATGAGAACTTTCTGCGACTCTAAAATTTCGATCCAATCTTTTTTGGAATCTATGGATAATAATAGATTGGAAAAGGCAATAGGGTCTTCTACGTGTTTTTCTATAGAAACAGGTGCGATATAGGATTCATTTTCTAGTTGGTAAAAGGATTTTGCGGTTTCTAAAAAATCGTAATATTTCCATGATAACACAAAGTTTCGGCCCGAAATGGGATTGATAATTCCCGAAGAAATAGCAGATGCTGCTGGAATTTCATTTTTAAATATTTTAAAAGCAATGCCTGCCTCAAAGAGCATTTTTCCCAACGAAAAAGCAGCCAACCCACCTCCAACTATTAATATCAAAATTATTTTTTTAAATGAATGGTAAAAATAGAATATTTTTGCTCAAAATTAATTCAAAAATATCATGGAAGAGAATAATATAAAAAATGACGGAATTAGAGATCAAAGTATAATTGATTCGGCAGAAGATACGGGTAGTTTGTTCAAAAAATTATTGCCTTTGTTGTTTGCTTTGGTTTTGGCTATTTTGTTGTTTTTGTTTTTTAACAAGGGAAGTAATGCCACTCAAACCGAAATGCAGACTCCAGTAAATAATACGCCGTTGGATTCATTGGCAATGCCTGCAATGGATACCACCGCAGTAGCATTAGATTCTACAGTAGTGGATTCTACAAAATAATTTTAAATTTATTTTTAATAAATATACGCCCAATTGCTTGTCAGTTGGTCGTTTTTTGTTTTAAACATAACCTTTGCTTAACATTAAATTTAAACTTAGTTAATATTTGTAAAAAATCTTAACCGTACCTTAATTCTAATCATCTCAAATACAGTTTAATTTTGCACTCGAAATTAAAAAGTTAAGTGTTTTGAGAAAGTTACAAATTATTATTATTTTATTAACCATCAGCTGTATTTCATTATACAGCCAAGTTACTTTTACGGGAATCGTAAAAGATGAGAACAACAATCCCATTGGATTTGCTTTTGTAAAAGTAAAGAACCAATCCCTAGGTGCAAAAACCGATGCAAATGGATTCTTTAAAATCATTTTTCCAGCAGCAGGAACTTTTGAAATTGAAATTAGCAATCTAAATTATGAAACGTTTGCAAAATCTTTCCAATTGACAGAAGGTCAAAATGTATCTGAAACCTTTGTATTGAAAGCAAGCGTAAAAAAAGTGAAAGGTGCTTTGGTAAGAGGTTCGAAGAATAAAGAAAGCGAACAAGCTACTTTATTGGATCAGAAAAAACAAGTTGCGATTCAAGAAAAAATGGGCGCGCAAGAGATGAGCCGAAAAGGAGCGAGCGATGCTGGTGCGGCTGTTGTAAAAATGGCTGGAATAAGTAAAGAAGAAGGTGGTGGAAATCAGATTTATGTAAGAGGATTAGGCGATAGATATAATACCACTACATTAAATGGTATGTTTTTGCCGTCGGATAATCCTGAGTTTAAAAATATATCTTTGGATTATTTTCCAATTGATGTTATTCAGAATATAGGGGTAAGCAAAACCTACAATTCTAGTTTATTAGGAGATTTTGGTGGAGCATCTATTGATATCGCAACAAAAGAATTTTCGGGTAAACCAAGTTTAACACTGGGAATAAAATCAGGTCTTAATACAAACGCAATTTCAAATGATAATTTTGGATCGGGAGTAAACTTATTAGGAATAGTTGAAAACAAAGAACTACCTACATTAGTAGAAGGAAAGTTTGTTGAAAGAAATTGGCAACCAGAAAAACGATCTAGCCCTAGTTTGAATGGTGAAATAAACATAAATGGAGGATTCTCAAAGAATTTTGGAATGAAAACAAAGTTTAGTTTATTTGGTACAGCATCTAATAGTCATAAGTTTTATCAATACAATGGTCTTACTAAAGTAATTTATGCATCGGGTGGAGATGCTCAAAATTTCAATAAAACAAGTTATGTATTGAATGTAAATCAAAATGCTATGTTGAATATGACATTATCAACTAGTGCTAAATTTAAGTCTAAGCTTAATTTACTAGGTTTTAGAACCGTTAGCAATCAAGTAAATGAATATGTAGGATTTAACAATGGAATTAATGATAGTGTTTATAGAAGAAGAATGGTAAAAGATATTAGCGAGTTGTTTGTAATTCAATCAATAAACGAATGGAGACCAAGTGATAAATTATCTTTTGTTTTAAGTGGCTCTACAAATTTTATCGAGAATAATCAACCAGATAGATTAACAACATCTTTAACTATAAAAGATGGAATTTATAAATTTTTAGTAAATAATTCTGGAGATCATAGTTCATATTATCAGAAGTTGGCAGATAAAGATTACTCATTAAATTTAAATGGAAAGTATAAGCTAATTCAAGATTCGGCGAATGGAAATGATAAGCTCACAATGTCTCTAGGATATACTTTGAGATATAAAGATCGTTATTTTGAACAATCTGATTTTGTGTACAGACCCAACGCGGCTTTAAATAATGGAATTAATCCAAATACAATAGATGCGGCATTTACTGAATCAAATTTTTCAAATGGATTTTTCACAATGGAGGATGAAAATCCAAAAAATGGAAGAATAGATCAAAATAATTATGCTGGAGAATTGAGTATTCAGTCACCAAGTTTAGGATTTGATTATATAGTTAGTGATAAATTATCTATTAATTTTGGAACGCGAATAGATTTCATAAATCAATATGTAAATTGGAATATAACGTCAACTTATCCCAATAAAGGAGATGTAGGGTATTCAGATATGAAAATCCTTCCATTTATTAATTTAAAACATGAAATTTCTGAAAAAGAAAATTTAAAATTAGCATTTAGCAAGACCTATACTTTGCCACAATTTAAGGAATTGGCTCCATTTTTATACTATGATATTAGTACCTATAATACACGTGGAAATCCTTATTTGTATGCATCAGATAATTATAATTTAGACGTTAAATATGAATTTTTCCCCTCTGTTACCGAATTATTTTCAATTGCAGGTTTTGGAAAATTTATTCAAAATCCAATAAACAAAATCTTTGAAGCATCGGCAGGTGCGGATCAAATGGTATTTGCAAATTCTGGAGAATTGGCTATGGTTTTTGGGACAGAATTGGAGTTCAAGAAAAATTTAATAGATAAAATGAATGGTAGCGATAGTTCTTTTAAATATGCTTTGACAGGAGGGGTCAATGTCTCCGCTTTGTACAGTAGACAAGATTTGAACAAAGATAAAATTTCAAAGGAGAATGCTGGATATACATCGGCTATTTTTACCAAGACTAGTTCTGGATTACAAGGTGCTTCCCCATTAATTTTTAATTTTGATCTTACATTGAGAATGAAGTTCAAGAAATATCAACCGCAATACTCTTTAGTTTGTAATTATTTCTTTGATAGATTATATTCATTGGGCGCTCAAGGTGCAGGTGATGTATATGAAAAAGGAGTACCTTCTCTAGATTTAATTTCAAGACATACATTGAGTGATAAAATTAATATATCATTTAATTTTAAAAATATCTTGAATCCTGACATTGAACGATATCAGGAAGTACCAGGAAAAGATCCAGTCACCATTTCTTCCTTTAAAAAAGGAATGGATATTTCCTTAGGTTTTAATTATAATTTTTAAATAAAAAACAACCAAAAATAAATTAATTAACCCAAAAATCAAAAAAAAATGAAAAAACAAATTTTAGCAATCACAATCGTATTAGTTACGATTATTACAGTTTCTAGCTGTAAAAAAACAACAACAACAAACACTTCAACGTTCAATCTAGTTCAAGATAGTTTGCAAGGAAATATTGCAGACGGAGAAGTTGTATTAAAAGCAGGTCTTAAATACAAACTAATAGGCCCATTAGTAATCAAAACAGGAGCTACATTAACTATAGAAGCGGGAGCTACTGTAGAGGCACAAACTGCTTTTGGAGCTTCAAATCTATTCATTTCTGTAGAAAGAGGTGGTAAATTAAATGCAAATGGTACGGTTTCTAGCCCTGTTTTATTTACATCTACAGGAACTGCTTTTGGAAGCTGGGGAGGAATTTGTATCCATGGTAAATCTCCAAATAACGTAGGAGTGGATGCTGCATCAGAAATCAATGGTACACAATATGGTGGAGTTGACGCAACGGATAATTCTGGTTCTATGACATATTGTATTATTAGAAATACAGGTGCCAAAAATGGAGATAAAGAATTTAACGGAATTTCTTTTTTTAGTGTAGGTAGTGGTTCTAAATATAATCACATAGCTATTATTAATGGTGGTGATGATGCTTTTGAGTGGTATGGTGGAACCGTAAATGGTAGCTACTTATATGCTGAAAATAATGATGATGATAATTTTGACTATGATCTAGGCTATGTAGGTACATTAGAAAACTTGTATAGTATTAATACTAATACAAATGCATCTTCTGATAGCAGAGGTATTGAAGCGGATAATCATCCAACAGCTTTCGCTAGTTTACCTTATTCAAACCCAGTTATTAAAAATGTATCGGTAATTGGAAGAGGCGCTACAGCTACACAAACTGTAGGTTCTCAAAAAGAAGGTATTTTCTTAAGAAGAGGTGTAAAGTCAAATATTACAAATGCTTTTGTTCAAGGATACTCTGTAGGTGTTGGTGTACAACATGATGAAACTATTGCAAATCTTACGGCTGGTTCTTTGAAAGTAAACAATGTTCAATTTACAGATGTAACAACAAAAACCAAAGGAACAAGTACTGCTAATGCAACAGTGAATGTATCTGCTGTAGCTACAGAAGGAACAACTACAGGCGCTGGAAATGGTGCTTCAAAGCCAACTTGGGCAAATTGGTTCTAAAAAAAATCATTCTTCAAACTTTCTCAAATGGGTCTCACTTTTAGTGGGGCCTATTTTTTTTATACCAATCTTACTTATAAAAATAGAGTGGTAAATGCTATTATAACAAGCAAAAAGTACAGTCAAGAGAAACGAAGATTGGACTATAGATTGTTTAACGGTTTTATATATCAAAAGTAGTTTTATAAATAGCTATAAAGTGAAATATACTAGCCGTCAATACAAATAAATGCCAAATTAAATGGGTATATTTCCTATGTTTTTGAATATAAAAAAGAACTCCAACCAAATAGGAAAGTCCTCCAAGTAGAATTTGAATAAAAATATCATGAGGCATACTTTCTACTACGGGTTTAATAATAAAAAGAACCATACAGCCAAGAAAAACATATAGTCCCACCGAAAAAGCTTTAAAACGTCCCGTAAAAAAGAATTTCATAAAAATTCCCAATATGAGAATGATCCACAAAATAGTTAAGAATATAGTAGCCAATGGATTTGGGATAAATTTATTGACAACTGGCGTATAAGTGCCACCAATGAGCAAAAAAATAGCCATGTGGTCAAGGGTTCTAAATTTAAGTTTAAATTCCGCATTTTTGATGTAATGATACATACTAGAGGTAGCATATACTGCAATTAATCCTACCGAGTATATAATGAGTCCTGCCAAATTGGAAGGATTGTCTGATATTATGGCCTTGAAAAGCATATAAGGGCAAGCAATCAAAAAGAATAATAAGCCCATTAAATGACTTAAAAAATTCAATTTTTCCTCAAATGTTGTATATTGAGACATAATTATTCTGCAATTTTTGTGGCAATTTCAGTTCTTCCTATCCAAGGATGGAATATATATCCACGTATTTCCGCCGCTTTAAAATCAGGCCTCAATGTGAGAAGACAACGATACTTTTTTCCCGAGATAGGGTCGTATACATAGCCTCTGTACTTGTATCTCCCCTCTTGTTCAAAATCCATCATCATTAAGGTGCCTGTCATGCGTCTATTTCTTAAAGCAGGATTGGGATTGTTTACGTCCAGCATGGTTCTGCCAGCCTCTTGGTCGTCTTCATAAATCCAAGTGATTTTTCCATAATATTTTTTTAAGCTTTCCACGTAGAAAACTTTTACTTTTTGTTTTTTGTTCTCCGAAAGCCATGTACCCATTACTTCCTTATTTGCTTGAGCATTTGCCGCAAATTGAAATGAAATGAAAAGTAATAAAAAAATATTTTTCATATATGTGAAATTTAGGTGTTCCTGCAAAAATACTATTTTTTAAATTTATCTAATTTTTATTTTTAGAAAAATCCCCAGTTGAATGGTAAAACAAAAAAGCCAACTAATATGTAATTAGTTGGCTTTCTGTTATTTAATTAAAATGTTGAATCTTAATAATATGTCAAACGAATCACATTTGAAATATATTTTGCCAAACGAATTACTTGACATGTATATCCAAATTCATTGTCATACCATGCATAGATGGTAGCACTTTTTTTATCTTCACTGATAATAGTAGCATTGCTATCATATTCAAGCGCGTGAGAATTTCCAATGACATCGGTACTTACCAGCTCGGTACTTACGGAATAGTCAATTTGCTCAATCAAATCGCCATGTGTAGCAGCATTTTTGATTGTAGCATTCATGTCTTCAAGAGAAGTTTCTTTTTTCAATCTCAAAGCCAAAATAGCCAATGAAACGTTTGGAATAGGAACACGAACGGCATTCGCGGTCAACTTTCCTTTTAATTGTGGAAGCGCTTTTACGGCTGCACTAGCCGCACCTGTTTCTGTAATAACCATGTTCATAGGTGCCGAACGACCTCTTCTTGAACTTTTATGAAAGTTGTCTACTAAGTTTTGGTCATTTGTAAAAGCGTGAACCGTCTCAATATGTCCACTTTCTATACCATAGGTTTCGTCAAGAACTTTCAATACAGGTACAATAGCATTGGTAGTACAAGATGCAGCTGAATAAATATTATGTTTTGTAATATCAAATTCTTTATGATTCACACCATATACAATATTAGGCATAGTACCTTTTCCAGGAGCGGTCAATAATACTTTTGCTATTCCTTTTGATTTTAAATGTTGGCTCAATTGCTCTTCGGTACGAAAAACGCCTGTACTATCAATCAAAAGTGCATCGTTAATACCATATTTTGTATAATCAATATTGGCAGGATCCGATTCGGTAATGACTTTGATTTGTTGTCCATTGGTGATCAAAATTCCTTTTTCAACATCATAGGCTACGGTGCCTTTCATTTGGCCATGAATACTATCTTTTTTGAGCAAATACGCTCTTTTGATCAGTTCTTCTTCATTTTTCATACGAATTACAATCGCTTTCAATCGCAATTGAGAGCCACTTTCTTCGCTAATCATACGAGCTACTAGCCTACCAATTCTACCAAATCCAAAAAGAACTACATCTTTTGGTTCGATTTGTTTTTTGTCTTTGCCAATAAAATTTTGTAATTTTTCATTTACAAAGTCAGCTGCAGAGCTATACTTACTGCCTTCTTGGATCCATTCTTTTGCCAATCTACCCAAGTCTATTCGGGAAGGAGCCAAATCTAATTCTGCAATTTCTCGAGCAATAGTTAAAGTTGTAGTGGTATCAATAGCCATATCTGCAAACTGTTCTGCATATTCGTGATAATTGATGATTTCAGTAACGCTTTTGTCCGATAATTTTCTTCTAAAAAGCACTAAATCTGTTTTTTTGTCAAATTCCAAGGTAGAGCAGATATTGCTTAATTCTAGAGCTTCTCTTTTCTTTTCTACCCATACGTTTAAATTTTCGTCAAAATTGGTATTCATGTTATATAATTTATGGATTAAACAAAAAAGCCGAACACTCATTTTCGTTTAAGTGTTCGGCTTATCTTTTTTTTAATTAAGAATTTTTTTCGAATGCCTGCATTATTCAGCAAATATTTCTAATGGCAACTCTACAGATTGTTCTTTTGTAAGAGCAATTACTACTGTGTAGCTTCCTACTTCTTTGATATCACCTTCTTTTACAGAAATTTTTCTTCTATCAATTTCGACTCCTTTGCCTTTCAATACATCTGAAATTTGGATAGCAGAGATAGATCCGAAAATTTTTCCATTTCCACCTACTTTGGTTCCAATTTCTAGTTTTGTTTCAGCCAATTTGCCAACTACTGCTTGAAGATTAGCCAATTGTTTTGCTTCTACTTTATCTCTTCTTTTGATTCTTTCGTTCAAAAGATTCAAATTTGAAGCATTATTTACTACCGCCAATCCATTTGGGATTAAGAAGTTTCTAGCATATCCTGGCTTTACGTTTACCACGTCATCAGCATATCCCAACTTTTCTACGTCATTTATTAAAATTACTTCCATTTCTATTCGATTTTAATTTTTTTCTACAAATTATTTATACAAATCGGTTACATAAGGCATCAACGCTATTTGTCTTGCTCTTTTTACCGCTTGCGCCACTTTTCTTTGATATTTTAAAGAGTTTCCTGTAAGTCTTCTAGGCAAAATTTTACCTTGATCATTTACAAAACGCAATAAAAAACCAGCATCTTTGTAGTCGATAAACTTGATGCCCATTTTTTTAAATCTGCAATATTTTTTGCTTTTTTGGCCTAACTTTAATGTAGTTAGATATCTAATACTTTGATTTGCTTTACTCATGGGTTCCCTCCTCTTTTTTATTATTATTTGCTTTTTTCTTTCCAGCTAAATTTTCTTTTCTTTTATTAGCATATTCCACACCGTATTTGTCCAATTTGATAGTCATGAATCTCAAGATAGACTCATCTCTTTTGTATTGAACTTCTAGTTTTTCAACTAAATCAGTAGGTGCTTCAAAATCATACAAATGGTATACACCTGTACTTTTTTTCTCGATGGCATAGGCAAGTTTTTTCAAACCCCAAAATTCCTCATCGATGTTTACAGCTCCGTTTTTCTCAAGAAAGTCACGGAAAGACTTTAACTTGTTTTTTACATCTTCATCCGATAGTACCGGAGTAATGATGATGGTTGATTCGTAACGATTCATCTTACTTTTTTTTAGGTTAAATTTATTATTGACTCGAATTTACGAGTCGATTTGGAGGCGCAAAAGTACAACTTTTTAATTAAATGTGTATAACTTTTTTGAAATGAGTTGTTTCAGATAGCTCAAAACAATAGCTGCCGCTTCTTTAGACGCATTTTTTTCACCCAATTTTTCACGTAAATGTTCGTATTCATTCAACATATTTGTTCTATAAGGGGCTTCAAGACATTTGTCTATTTCTATTTTGAGCTGATTGGGGTTGAGTTGATTTTGAATGAGTTCTTTTACTACTTCGCATCCCATGATTAAATTGACCAATGAAATATAAGGTACTTTTATGACTCGTTTCCCTATTTCATAGTTGAGCCAGCTGCTTTTGTAGCACACTATTTGAGGGGTCTTTAAAAGTGCCGTCTCTAGCGTGGCTGTTCCC
>Ga0208597_1000642_pt1 | contig 13771 bp, 15 predicted proteins | sample LakMenEpi05May12_FD_150673 | JGI IMG/M metagenome (GOLD analysis project Ga0208597, IMG submission 150673) | Freshwater microbial communities from Lake Mendota, WI - 05MAY2012 deep hole epilimnion (SPAdes) | ecosystem: Environmental > Aquatic > Freshwater > Lake > Epilimnion/Euphotic zone ...
CAAAAGCGCCTGCAATGCCATTTCTAAGTGCGGCAATTTCTACCGAACCCAATGATTTAGAGCCTATTTTCATCAAAATAAAGGAGCTTCCCCATACTGCACCAAGTAAAAAAAGTATAAACCAAGAGAGTAATGATTGTTTTTTTTGTGTCATTAGCTTTCTTTTGAAATTAAGATAGATTTTGGAATTCCTTGTGTAATGCCATGCTCTTTAAACGCATCCAAAATCAAGAAATGTGTATCATTAAAAACCTCCCAATAGTCTTTTTGGAGACAATAAGAACGAATACTCAATTGCGTAGAACCTTGAGCAATGTTCATGATAAGAATTTCAGGTTGTGGTGTTTTGAGTACCAAAGGATGGGTCAACATGGCTTTAATGCATATTTCTTTGACCGTATGAACATTAGAATTGCTCTCAATATTTAATGGCACGTCCACTCGAATATATCCATGACGCGACCAATTGACAATTACGCCTGTAGACAAGGTTCCATTAGGAAGATAGACCGTTTTGCAATCGCCGGTTAGAATGGTCGTATTAAAAATACCAATGGCTGAAACCGTGCCGCTATTAGCGCCAAATTCAATAAAATCTCCTACCGAAATGGGTTTGTAAAGCATAAGCATAATACCTCCAGCAAAATTTCCAAGTGATCCATTAAACGCCGAACCCAACGCCACGCCTATACCTGCAAGCATAGCTGCAAAGGAGGTCGTTTGCACACCCAAAATGCCTATAATAATAGCAAAAAGCATCACCCTAAGTCCCAATTTGAGAAACGAAAGCAAAAAACTCTCAAGAGAAGGATCAAAATCTTTTTTGTCTAAGATTTTTTTTACACTTTTAAATAAAATATTGATAACAAAACTACCAATAATCCAAAATGCTATTGCCGCTACCAATTTGGGCAAGAAAGCACTGATACTGGCAATAAATTGATTGGCTATTTGCACAAAATCTAGCATGAATGATATTTATTTAAATTTTTCTATTAATTGTGTAGCTAATGATTCCGCCTGTCCGCGCAACTCGGGCACGGCTGTACTTTCCCATAATTCGCCTTTTAGGTTTGAGCCTAATGTATAAAGATTTGTATGCGTATCTCCTGATTTATCTATCATTTGAAATGTTTTCACATCCGCTTTTATACCTAGTTTAAGGCTGTCTTGTGTCAAAAGCCCTTTGTGTAAGGCTGATTTTAAAAAACTTTTCTCTGCCAATTCCAAGTCTGTTTCGGGGCCTGTACAATTGATAACTCGGCTAACGTTGATTTCAGCTTCGCAATGATTTTTTTTATCATAAAAAATCACCAATACTTCATTACCATTTTCTACAATATTGAGCAATCTTCCTGATTTTATAATTAATTGATTGTTAATGCGTAATTGTTGTAATTTGTCATGAATATGCAATGGAATTCTATGACGAGCCACACCCCAAAGATGACGAAGACGGCTCATAAATATATTTTTTTCAGAATCGCTCAAATTTTGCCAAATTTTTTGAGTAAAAGGTCTAAAGCTATCAATCAATGGTTCGGCTGATACCCCAAAACGTCGTACTTTTTTGATATGTTTGTTTACGAGGCTCACCAATTCTCGAAGCGATATGTTTTCATGCAATTCTTTGGACAAGGCATCGTATTTCATACCGCCATGACGGTGTGGAAGAATATTAAACCCATTGGGAGAAATAGAATATATTTTATTTTTATATCCATTTTCAAGAAGTCCCAAAACCGTATCAACCATCGTCAAGCCATTCCCAACAATCAATACAGGCAAATTAGAATCTACATTTTGTACAGAATCTGCACCCCAAGGATTTTGAAAATATTTTGAGGATTTATAAAAATCTTCATTCTTTATTTTTGGATTTCGAGGAACAATATTTCCTGTAGCAATGACACATTCGTCCAATTCAAATGATTTGCCATTTTCTAATACAATATGGATGAATGGATTGTGAGAATCTATTTCCGAAACTACAGAATCTTCAATAATTAATTTTATCCCTTTTTCCTGTGCTACTTTTAAGGTTTTTTCCCAAATTTGAACGAGATATTCGCCATACAAATATCGTGGCATAAAAGCATTTCCTACCAAATCTCTATCCAAATTTTTGTATGCGTCCAATGCCATTACCCAGTCCAAAAAATGATTGGGATCGGACGGATAGGCGCTCATTTTGGCCGTAGGGACATTGAGAATATGTTTTTTTGAATACGGATTGTATGCTATGCCTCTATTGAAATTTCCTTTTTCATTGACAATAATCATTTCAAAAGGAGTACTTGTTTTCTCTATTAAATGGACTGCAGTAAGCGTTCCCGAAAAACCACCGCCAATAATTCCTATTTTCTTCATCTAATTAATATTTATTTTTTTTCATTTAATGGAAGTGACTATAAAATGAAAAATTTGATTGTTAAATTTAGGATTTCTTTTCTTTTGACAATTTTGCTTGATTCATAGCCCAAATCATAATGATAATACCAGCAATAATCATACCTATAGAAATATATTGTGCCTGCGATAAATTCATACCCAGAAACTTATACTTTGTATTTACACGGATAAATTCTATCAAAAATCGCTCTATTCCATTAAAAATCATAAATAATCCTGTCATAGAACCAAAATGGAATGTAATTCGTTTTCTCACGGCCCATAGAATAAGGAAAAGTGCCGAAACCATCAAAGCTTCATAAATAGGTGTAGGAAAATGTGGCTCTGTCAATTCCATACAATATCTACCTGCACAATTCATGATGGGAGCACCCACTTCATTTACGTTATGCGCGTATGTATTGCCCCATAAAAAATCGGGAACCCAAGATGGCTGTGCGAAAAGCGTACTAGGAATACCCCAGCATCCATCTCCCGAAAATTGACAACCCAAACGGCCAACAGCATAGGCTATAAAAAACGCAGGTGCCAAGCTATCGGTCAATGCCCACAACTTTATTTTGTGTTTTCTACCATAAAAAATTATCAAAAGTGCCGCAAGCCACAAACCTCCCAAAACGCTTAATCCCGAAGTGAGGGATTGAATAGGATTGGTCAAAAATTCATTCATGGAAGCAGGATTATCAATGGCATCCATGAGTTTAGAGCCCAAAACGCCACCTATCATAGCTAAAATGAGGATATCAAAAATTCTATCTTCTACATTATATCGAATGATTTTAGTTTCAGGATTAGGTAGTTGTTTCTTTTTCAGTTGAAAATATTCATAGCCTCCCAATAATGCCGCTACAACAATACCTCCTAGAAAAAAACCCTGAGAGGACAATATATAATTTTGTGGATCTTGCGAAAATTGAGCAAAATTTAAATAAATTCCCAATCCTTTCCAGCCTATCAAAAATCCTATAATGAAATGGCTGATTAAATCAGAAATTTGTGGCGCAGCACCTTCAACAATTTGTTTTGTGCCTTTTTCAAAAATCCCCAAATCGGTTCTTCGTTTCAATTCTTTATAGCCAATAAAAACCCCAACCATAAATGCAAGAGCCATCATAAAACCATACATATTGGGAGGCATAGACAAAATATGAGTCCCAAAAACATGGTTTACAAAGTCCCAAATGGACGCATAGGCACGAAGAAAAATCATAGATTCTATTTATTAATTCGCAAAATTAATGAAAATAATACAGTTTGTTGCGAACTAATGCTTAATTTTGACTTTTTTAATAAATAAAAAATTGGGAAAAAGAGAAATATCAACTTTTTTGAAACTTATTCTGTTTTGGCTTGTCACTTTTTGGATATTTCGAATAGTGTTTGTTATACTTTTTGGGGGATTTGAAGCATCATTGGCATTCTCTTTTTTTTACAAATCCATGTTGTTTGATATGGCTGTAGCCATACCAATTTCAAGTATACAATTATTAATTTTATACTTTTTAAAATCCAAATTCTTTCATCAATTTTTGATTGTTTGTGTAAATGTTATGCTCTGCATCGATTTATGGTTATATGCTTTTTGGCAATGTAAATTCAATGTAAAAGCGCTTTTCTACCTCAAAACTCCGTTTGAAATTATCCATTTTTTGTCTAATATACAGTTGTTTAGTTTTATTTTTGGGTTAGCTTTAATGTGTATAGGATCTATTTACTTATTTCAAAAATGGATATTTCACACAAAATTATCCCTAAAATTCACTCTAAAAGCAATTCCCGTTTGGGTATTTTTTTTGATGATAAATATCATTTTTATTCGCGGGGGCATTTCACAAATCCCTCTTAACCAAAGTTTTGCCTTTATTTCAAAAAACAACAATACCAATTATGCTATTCTCAATTCGGTTTGGAATGTAGGAAATGTACTTTTTGACAATTTTTTTGAAACCGATTTGGATTCATATAAATTATTAAATCCTGAGGATGCCAATACGATTACAAATAATTTACATAAAACTTCGGATACTACAACCGAAAATCCGTTTCTTTTTCAAGAAAAACCTAATGTTTTAATCATTTTGATGGAAGGCGTCAATAAAGTTTGTTTACCTACACACATGCCATTTCTCCATAAAAAAATAGAGGAAGGTCTTTATTTTGACAATGCATTTGCCAATGGATTCCGAACCGAACAAGGTATCTCGAGTCTTATAAGCGGCGAATATCCTTTGCCGTATAAAAATACTATTGAAAATGTGAATCTGGTTACCGAAATTCCTTCATTGATAAGAGATATGAAGAAAGAAGGATATCATACAAGTTTTTATTTTGGTGGAGAATCTGAATTTGGGAAAATCAAATCATATTTTGTTCAAAATGAAATAGATAATATCACCGATATTCATAATTTTAAATCGCATCAAAAAACTCAAAAATTAGGTGTAGAAGATAGCTTTTTGTTTCAAGAATTAATTTCGAATATTCAATCTGAAAACAAACCTTATTTCAAAATTTTATTGACACAAAGCACGCACCAACCTTATGATATAAAAGGATATAAGCCTTCGAATTCGGAAAAAGATAATTATTTGAATGCCGTTTCGTATTTGGATAGACAACTGAAACAATTTTTTAAAAATGCGGAAAAATCAAAATTACTAAAAAATACGTTGGTAATCATTACTTCCGACCACGCTCATTTTCTGCCAGATTATTACAAAAATGAACAAAGAGAGTTTTTTAATATTCCTTTTTTAATATTGTCCGATAGATTAAAGCCCAATTTTAAAGGCAAAAAAGAATCCAAATTGTATTCACAAGTGGATTTTCCAGCCACGTTGCATTTTTGGTTGCATTCAAAGAATCAGGGAGATTACTTATTTTCAAAAAATTATTACAGCACCTATTCACAACCGTTTTGTTTTACATCGTTTATTGATGGATTCAATTGGATAGAACCAAATAAAATTACCCACTACGACTATAGATATCCCATCCTTGACAAAGATAAATTTGAGCCTGCCCACATTAAAGGCATGGCGATTATGCAAATCTTAGCCGAACGGTTTAAAGGAAATATTAAAAACAAGCGCAATAAATAATTTTATAGTAATTTTGTACATAAATAAATTATATGGAAAATCAAGTTCCTCCCTCTACATCTTCTTTTAAAAACACTATCTCAAATATTCTTATGAAAATTCTTAAATTTATTATCGTTATCGTTATTTTGGCTGGCATTTTCGCTTGGGGATTGACCCAATTTGCCTATTCGGAAGGCGAACGCGCTGGTGTGGTTTCTAAATTTTCTAGAAAAGGGTATCTAATCAAAACTTACGAAGGCGAACTCAATGTAGGTGCGCAAGGTCAAGTGAGCAATATGAATCAAAATATTTGGGCATTTACGCTCCAAAATTCAAACGATACAGCTATTGTCAATAATTTGGAAGATGCAATGCTCTATGGAAAAAGAGTAAGACTTCACTACGAACAACGAATATTTAAATTCTTCTGGATGGGAGATAGCGAATTTTTTGTTACTAGAGTGGATGTAGCGAAGTAACTTTTAATTTAGCGTTACAATTTTAGTTAAGTTATTACCAAAATTAATAATTTCTACTTTATTTTAAAATTCTAAAATCTTCAAAAATAAAAAGAAGTTTTTATTTAGTGATTAAATGACAAATATTTTCTTTAATTTTTCAAGGTTTTACTTTGATCACTTCATTTCCTTTTAGAATTACAAGTTCTGTTTTTTTCTGTCTCTTAAACTCAATGAGTTTTTCATAAGCTTTTTCAAGCCCAAAAAGCAATTTTTCTTTTAATTCTTTATGTTTTTCAATATTTGTCATAACTAGATTTTAAACGATTGTAAATTTCTTGATTTGATACATGTAACTGTTCATGTAAAACTTTTTCCGCAATTAGATCATGTTTCCCATTTGAATTGTCAAAAATAAAAGCGTTGTCAACAATAGGCAAATATAATTCAAATAAGTTTTTAAGTCCGTTTTTATATCTTCTTTCAATAACGTCATTTTCGATATTGTGTCCACCTTCCAACACTCTCATTCTAACTCTTTCTTTTGCTAATTCTATGCTCTGTAACCAAAAAAACAATAGCGTTATTGAATATCCTTTTTCCCGAGCCAGTATTATTTTTTGTTTATAACTTTTTGTTGACAGTGTTGTTTCAAAAGCAAAGCTTTGATTTTCTTTTAGCAATTCATTTATTCGATTTAGCATAATTCTTCCTGATTCAAATGCTACTTTTTCAGGCTGAAACGGGGATAATCCTTTTGCTATTTCATCAGCGTTTACAAACTCTTTGCAATTAATAATCTCAGGTAATATTGTAAAAGTCGCTGTTGTTTTTCCAGCACCATTACACCCAGCAATTATATAAAGATTCTTTTCAATCATTTAACAAATTTACAAATTATTTTTTAATGATTTTTTTCATAATTAATTCCACTACGGAATATCAATATACTTATGCGTCTGCAAGGACAAGCTCCAGTTGGGGTTTTCTTTGATAAAATCGATACACAAATTCGTCATTTCTTGACGATTGTCCCATTCGGGTTGAATGTATAATTTGCAATTTTTGTGCATTTTGGCTTCAAATTCTTTTGCCCAGCGCAAATCATTTTTATGTGCAATCACCACCTTGAGTTCATGGCTAAGCTCAAAATACATTTCCAAAGGCTTTTTGAATCGTTTGGGCGAAAAACAAATCCAATCCCAATCGCCCGAAATAGGATTCGTACCCGATGTTTCTATATGTGTACGGATTTGCAGATTCTGAATAGATTGTGTCAAAGTCGTTAAATCGTGCATTGTGGGTTCGCCACCTGTTATCACCGCTATTTTTGTGCCGCTATTTTGGGTTAAATCAGCAATAGCATCTATACTTATTTTGGGATGCGCATTTATATCCCAGCTTTCTTTTACATCGCACCACGTACATCCTACATCGCATCCACCTAGACGGATGAAATAGGCCGCATGACCTGTAAATGCGCCTTCGCCTTGTAGTGTATAAAAATGCTCCATTACTGGGAGGTTCATCATAGCCGAATTAAATTGTAGGGTAAGAAATTTGTTTTTTGCGTGCCAAAAGTGTGTTGTACAAGAGCATGGTCACGGTCATAGGGCCTACACCCCCTGGAACAGGTGTGATATAAGATGTTTTGGGTGCTACATCCGCAAAATCTACATCGCCTACGATAGAGTAACCCTTTGGACTATCATCGGCTACACGAGTTATACCTACATCAAATACGATAGCGCCTTCTTTGACCATATCTGCTTTCACAAAATTAGGATTTCCTACCGCTACGATAAGAATATCTGCTTCGCGGGTGTATTTTTCAATGTTTTGAGTGTGTGTATTCAATATCGTAACGGTACAATTTCCGATAGATTTATTCTGGCCCAGCATAATTCCAATAGGTTTTCCCACAATATTGCTTCGTCCAATTACCACACATCGTTTTCCCGTAGGGTCAATATTATTTCGTTGAATCAATTTCAAAATACCATACGGCGTAGCAGGCTTGTAACTAGGCAATCCCAGCGCCATCAGCCCAAAATTATGCGGCGTAAAACCATCCACATCTTTTTCGGGATTAATGGCTAAAAGCACATTATTGGCATCGATATGTTTGGGTAATGGCAATTGAACAATAAATCCATCTACCGTTTCATCAATATTGAGTCTTTTTATAAGTCGTATCAACTCATCTTCCGAAGTAGCGTTGTCTTTTTTGATCAATGTAGATTCAAAACCACATTCTCTACAACTTTTAATTTTATTATTTACATACGTTTGGCTAGCACCATCGTTTCCCACCAAAACCGCCACCAAATGTGGGGGTCTATCGCCTTGAGCGATCATCTGATCTACCTCTTCTCTTATTTCTGTCTTGATTGTCTTGGAAAGTGCTAATCCATCTAAAATTTTCATCTAAAATTACATTTTGGTTCAAATACTTCAAAAAAGATACATATTCTTGAAGCTATTGTATTTATGCCACAAAAGTACAAAAAAATATCAAATTGAAAATGAAATAAGCCATTTTGATTCACCTAAAACAAAAAATATAAATTTTATCCAAATAATTAAAAATAAAAACCTATCTTTGCACACTTTTTTAGAAAATATTTGAAAAAGAAGAATTATAAAAATTAATAAAATTATATATAATGAAAAGAACGTTTCAGCCATCAAGAAGAAAGAGAGCTAATAAGCATGGTTTTAGAAAGAGAAATAGCACTGTGAGCGGCTACAAAGTATTGCAAGCTCGTAGAAAAAAAGGAAGAAAGAAGCTAACAATTAGCGACGAAAAAAGATTGAAATAATTCAATAGATAAGGTATCGTTGTCTGAAAAAAAATAGTTTTAAATCCTACGAACGCCTCAAAAGCAAAAAATTAATCGATAATTTATTTGCTTCAAAAGGGAGCGTTTTGTTTTCAAAACATTTAATGCTTAAATTTCAGAACATGGAATCTTTGGATTTTGCGGCCAAAATGGGCGTAACTATTTCCAAAAAAAAAGCAAAAGCGGCTGTAGATAGAAATTTCTACAAACGTATTTTGAAAGAAGCCTATAGACTCCAAAAGAGTTCTCTAATAGAATACTTGGAAGCAAATCAAAAATTTTTGATTTGCTTTTTCGTTTATGTACACATACCTCCACAAAAAGCAGCTTATCATACAATAGCAGCTGAGATGAAGGAATTATTAGAAAAATTGAACAAAAAACTATGCGCCGCAAATTAATGGCATGGCCGTTTATATTCCTGATTCAAGTATATAAAAAAATCATTTCCCCCACCTTACCGCCTGCATGTAGATATACACCCACATGCTCTAGCTATGCACTAGAAGCTTTCAAAAAACATCCGCTTCATTATGCATTTTATCTCACAACAAAAAGAGTACTAAGTTGCAATCCATGGGGTGGACAAGGATATGACCCTGTGCCAGAAAGAGAAAATAAGTAGTTGTATAATTCGTATTCCACACGTTATTAATATTCACAAAAATATAATAGAAAATTCTCGCAAGATAATTGTAAATTTGCATTCATTATACTGCAATTAAGAAAAACCATATTTATATGATTGAAACCACTCTATTATTAAACGAAGTAGACCCATTGGTGCTGTACGGAGTGAATAATGCAAAGCAAGACAACATAAAAAAAGCCTTCCCTCTTTTGAAAATAGCTTTTCGTGGCGATAAAATCAAAGCGAGTGGCTCGCAAGAAGATTTAAAATTGTTTGAAGAAAAACTGGGAATCATCTTTGAATATATTGACAAATACAACGAAATTTCGCTGAAAGAAATGGATGAATTGCTTCAAAATGATAATTTTATAAGTAATAAATTGCCAAAAAATGCTGGAGACGTGATTGTCTATGGCAATAATGGTCATATCATTAAAGCTCGGACTCCCAATCAAAAATTGATGGTGGAGCTATCCCAAAAAAATGATATTTTATTTGCGGTAGGCCCTGCGGGTACGGGAAAAACTTATACTGCGGTAGCATTGGCGGTAAAAGCTTGGAAAGAAAAACAAATCAAACGCATCATCCTTACGCGTCCTGCTGTAGAAGCAGGAGAAAATCTAGGATTTCTTCCCGGCGACCTTAAAGAAAAGGTAGACCCCTATCTACGCCCACTATACGATGCGCTGGATGATATGATTCCTGCCGATAAACTGAATATGCTCAAAGAATCACGCATTATTGAGGTGGCTCCATTGGCGTTTATGCGAGGAAGAACGCTTGATAATGCTTTCATCATTCTTGACGAAGCACAAAATGCAACTTCACTTCAACTCAAAATGTTTTTGACACGAATTGGCCCAAATGCAAAAGCAATTGTAACGGGTGATGTGACGCAGATAGATTTGCCCAAATCGCAACAAAGTGGATTGCCCGTAGCACTTGATATTCTCAAGGATATTGAGGGAATTGGGATATTAACTTTGAATAATTCCGACGTGGTGCGCCATAAATTAGTCGCAAAAATTATAACCGCTTATAATTTAAAAAATGAAGCCGATGAAAAATTGGAAAAAGAATTAGCAGAACGAAGAAAAATTGAACGAGAAAAAAAATATAAAGATTCATGAATATATCCATAAACTACAAATCCATTTGCGAGACTTATATTGGTAAAGTCCGAAATGTATACAAACATCATAATGATATTTTCATCATTGCCAGCAATAGAATTTCGGCTTTTGACCATATTTTACCTAGAGAAATACCTTATAAAGGAGCAGTGCTCAATAAATTGTCTACTTTTTTCTTAGAAAAATCAAAAACAATCGTTCCTAATTGGCTAGAAGCAACACCACACGCAAACTTAGCTATTGGGCAAAATTGTGAGCTCATCCCCATCGAAGTGATCATAAGAGGCTATATCACAGGCAGTATGTGGCGAGCTTATGAAGCAGGACAAACGGAATTTTGTGGACATCACTTGCCTGAAGGATTGAAGCGAAATCAAAAATTGGAAAATCCCATCATTACACCTACTACAAAGGCTGTGGAAGGACACGACGAGGATACGAGCGAAGAAGCAATATTGCAGAGTGGGGTGGTATCTCAAAAAGATTGGGAAACTATAAAAGCGTATGCGTTCAAAATTTATGAATTTGGAACAGAATATGCCGCTACAAAAGATTTAATTTTGGTAGATACCAAACTGGAATTTGGAAGAAATACTCAAGGCGAAATTATGCTTATCGATGAAATTTTGACGCCGGATAGCTCTCGATATTTTATCAAAAGCACCTATCAAGAAAATTTTGAGAAAGGAGAAGAACCCAAACAATTGTCAAAAGAATTTGTAAGACAATGGTTGATTGAACAAGGATTTATGGGACGTGATGGCGACCAAATGCCTGAAATGCCCGATGATTTTGTAAAAGAAATTTCCGAAAAATATATTGATTTATATCAAAAACTTACCGGAGAGCATTTTGACAAATCCAATAATGCATGGAATCAAGATGCTATAGACCTTGCTATTAATGAATTTATTTCAAAAAGATAATCCCATGAAATCTAAAAAATTGTTTTTAATATCGTTTTTTGTTTTTTTTTCTCTCTTAATAAATGCACAACAACGATGTCATACAGGTATTGTAGCTTTTTATAATTTTGAAAATCTATATGATACCATAGACGATGATTTTGTAGATGATGCGGAATATCTTCCCAATAGCACCAAACAATATAATACCGATAAATACAAAATCAAATTAGGCAATTTGGAAAAAGTAGTTTCTGAACTAGGAACCGATGATAATCCTGACGGTCCAGCAATATTGGGCGTAGCCGAAATTGAAAACAAAGGCGTAGTAAAAGATGTTGTTTCTCAGCCAAAGCTAAAAAGTAGAAATTATAAAATTGTACACTACGATAGCCGTGACGCAAGAGGAATTGATGTAGCTTTAATTTATAATCCAAAATATTACAAAGTTATTAAATCGGAAAAAATCACCATCGATTTGAATGCCACAGGCGAAAAAGGATTTACTAGAGATATTTTGTGGGTAAAAGGCTTGTTTATGGGCGAAGAACTTCATGTAATGGTGGGGCACTGGCCTTCCCGAAGAGGCGGCGAAGAAGTGAGTAAAGAACGTAGATGTCTAGCTGCCAAGGCTATGCGTGCCAAGGCAGATAGTATTTTTCTTGAAAATCAAAATGCCAACGTAATTGTAATGGGTGACCTCAACGATGATCCTACTAGCTATAGCGTAGTAGAATGCTTGCGTGCGAGCTGGAAGAAAGAAAAAGCAACGAATGGAACGCTATACAATCCTTTTGGCGATTATTACAACAAAGGTATAGGAACTCTTGCCTATAATGATGCGTGGAATTTATTTGACCAAATCATTATTTCCCCTTCTATATTAAACAATGCAAATGGTTTGCAATTTCATAAATCTGAAATTTTTAATCGTCCTTACTTGAAAAATTTTACTGGACAATACAAAGGCTATCCTTTTAGAACTTTTGCGGGCGATTTCTTTCAAGGAGGATTTTCGGATCACTTCCCTACTTATATTGTCATCAAAAAGAAAGCTGAATAATTTTATTCGCTTCTTTCTATAATTTTATGTACTTTTATCACTTTAAACCTAAAGCATTTAGACTTTATATAATAAAAGTATTTAAAATTTGGAATATGAAAAAACTACATCTATTTGGATTTTTGGCAGTGGGCATGCTATTTTTTTTGGTAAATTGCAGCAAAAACGACACTGCCACTTCAACAGAACTCTATCCCAATATAAAAGCAAAATTTGGAGATAAATTAGACTTAAATAATCTATATAATTATGCTGCTCAAACCATTCCTAGCTATATTACAAAAGATAATATTGGCACAAATACAATTACTAATAAAGGCGCTACGCTAGGTAGAGTATTGTTCTATGATGTACAATTGTCTTCTAAAAACACGATTGCGTGTGCTTCATGCCATAAGCAGTCATTGGCTTTTAGCGATACTGCTATTGCGAGTATAGGCGTGAATGGAACTACAAGTAGACATTCTATGAGATTGATAAACACACGATTTGCTGGAGAACGAAAATTTTTCTGGGATGAGCGAGCGGCTAGCATAGAAATGCAAACGTCTATGCCTATCAAAGACCATAATGAAATGGGCTATAGTGGCACTAATGGCGATGAAACAATTGATGATTTAATTAAAAAATTGAGTGCCATTGGATATTACAAAGAGTTGTTTAAATTTGTATATGGAAGTGAAGAAATCACCGAAAGCAAGATACAATTAGCCCTTTCCCAATTTATAAAAAGTATTCAATCTTTTGACAGTAAGTACGATGCGGGTAGAGCCTTGGTAGCAAATGATGCTGCAGATTTTACTAATTTTTCAGCTCAGGAAAATACGGGAAAACGATTATTTCTTCAAGCACCTACTTTTGATGCAAGCGGCAATAGAACAGGTGGTGGACTGGGCTGTGCTGGTTGTCACAGAGCGCCTGAATTTGATATTGACCCTAATTCAAAAAATAATGGAATCATTGGGAGAATCGTAGCAGGCGGAGGCGTGGATGTTACCAATACACGTGCACCGAGCTTAAGAGATGTAGTAAAAGTAGATGGCAGTTCCAACGGACCTTTTATGCATACGGGAAATTTGGCTACTATTCAAAATGCTATTGGACATTATGGAACTATTAATATAGCGGCTGGAAATACAATTTCGTTGTTTGTTGGGCTAAAATATGCATTTACCGTTTGTGGCGACATGCCCCATTCTTCTTTGTCTACTGGTTTGCCCATTTTTTCAATGTTCTTCTTGTG
>Ga0208597_1000643_pt1 | contig 13759 bp, 9 predicted proteins | sample LakMenEpi05May12_FD_150673 | JGI IMG/M metagenome (GOLD analysis project Ga0208597, IMG submission 150673) | Freshwater microbial communities from Lake Mendota, WI - 05MAY2012 deep hole epilimnion (SPAdes) | ecosystem: Environmental > Aquatic > Freshwater > Lake > Epilimnion/Euphotic zone ...
TACCAAGCAGGTAGAGTTCAAATCTTGGATCCGTCATTGCAAGCATCTAATACTCCAATTCAAGTATCTGTCGAAAATAATTCGGTTTTTGGTCAGCAAACAAGACGTTTTATGGGAGTTAATATCGAACATAAATTTTCTGATAAATTTGTTCTAGGTGCTACCTACTTAAAAATGTCTGAAAGACCATTAACTCAAAAGTCTAGTTATGGGCAAGAATCTGTAAACAATAGCATATTTGGAGTGAACACTAATTTCTCTACAGAAGTTCCGTTTTTAACAAGGTTTGCTAACAAACTTCCAAATATTGATACAGATGTTCCTTCAAATATTTCTGTTAGAGGTGAAGTTGCTTTTCTAAAGCCTGGAACTCCCAAAGCAGATCAGTTTGAAGGCGAAGCAACTATTTATGTTGATGATTTTGAAGGCTCACAATCAACTATCGATTTACGTTCAGTTCAATCATGGACCTTAGCTTCTACTCCAAAGAAAGAACCAAATTCTATAAATAATGTAAGTACATATCTGAATTTTGGAAGCGATTCAAATGATTTAAGTTATGGTTTTAAACGTTCAAAATTAAGCTGGTACACAATAGACCCAATATTTTATGCCGATAGACCTGATGGAGTTTCTGAAGATGATTTATCTACTAATAGAACAAGAAGAATATTTAGTAGTGAGTTATATCCTAATGTAGATATTGCTGTTGGACAATCACAAGTTGTAAATACATTAGACTTAACTTATTATCCAACAGAAAGAGGACCCTACAATAATAATCCAGATCCAATAGTTCCTGAACAAAATTTCGGAGGAATCACAAGAGCATTAAACTCAACTAATTTCGAACAACAAAACGTTGAATATATTCAGTTTTGGATTTTAGATCCTTATTATGATACTGCCAATCCTTTATCTCAAGCAGACCCATCTAATACGGGTAAAATCTATTTTAATTTAGGTGCTATTTCTGAAGACATACTTAAAGACGGTAAAAAACAATTTGAAAACGGATTGCCAGAAGCTGGCGGTAATCAGTTAACACATTCAACTACTTGGGGGAAAGTACCTCAATCGCAATCGTTAGTTTATGCTTTTGATACAAATGAAGGTAATAGAGCCATTCAAGATGCTGGTTTGGATGGACTTTCAGACGATGAAGAAGCAGCTAAATATACCAACTTTGCAGGAAATCCTGATCCGGCAGGTGATAATTATCAGTTTTATTTGGCAGCACAGGGAAATGTATTAGAAAAATATAAAAACCACAACGGGACACAAGGAAATTCACCTGTAAACGTTACCGATGCTAATCGAGGAAATGCAACGCTACCTGATGTTGAAGATATAAACCGCGACAACACAATGGACGAAATTAATGCGTATTATGAATACAGCATTGAAATGAAGCCAAATATGTTGCCGGGTTCAAATTATGTTACAGACATTGTTGAAAAAACTATTGGAGGATCACAAGTTCCTAATGGAATTGAAACCAAAGCAAGATGGATACAGTTTAAAATTCCAGTTTCTAAACCTGAAAGTATAATTGGAGGTATTTCTGATTATAGATCCATTCGTTTTATGAGAATGTTTATGACAGGATTTAAAGAAGAAGTAACCGTTCGTTTTGGCGCATTAGATTTAGTTAGAGGCGAATGGAGAAGATATGATGCTTCACTAGATCCAAATGAAACTACAGTAGAAAATAATCAAGATACAACAGATTTTGATGTTGAAGCTGTAAATATTCAAGAAAACGGCAATATTTACGTATCGCCTCCAGGTGTTGTTAGAGAGCAATTATTTAACCAAAATACAGTAATCAATCAAAATGAACAATCTCTATTAGTAAGAGTTAAAGGAACAGGCTTGGAGGTTGATGATTCTCGAGCCGTTTTCAAAAATGTTAGCGTTGATATGCGTCAGTTTAAAAAACTAAAAATGTTCTTGCACGCACAATCACTGCCATCTGAAACCGCATTAGAAGATAATGAAATGGTAGGATTTATTCGTTTTGGTAACGACTTTACTGAAAATTTTTATCAAGTTGAAATTCCGTTAAAGGTTACTTCAACTGGAGCAAAATCAGCAGAAGAAATTTGGCCAGAAGAAAATGAAATTGATTTAGCAACAGAACTTTTAACGCAATTAAAAATTGAGTTTAAAAATGCCAATCTAATTTTAGATCCAAACGAAATTTTTTATAAAAACAATACAAGCGAGGGATTTCAGGGTTTGGGTAAACTAAAAATTGGAGTTCGCGGAAATCCAAATTTCGGTTTAGTTAGAACTTTGATGGTTGGTGTAAAAAACAATTCAAAAGAAGTGTTAGCGCCAGGTAAACTAATAAAAGGTGAAGTTTGGTTCAATGAACTTCGACTAGCCGACCAAGATAACGAAGGTGGAATGGCAGCTGTTATGAATGTTGATGCCAATATTGCCGATTTCGCAACTCTTTCAGCAACTGGAAAAATGAGCACCATTGGTTTTGGCGCACTAGAACAAGGACCAAATGAAAGAAGTAGAGAAGATGTGCAACAATATAATATTGTAACCAACTTGAGTCTTGGAAAATTACTTCCTAAAAAATGGGGCATAAATTTACCTTTCAATTATTCTATTGGAGAGGAAACCATTACGCCAGAATATGATCCGTTTAGTCAAGATATTCGATTAAAACAATTAATTGATATTACCGATAATCAAGCGGAGAAAGAGAATATCAAAAATAGAGCTATCGATTATACAAAACGTCAAAGTATCAATTTTATTGGGGTTAAAAAAGAACGAGGCGAAAAGCAAAAACCACATATTTATGATTCAGAAAATCTAACATTGTCTTACTCCTATAATAAAGAACAACGTCATAACTATGAAATTGAAGATTATATAGATCAACGAGTAAATACAACGGTTGATTATGCCTATAATTTTCAATCGAAAGCGGTTGAGCCATTTAAAAAATCTAAATTCTTAAAGAAAAGCTCCTACTGGAAATTATTAAGTGATTTCAATTTTAATTATTTGCCTTCCAATATATCTTTTAGTTCAAATATTATTAGACAGTATAACCGTCAGCAATTCCGTCAGGTTGATGTTGAAGGAATTCCACTAGATGCACTTTACAGAAGAAATTTCCTTTTTAATTATCAATATGGTTTTAATTACAACATCACTAAATCATTAAAAGTTAACTTTAATGCTTCTTCAAGTAATATTGTTAGAAATTATCTCGATGCGAATAATGTACCTGATAATTCAGTTGAAATTTGGGACGATTATTGGAATGTTGGAGCGCCTAATCAACACAATAAACAGATAGTTGTAAATTATGATTTGCCAATAAATAAAATTCCTTTCTTGAGTTTTGTAAAATCAAATTATACTTATACAGGAGATTATAGCTGGCAAAAAGCTTCGCAAGCGTTAGCAGAAATTGAATTGGGCGGAATAAAATATAACCTAGGAAATACTATTCAAAATGCTGGTTCGCATAAGTTGAATACCAGTTTTGCAATGGATAATTTTTACAAATATATAGGTCTTACAAAATCAACCAAAAAAGGCTCAACTAAACAACCAACAAAAGCACCAAAACCGGGAGAAAAAATTGTAAATACAAATCTTCCTGCAACAAGTTCAAATTCTGTTTTCAAAGATGGAATGATAGGATTATTAACTAGTATAAAAAACATTCAGGTAAATTATATAGAAAATAAATCGACTGTTTTACCAGGTTTTACTCAAGGGTTAGGTTTCTTTGGTTCGACTAAACCAACTATTGGGTTTGTTCTCGGTTCACAGTCTGATATTCGTTACGAAGCTGCAAAGATGGGTTATTTAACTAATTATCCAGATTTTAATCAAAACTTTACACAAGTAACTAGTAAAACGTTGAATCTTACAGCCAACATGGATTTATTTCCAGATTTCAAAATAGATTTTACAGCAGATAGAACTTATGCTGATAATTTTTCTGAACAGTTTGATACTAAAGGAGGGCAATATAATTCGCGTTCTCCCTATACAACAGGAAACTTTGCCATTTCTACAACGATGCTAAAAACTTCTTTCAAAACAAGTGATGGTGTAAACTCTTCGCCTTTTGACGATTTTAGAAATAATCGAATCATAATCGCCAAACGTTTAGCCGAAAATTATTATGGAAGCAATGCATATCCGCTTGATTCTGATGGCTACCCTGATGGTTTTGGCAAAAATAGTCAGGCAGTCTTAATACCTTCATTTTTGGCTGCTTATACGGGTCTTATTAGTGGGAAACAAGGCGAATCTGCCAATAAAATTTCCCTGGGTTCATTTAGAGATATTCCTATTCCTAATTGGACAATGAAATATAGTGGACTAATGCGCTACAAGATGTTTAAAGAAAAGTTCAAAAGATTTTCATTGCAAAGTGCTTACAAAGCATCTTATACAATCAATTCATTTAGATCTAATTTACAATTCGGAATAGATTCTGATGGAAGAGATACTGGTGGAAATTTTTTAAACAAAACAATAATTGGAAACATAAATCTTGTTGAACAATTTAGCCCTTTAATGCGAGTTGATATGGAGTTGAAGAGCTCTGTCAAAATCCTTGCCGAAATGAAACGTGATAGAGCATTATCAATGAGTTTTGATAATAATTTATTAACCGAAGTAAAAGGAGTCGATTACACGGTTGGTCTTGGTTATAGGATAAAAGATGTAACCATTTCTACTAAATTAGCCGACAATCCAACAGGAATTATCAAAAGCGATATTAATCTAAAAGCCGATTTTACCTATAGAAATAGTCAAACAATAGTTCGTAATTTAGATTACAATAATAACCAATTATCAGGAGGTCAAAATCTTTGGTCAGCTAAGTTTACTGCCGATTATTCGTTTAGTAAAAACTTTACAGCAATCTTCTTTTATGATCATTCTTTTTCTAAAGCTGTTATTTCAACTTCATTTCCAATCACTAATATTCGATCTGGATTTACTTTGAGATATAATTTTGGAAATTAAGATAAATCTATACCTTTGTCAGAACATAAACACATAAAATAAAATGAACACACCAACTAATTTAAAATACACTAAAGACCACGAATGGATTTCAATTGATGGCGATATTGCAACTGTAGGAATTACTGATTTTGCACAAAGCGAATTGGGAGATATTGTATATGTTGAAGTTGAAACTCTAGACCAAACATTAGAAAAAGACGAAGTTTTTGGAACTGTTGAAGCAGTTAAAACCGTTTCAGATTTATTCTTACCTCTTGCTGGTGAAATTATTGAATTTAATGAAGATTTAGAAAGAAATCCTGAAGTTGTAAATTCTGATCCTTACGGTAAAGGATGGATGATAAAAGTGAAAATTTCTGACGATTCTCAAATTTCCGAATTATTAGATAGCGAAGCTTACGGAAAATTAATTGGTGCTTAATAAAAAACAAACTCTTTTTGTTGCTTCTTCTTGGACACTTTTAGTAACTGTTTTAAGCCTAATTAGCACTGGAAGTTTCGTGAGTATAGCAAATATAAACATTGCTTATAAAGATAAAATTGTACATTTTATTTTCTATTTTGTAATGGTTATTCTTTGGCTCAATTATTATAACAGAACTACTTCCAAAAATAGTTATATAAAAGTTTTATTTATGACTATATGTTATGGAATATTGATTGAAATTTGTCAAGGTGTTTTTACTGCCAACAGAGAAGCCGATGTTTTTGATGCAATAGTTAATACTGTCGGAGCTTTTTCTGGATTTATTTTGTTTAAAGCGCTATCAAATAAAAACTAACATACTTAAATCTCTCATAAGTCGGGAGATTTTTTTATTTTTACAATGTAAATATCCAACTATGAATATTAAAAATTATTTAGATTCAACGTATCTAAAAACAAACGAGCAAGCAGGATTGTCTGAACAAGAAAACGAAAACATAGCTAAAGGTTTTATTCAAGAAGCCATCGATGAAAATTTCAAGTTAATCATGATTCGTCCTGATAGAGTTGCTTTGGCAAAAAAAATGATTACCGAAGCCAATTCTAAAGTTACCATTGGAACAGTAATTGGATTTCATCAAGGAGCAACAAGCATTATAGAAAAATTGGAAGAAGCTACTATAGCAATTCATAATGGTGTGGACGATTTAGATTACGTTTGCAATTATACCGCTTTCAAAAATGGTGAAATTGATTTAGTGAAAAATGAAATCCTACTTGGAACAAAACTAGGGTTAGACCATCATAAAATCGTAAAATGGATTATTGAAGTAGCAGCTCTAAACGATACACAAATCATCCAACTTTCAGCACTAATCAAAAATGTAGTAATGGCTAATTTTAAAGAAGACAATTATCAAAATGTTTTCGTAAAATCGTCAACGGGTTTTTATAAAACTGAAAATAATTTACCAAATGGAGCTACAAAAGAATCTATTGTTTTAATGCTCGAAAACGCTTCTCCATTATCTATAAAAGCGGCTGGTGGTGTTCGTAATTATGAAGAAGCTGTTGAAATGATAAGGCTTGGTGTAAAACGTATTGGAACTTCGTCTGCAATAGCAATTGCCAATGGCGAAGTTTCTAAAAGCGATTATTAATTTCTGAACTAATTTTTTGATGAAAAAATACCTTTTATTGATTTTGCTTACTTTTCAGTTTACTTTATTTGCTCAAGAAAACAAAAGTGTAGAACAACTTCCAGTTTTTTCAGAATGTGAAAACCTAAACGGAAATGAACTTGAGGCTTGTTTTTATAATCAAGTGCAACAACATGTGTATAGCAATTTTAAAGTTGCTGATAATTTGACGCAAAACAACTATCAAGGCATTATTATTGTTCTTTTTGAAGTCAATGAAAAAGGTGTTTTTAAAGTTCAATATGTCGATTCTAACGAAGCAGATTTGATTGAAGAAGCAAAGCGTGTTTTTGGTTTGTTTCCAACAGTTCAGCCACCAACATTCAACGGAAAACCAACTTATTCTAAATATACGGTTAGAATTGGAATTCCATTAATAAATCCAGCCGAAATTATAGCGAAAATTCCTCTCGAAAATCAAGCAAAAAATAATACTTCCGAAAAAATAAAAGAAAAAGAATTTCCCGAATATGATCAGATTGTTTACAAAAAATTCAATAATCCCCAATTTGAAAGTCGCTTAAATATTCCGTTTTCACACAGTTATTATGCACAATTTGATGACGAAATGAATCAAGTTGGTACAAATAATCATACAGCTTCAAAACCATATTCGTATGCCGAAGTTTCAAAATACTACAATTTTGCAGAAAATAATAAAAAAATTTTAGTCGATGCTTCAGGTTGGTGGTCAAGAAAATTGTGGAACGAAAATACAGTCGAAATTCAAAGTGATGATTATTGGTTTACACTCAATCCAATTCTAGATTTACAAATGGGAAAAGCGTCAGGAAAAAACGATAAAAGCACTTTTATAAATACAAGAGGAATTCAAGTACAAGGAGGTTTAGGTAAAGAATTGAATTTTACAACAACCATTTACGAAAGTCAAGGAAGGTTTGCCGATTATTTCAATCGTTATTCTCAATCTATAAAACCTTCTGGTGGTAATCCGGCTGTAATTCCAGGTATTGGAATTGCCAAAGAATTCAAAACAGATGCTTACGATATGCCATTAGCAGAAGCAAATTTGACATATACGCCAAGTAAAATGATTAACCTTCAGTTGGGTTATGGAAGAAATTTTATTGGTGATGGTTACCGTTCACTGATTACAACAGATGGGGTTAGTCCGAATCCGTACTTCAAAATAAACACTAGTTTTTGGAAAATAAAATACACTAATACTTATACTTGGTTAAAAGATGTTCGTACAGACGTAACAGTTGATGGAACTTATTCTAGAAAATTCATGGCAAATCATTACTTAAGTTGGAATGCAACTAAAAGATTGAATATCGGATTTTTTGAATCGGTTGTTTGGGGCAATCAAAATAATAGAGGGTTTGATATGAGTTTTGTGAACCCTATTGTTTTTTATCGTTCGGTTGAATTTGCTTCTTCTTCAAAAAGCGGAAATGCTCTTCTAGGAATTACTTCAAAATATAAATGTAATAATAAAATCAATTTATATGCTCAGTTTTTGCTTGATGAATTTGCACTTGGGGATGTTAAAAAACAAGATAAAAGTTGGAGAAACAAATTTGCCTATCAGTTAGGAGTAAAATATTATAATGCTTTTGGTATCGAAAATTTATTGTTGCAAGCAGAGTACAATCGTGTGCGCCCTTATGTTTATTCTCACAGCGATCCTTTGACAAATTACGCAAGTGTTAACCAAAGTTTAGGGCATCAATGGGGAGCAAATTTTAGCGAATTTATAGTAATTGCACGTTATCATAAAGGAAGAATTTTCGCCGATGCTAAATTAACAACTGGAATAAGAGGTTTTGATTTTGCAAACTCTGGAGCAAATTCTAACTATGGAAGTGATATTTACAGAGATTATGACCAAGATAGATCTGCAGACACAGGAGTTAAAATAGGTCAAGGAAACAAAACAACAGTTTTTATTGCTGATATTCAGGCGGGTTATCTCATCAATCCATCATCAAACTTGAAATTATTTGGAAGTCTGATTTATAGAAATTTTAATCCAACGGTTGAAACTGCTGGTGTTTTTAAAGAAAATACAACTTGGTTTTCAGTAGGAATTAGAAGTGATATTTTTAATTGGTATTTTGATTACTAGGTGTTTTTCAAAAAATCAATATTCCTTTTTAACCCTTGTAGCTTGGTTCTTTTTACGGCCGAATTTTTGAAAACTTTATCAAATGTTTCTTTGGTTATTTCCTCCCAATCTTTTTTGGAAAAAGAGAGTAATTCGGGATTAGTATTGAACAACGGTTCGTTATGCGATTGTGAAAAACGATTCCACGGACAAACATCTTGGCAAACATCGCAACCAAACATCCAATCATCAAATTTTCCTTTCATTTCTTGTGGCAAATTATCTTTAAGTTCAATAGTAAAATAAGAAATACATTTACTTCCATCTACTTGATAAGGTGCTACAATTGCTTCTGTCGGGCATGCATCTATACAAGCTGTACATGTGCCACAATGGTCGGTTGTTGCATGGTCATATTCTAAATCTAAATCAATAATTAATTCGGCAATAAAGTAGAAAGAGCCCGCTTTTTTGGTAATTAAATTACTGTTTTTACCTATCCAACCCAAGCCGCTTTTGGCAGCCCAAGCTTTGTCCATAACAGGTGCTGAATCTACAAATGCTCTTCCTGTAACATCGCCAATTTCAGTTTGAATAAAATATAGCAGTTCTTTTAATTTTTCTTTTATGACAAAATGGTAATCTTGACCATATGCATATTTAGAAATTTTATAACTCTCTTCGTTTTGAATTTCTGATGGATAATAATTTAGCAATAACGAAATAACACTTTTGGCATCATCAACTAATAAAGTAGGATTTAATCGTTTGTCAAAATGATTTTCCATATAACTCATTTGACCATGATAGTTATTATTCAGCCAATTCTCTAATCGTGGTGCTTCTTGTTCCAAAAATTCTGCTTTGGATATTCCACAAGAAAGAAAGCCGAGACGAGTGGCTTCAGATTTGATTAGTTTTGAGTAATTGGAAGCTGTAAGCTGTAAGCTGGAAGACATACTACTTGAGTTGGTTTTTGAAAGCAATCATCATATTAATAAGATTGAATGATTCTTGATAATATTTTTCAAAATCAATTAAACTTATATATTCTCTACGTTTTGTTTTATGTAAATATGTGACTACTTCTGCTAAAGAACGTATTGAATAACCTAAAGATTTTTTAAATTCAGGATTACTTTGCTCGATTGAACCTTCAGATATATTTAAAGCTATTGAATCAACCGCTCTATTTATTTGAGAAGTTAAGTTAAACACCTCACTTTTTGGAAAACTTTGCGAAATTTTATAGATCTCATCACCAAAATCCATTGCTCTCTGCCAAATAATTAATTTTTCAAATTTAAAACGCATAATTTAATTTATAAAATTAAAAATCTTCCCACTTCCATCTTCCATCTCCCAACCTTTTTTAAAAAAGTCCTCCTTGAACATTCAATTTAATTTTACCTAAATGTTTATATGCTTTCTCGGTAACTTCTCGTCCGCGAGGTGTTCGCATTATAAAGCCTTCTTGAATAAGAAACGGCTCGTAAACTTCTTCTATGGTTTCGCTACTTTCGGAAACTGCTGTCGCTAGTGTTGATAATCCAACTGGTCCGCCTTTAAATTTATCAATAATGGTGTTTAGAATTTTGTTGTCCATTTCATCTAGACCATGAGCGTCAACATTTAACGCTTTTAATGAATATTTGGCAATTTCAATATCAATTTTTCCGTTTCCTTTTATTTGAGCAAAATCTCTAACACGGCGCAACATTGCATTAGCAATTCGAGGTGTGCCACGACTTCTACCGGCAATTTCAATAGCAGCTTCCATAGTAATTGGCATTTTTAAAATAGAAGAACTTCTTTGTACAATAGTGGTCAAAAGTTCGGTATTGTAGTATTGCAAACGACTTTGAATTCCGAAACGTGCTCTCATTGGAGCGGTTAATAAACCTGAACGTGTAGTTGCACCAACAAGCGTAAAAGGATTTAAGTTAATTTGAACCGTTCTAGCATTTGGACCCGATTCAATCATTATATCAATTTTGAAATCCTCCATGGCTGAATACAGATATTCTTCAACAACAGGGCTCAATCTATGAATTTCATCTATAAATAAAACGTCTCTTTCTTCTAAATTTGTAAGTAATCCAGCTAAATCGCCAGGTTTATCAAGTACTGGTCCAGATGTAATTTTGATTCCAACACCTAATTCATTTGCTAAAATATTAGCCAATGTTGTTTTTCCTAATCCCGGCGGGCCGTGAAATAAAGCGTGGTCAAGCGCTTCATTTCTTTGATTGGCGGCTTCAACAAAAACTTTTAAATTATCTAAAATTTGATCTTGACCTGCAAAATCGTCAAAAGATAATGGTCTCAATCTTTTTTCGAGATCAAGTTCTTCAGGATTATAATTAGTATTAGTTGGATCTAAATTTTCATTCATACCTACAAAGATACTATAAGAAATTTATATTTTGTTATTAGTATTCTAATTTCACATATCGCATGTGTTTTACTATTCTTCCTTTTCGTCTTTCAATATATGAAGATGAATTAGTAGCCTTATATTTTCTTGGATTTGGAAGAATAGCCGCTATTCCAGCTGCTTCAAATTTAGTCAAATTATTGGCGCTTTTTCTGTACCAATGTTTTGAAGCAGCTTCAATACCATAAACACCATCACCCATTTCTATCGAATTGAGATAGACCTCCATAATGCGTTCTTTACTCCAAAAAATCTCTATTAATATAGTAAAATAAGCTTCTAATCCTTTGCGCAAATAACTTCTTCCTTGCCATAAAAAAATATTTTTTGCGGTTTGTTGCGAAATCGTGCTTCCGCCTTTTAATCGTTTTCCTTTACTATTGTTTTTAACTGCTTTTTGAATGGCGCTAAAATCAAACCCGTGATGCGTTAAGAATGTTCCATCTTCGCTAGCAATAACTGCCTTCTGAATGTTTGGCGAAATTTCTTCTATCGGAACCCAATCGTGACTCAATATCATTTCTTTTCCAGCTGATTTGTTTTCGATAGCTCTTATGGCCATTAAAGGTGTATAAGGAATAGGAATCCATTTTAAAAGGATAACTATCGCAATTGATATGGCAAAGAACCATATCATTACTTTTTTTATAAAAAGAAAAATTTTTCTAAACATGTACTTAAATTAATTCTGCTAATTCTTTTCCAACCAAGCTTCCAATAGCAACACCCATTCCGCCTAGTCTAACACCGCAATATACATTTTCTGATAATTGCGAGACTATTGGGTTTTTGCTATTTCCAATCCCCATTATGCCGCTCCAACGATGTGCAATTTGAAAATCTTGATTGGGTAAAATTACATTTTTTAACAACGCTTCCAATTTATTTTGAATTTTTTCTGTTTGAGACAAATCGGTGGTGGTTTCTCCATCAAAATCAAGGTTTCGTCCGCCACCAAGTAAAATTCTATTGTCAATATTTCTGAAATAATAATAGCCTTTGTCTAAATGAAAAGTTCCTTTTATATCTAAATTAGGAATAGGTTCAGTAATTAATACTTGCGCACGAGCTGGTTTTACTGCATTGTTGGTTAGGTGTGAGGCAAATCCGTTGGTTGCAAAAAGTAGTTTTTTGGCTTCAAACGAATAATCATTTACCACAATTTCAACGCTCAAATTTTTATCTGAAAAGGAAGAAACGTTAGCATGATTTAGCACCATTATATTTTCAGAAATAGCTTTTTTTAATAAAGCCTGCATCATATTTCCGGTATCTACTTGTCCTTCAAAAGGATTGAAAATCAAATATTCGTGTATGTTTTTGAAATCAAAACGGTCAACTTCTTTTGCAAAAACAGCTGTTTTGAATAATGGTTTAATGATTTCGTTTACAAATGGAAGTTTTTGTAAGCATTCGTTGTAAGTTGATTCGTCCTCTTTTAAAAATAATTCATATCCGCCGTAAGGCTTGAAATCAATTGCATAATCACCAAGATTTTTTCGTAGCAATTGCAATCCGTTCCATCGCTTTTCAATTAGTTGAATTACCTCTTCTTCGGTATGGGTTTTTAAATCGTCAATTATTTCTGAGAGACTTCCAAAACAAGCAAATCCAGCATTTTTTGTGCTTGCACCCTGAGGAAGAATTCCTTTTTCAAGAATTAAAATTTTACTTTTTGGAAATCGTTCACGTAGATTTAATGCGCAATGTAAACCTACAATACCGCTTCCAACAATAGCATAATCAATATTTGTAAACCAATTTTTTATTTCCCAATAACTTAATTTCATTTCCTAAAATTTCTATAAAAATAACATTTTTTTTAAACAAATATTCTTTCTCATAAAATTAATAATTACTTTTAACGAATCATTAAATAACCTATTTCAGAATCGAAAGACGCTGAACTCTGAAATAAATTCAGAGAAATCTAAATTCAGAATAAAATGAAAAAAATATTTCTTATAATCGTTAGCACAATGAGTTTATCAGCATCAGCGCAACAAGTTTTATCTCCAGAATTACTTTGGAAATTAGGAAGAGTTTCTGTATTAGGAATTTCAAAAGATGGAAAATCAGTGGTTTATATAGTAGCCATTCCCTCAATAGAAGAAAACAAATCGAATTCTAAATTTTACACCATTCCAGTAAATGGTGGCAATGCAATCGAAATAAAAGACACTAAAGATTTAGTGGCCGATAAAAATATTTCTCCAGATGGGAAATACATTTTGTCTTCTCAAGAAGTAAAAATCAACAAAGTTTTAGGTAAAGATATTTATCCAAACCTTGATAAATCAAATGCACAAGTTTATAACTCGTTAGATTACCGTCATTGGGATACTTACAACGATGGAAGTCACAACCATGTGTTTTATGCAGAAAATAAAGATAAAACAACTCCAATTGATATTATGCCAAACGAACCGTTTGATTCACCTCAAAAGCCTTTTGGTGGTGAAGAAGATTATATTTGGTCTCCAGATTCTAAAAGCATTATCTATGTTTCTAAAAAGAAATTCGGAACAGAATACGCTATTTCTACTAACACCGATTTGTTTGAGTACAATTTAGAAACAAAAATCACAAAAAATCTAACA
>Ga0208597_1000647_pt1 | contig 13715 bp, 4 predicted proteins | sample LakMenEpi05May12_FD_150673 | JGI IMG/M metagenome (GOLD analysis project Ga0208597, IMG submission 150673) | Freshwater microbial communities from Lake Mendota, WI - 05MAY2012 deep hole epilimnion (SPAdes) | ecosystem: Environmental > Aquatic > Freshwater > Lake > Epilimnion/Euphotic zone ...
CAACGGGGGCAACACTCATTGCAGGTGCTGTGTTTCCTAGCTACATCCCACCTGCAGACGCAGTTGGTACAAGATATTATTACTGCGTTGTGACCTTCACACAAAATCCCAATTGTACTGCTATTACTTCAAGCATTATTCCAGCTGTGGTTCTCGCAGATCCAATAGCTTTTTCAAATCCATTAACTCAAACCATTTGCGTGGGTGGTGGTTTACCCAATCCTCTATCTGCCTCTTATTCGAATGGCTTCGGAGCACCATCTTACCAATGGAGCACAATAACTAACGGAGTTTCAACTCCAATTCAAGGCGCAAATACTCAAACATACTCACCTCCCATTTTCACAACGGCGAATACCTACAACTATTCAGTAACCATTAATACTTCTGCAAGCGGATGCACGGCAGATTCTTCAGATGTCATTTCAGTTGTTGTTATAAACGACCCTTTGATCACCAGCCAGCCTTCTCCTCCAATTACTTATTGCCAAAACACTCCTGCAGGAAATATTGCTACCTTATCGGTGACAGCGACTGGAGGAAGTGGTACGTTCTCCTATCAATGGTATGTTAATTCGACCAATTCAAATGCTGGCGGAATAGCTGTTGCGGGTGCGACATCTCCCACTTTCACTCCTCCTTCAATTACCCCCGGAACATTTTATTATTACTGCATAATCTCTCAACCCGTTGCAAATTGTAGCGTTGCATCGGCCCCTTCTCAGATTATAATTGTAGAAAGTCCTGTATTTACAAACCCTCCATTTACTACTCAAATAATTTGCAACGGCGGTACAACCGATTCTTTGCAAGTAACAACTTCAGGAGGAACGGGAACTATTTCCTATCAATGGTATTCAAATACGACAGCAGTCAATTCTGGGGGGACAATTATTCCGGGTGCAACTTCGAATACCTATACTCCGCCAAATACGAATTCAACTCTACCCGACACCACATACTACTATTGTATTGTTAGCTTCAGTGCTGGAGGTTGTTCTAATATTTACTCGAATGTTGGAGGGGTGATAATTCTTCCTGATCCCGCAATTGCCGCTCAACCAACATCGACTCAAACCATCTGTGTTGGTGGAATTGCGGCACCACTATCGGTGTCAATGCAAACGGGAACAGGTGTTGGAGCTTTCACTTATCAATGGTATTCCAACGTTTCAGCATCTAATTCTGGAGGAGTAATTATTCCAGGAGCAACCAATGCAACATACATCCCACCCACTTTCAACATTGACGACAATTTCTATTACTATTGCGTCGTTACGAATTCTGGTAATGGTTGTGGCAGTGTTATTTCTCAGGTAGCCACAGTCATAGTGGTACAAGATCCTGGCATAAATGATCCGATATTGACAACCCAAACTTTATGTCAAAACGCTCCAGCTTCGGCCATATCGGTATCGGCGTCAGGTGGAACCGGAACATTGTCTTATCAATGGTTTAGCAATACCACTCCTCCAACTGCAATCAGCGGAGCAAACAGCCAAACTTTCACCCCACAAACGGCAGCAATTGGAACATTCAATTATTATTGTGTGGTTACCACTCCTGTATCGGGTTGCTCAGCACCAAGCGGCAGCAGTGAGGTGATTGTGAATCCCGCGCCTACATTTAACAATCCGCCGACTTCAAGCAATGTCTGCGTTGGGGGGACGGCAAGTCAAATGTGTGCTACCTATTCCGGTGGCACCGGAGTACCTTCGTATCAGTGGTACAGCAATAGTACAAACAACAATTTTGGTGGCACCGCTGTTGTTGGGGCAACTGATTTGTGCTTCACTCCTTCGACATCGGCCGTTGGGACAATTTACTACTATGCTTTAGTAACATTAGTAGGAGGTGGATGCTCAAGCATTACTTCGAGCACTGGGCAAGTCGATGTTATACCTGACCCATCAATTTTAGCACAGCCAACAACCACTCAGACCATTTGTGTTGGAGGAACCGCTACGCCGCTTTCGGTGACAATGGAACCAGGGACGGGCATTGGAGCTTTCTCATATCAATGGTATTCCAATAGTAACCCAACGAATATCGGAGGCATACTTATTTCAGGTGCCACAAATTCAACCTATACACCACCTGCATTCAATACAGTAGATACACTTTATTACTACTGTATGGTTTCGAATGCTGGAAATGGCTGCGGAAATGTCGTTTCTCAGTTGGCTGAAGTAATTATTGTTGATGATCCCGCAGTGAGTAATCCGGCAACTAGCACACAGACTTTATGTCAAAACGCCCCAGCATCAGCTATATCGGTATCGGCATCAGGTGGAACAGGGATATTGTCTTATCAATGGTACAGTAATACGACTCCCCCAACTGCAATGCCCGGAGCAAACAGCCAAACTTTCACTCCTTCAACCGCAGCAATTGGAACATTTAATTTCTATTGCGTGGTTTCAACTCCTGTATCGGGTTGTTCGGCTACAAGCGCCAGCAGTGAGGTGAATGTGAATCCCGCACCTACATTTAACAACCCGCCGGCTTCAAGTAATGTTTGCTTAGGAGGAACGGTAAATCAAATGTGTGCGACCTATTCTGGTGGGACTGGAACACCTGCGTATCAATGGTACAGTAATACAAATAATATCAATTCAGGTGGGACAATCATTAGTGGCGAAACTAATGAATGCTACACTCCCTTGGCATCTGCCGTTGGAACAACTTACTATTATGCTGTGGTTACACTTGCAGGGGGCGGATGTTCAAGTATTACTTCGAGCACAGGACAAGTCGTTGTTACTTCGAACACTACTATTTCACTCCAACCAAATCCCTCACAAACCATTTGCGCTGGAGGAAGCATATCTACCCCCTTAAGCGTTGAATATTCAGGAGGAACGGGAATTCCAAGTTACCAATGGTATAGCTCTCCATCAAGTGTTGCAATTAGTGGAGCAACATCTTCCACTTATACGCCACCCTTATTTTCGGTAGCTGATACGAGCAGCTATTATGTAATTATAAGTTTGTCAGGTGCTGGATGTGGCATTCAATCTTCAAGTATCGCAGACATTTATGTTGTTGAAGATCCTACTGCAACTATTTCTTCCGGTGCCACATATTGTCAGAATGCCGGATCAGTTGTACCGTTGTCGGTGGTTGTTTCTAACGGGCAAGGGACGCCTTCTTTTCAATGGTATTCAAACAATACAAACTCAAATACAGGAGGAACTATTATTTCCGGTGCTACTGCACTATCCTTTTCACCACCGGTTGCCAACACGGGAACAACCTACTACTACTGTATGATTACCCAAAGCGGAACGAACTGCGCGGTGAACTCACCTGCTGTTCAAATCATAGTGAACCCAGCGCCTACATTTGACAATCCTCCGGCATCGAGTAATGTTTGCATTGGTGGAACGGCAAATCAAATGTGTGCAAACTATTCAGGTGGAACCGGAACGCCGGCCTATCAATGGTATAGTAATACCCTCAACAACAATTCAGGGGGTACAATCATTATTGGCGCAACAAATTCATGTTTCACTCCACCCACATCTTTAGCTGGAACAACTTATTACTACGTTGAGGTGGCTCTGGCAGGAGGCGGATGTTCAAGTATAACTTCGAGCACAGGACAAGTCATTGTTGCACCTGACCCTTCAATTTCATTGCAACCAACAACCACTCAGACAATTTGTGATGGAGGAACAATTCCAGCACCTCTTAACGTTTCCTATGCTGGTGGGGTTGGAACACCTGCATATCAGTGGTTCAGCACATCACCCGCTGTTGCCATTGCAGGTGCTGTTAACAGTACGTATACGCCACCTACACTTTTTGCCTCAGACACTTTCAACTATTACGTAACAATCAACTTTACAGGATCAGGTTGCGACGCACTTACCTCTGCCAATGCCGCCGTAATTGTTATTGCCGATCCTTTAGTTACTGTGCAGCCATCGACACCACAATCTGTTTGTCAAAACACCGCCACCTCACAAATATCTGTTAACATTACAGGAGGAACAGGAAATGCCTCATATCAATGGTTTTCTAACACAACAAATACCAATATTGGAGGAACCATAATCTCTGGAGCTACTTCAAACTCCTACATACCTCCAAGTAATATTATTGGAACCCAATATTATTTTTGTGCTATCACTCAAACAGGAGCTAATTGCGGTGTAAGTTCTACGCCCTATTCTGTTATAGTGAATCAAGCTCCTCAATTCTCTCCTCAGCCTTTAAACACACAAGAACGTTGCTTGAACGCTTCAACAGCCAACTTAGTTGCCACCTTTATTTATGGGACAGGCACTGCAACTTATCAGTGGTATTCTAATTCCACAAATTCTTCAGCTGGAGGAACGCTGATGAATACTGAGACCAATAATATTTTTACCCCTTCCTCAAATGTTGCCGGCACATATTATTATTATTGTGTTGTATCATTTGCAAGTGGAGGAGGTTGCCCAAGTATTACATCAAATGTTTCTCAAGTCATTATTCACCCTTATCCAATTGTAGCAATTACGGGAGGAGAAACTATTTGTCTTTTAGAATCATCTGATATAAACTTTGCGTTCACTCCTTCAAGCGGGCTGTATGATATAACGTATACAGCAAATGGACAAAGTACAACTATAGAAAATTACAATGGAGCTAACCCTTTTTACACTGTTACTCCATCTCAAACAACGACCTATGTCGTAACCAATATAGCTTATGACCAGGTGCCGCAATGTGCGATTCAACCTAACACTTCAATTGTTGTAGTTGTTAATCCATTGCCTGCTCTCAATAACTCGAACTACACTTTTTGTTCTGATCTTGCTGGAACTTCCATACAGTATACTCCCGATGCAAATACATATACGTATGACTGGTTGCCAAATCCTTCGGCGAACTATTTAGGTCAAAACAATGGACCGAGTGTCATTAGTGTAACATTACCAGATCCAGTTGGAAACGCACCTACCGAATTCTTTTATGTTACAAACCTTACGAATAATGCAACAGGATGTAATGCGCTTGATTCAATCTTGGTTACAATAAATCCGAATCCGATTGGGACTTTCACATTACCCACTATTGGTTGCATAAACTCTCCGATTCCTTTGAGCAATGGAGATGCTACAATTGGATCATACGAATGGTCCATTGATGGCTCGCTATATAGTTTACTAGCAAATCCTACTCCTCCAGTTTTTGCTGTTTTGGGTGATCACACAATTGAAATGGTAGCAATCAATTCATATGGATGCACAGACACTTTAAATTCCGTTATTCAGATTTATGAGCAGCCCGTTGCTAACTTCAGCACTGATTTAAATAACGGTTGTGCACCTCTGACAGTTGGCTTTACAAATTTGAGTACTGGCCAATATGTAACCAGCTACGATTGGACATTCGCTCCTGATACGGTTTCTTGGAACAATACGTTTTCATCTTCAACCTTAATTAATCCACCAAGTGCAACATACCTTCAAGGCGATATTACAACAGACTACATTGTTACCCTCGCAGTAACGAACGCATGCGGAACTGTTACATCTCAACAAGTCATCACAGTGCTTCCTACACCTGTTGCAAATTTCACCCTACCCACTCATACAATTTGCTCAGGCAGCACCCTTATGGTGAATAACATTTCCGTTGGAGAACCAATTGGATATACTTGGACGTACGGAAATTTCACCTCATACAATCCGAATTTAACGTCTGTTTTTTTCCCGAGTGATTCTGTAACGCATGTATACCCTATTACACTTACACTTACCAATGCATGCGGAACAGACACATACAGCGACAGCATAACTGTACTTCCAGACAACGTTCAAGGAGGATTTACTACATCGATAGACGCCGGCTGTTCACCGTTGACTGTGACTTTAAATAACACTACTTTCAATACAAATTTATCTGCAACTTGGCACTTGGACGACCCGCTAAACACTGTTATTTCCAATCAGAATACAGTTCAGTTTACCTACCTCGCAGTTAATAACATTTCCCAAAATTACAATCCTTATTTAGTCGTAACAGACGGATGCGCTAATGATACGATTTATACGAATATTGCAGTCTTCGCCAATCCTATTCCAAATATTTCGGCATCACAAATCAATATTTGCGCAGGTACTACTGTTAATTTTTCGGGAAGTATAACTGGGGGTGGAAGTGGCTTTGGATATGCATGGGACTTCGGAGGTGCTGGCACATCAAATACGCAAAACACATCATTTAATTTCGTAACGGGCACCAATGTTGGACAAAATATCCCCGTGACCTTGACGGTTTCATCTCCAAACAATACAGGATCTAATTGCACTAATTCTGTGAGCACAATAATCCATGTCTATAGCAATCCAGATTTAAGTTCCGTATCATACAACACGACTGACGGATGCAGCTTACTCAATGTTCAAGTAGCAAATCTCCCGAATAATTTAAATACTATCATTTGGGGAGATGGAATAACAAACACCTCTAATTCACATAATTATTTAAACAATACTGGGGCGGTAATCACCTACAATCTTGGTATAAACTCAAGCATCACCTATCCTACAATTCCTAACTTGGTTTGCACTTCAACAAGCAATCAGCAAATTACCATTCACCCAACTCCGTTGCCTGTTATTTCATCCTCAACCATAAATACTTGCGAGGGACAGCTTGTAAACTTTATCGCTTCAACACAGAACAATCAAAATTCAGGAGTAGGTTATTCTTGGAACATCGGAAATCTTTCGAATTCTAACAATGCTAATACCTCATTCAATTTCACTGTGGGAAGTCCGGGAGGGTTAAGCTATCCCATTACACTTACGGCGTCCCAAACAACCCTAGGAGTTACTTGTTCTGCAATAGCGAACTCATCAATTATCGTTTATGACACTCCTGATTTAACACCTATTACTTTCAATTCAACATCAGGTTGCAGCAATCTTAATGTAATTATTTCGAATCTACCAAGCGCAAGTAATCAAGTCAATTGGGGAGATGGCAACACCAATTTCACGAATACACACACCTATTCGAATAATGGAACAGGTCTATTATCATATCCCGTAATTGTTACTTCAACAAGTAGTTATGGAACCACTCCGCAATTGAATTGCACAACGACTTCTAATCAAGTTGTGAACGTGTATCCTACACCTCTTCCACAGATTAATTCATCGGGAATGTTTGTCTGTGAGGGAAGTAGCTTAGATTTCAACGCTTCTACTTCAAATAACCAAAATGTCGGTATATCCTATTTTTGGAATTTCGGAATCCTCGGAACCTCAAATTTAAATTCAGAAAGTGTATTGTTTCAAAACGGCTCAAGCACAGGCACACAATTTCCTATTGAACTTACAGCCTTTCAGACTACCTCAGGAACTATCTGTTCAACGACTGTTGTCGAGAATATAACAATTTACGAGACTCCTGATTTGAGCACTGCAATTTTCAATAACCAAAACGGTTGCAGTCCATTACTTACAAGTATTGCTAATTTACCAGTCTCTACGTACACATATAACTGGGGCGATGGTGTAACTACTTCCACTCCAAATCACTTGTATATTAATCAAAGTAATGCACCATTAAACTATAACGTTACTATTAACGCGAGCAATTTCTACCCGACTATTCCTCTGCTTACCTGCAGTTCGAGCGCAAACGCAACCGTTCAAGTAAACCCACAACCGATTGCCGCATTTACTTTTGATCAACCTGAAGCTTGTTTTTACCCCCCTGTAAATGCAACCATGCAAAACACGTCCACATTTGCCGTAGCTCCATACATCTGGAATATTGGTGGAATTAGCTATAGTAATTCCTTGGCAACGTATCAAACAACATTCAACTCTTCAGGAATTCATCCTGTTGAACTTGTAGCTACAAATCAATTCGGTTGCACCGATTCGATAACCAATGACTTCATTATTTACGATTTACCAACTGCACAACTAAATATCCCAAATAACCAATTGTGTTTGGGAACTACAGCTCAATTCGCGGTAACGGGAACAAATATCGCAACGTCTACATGGGACTTTGGAGATGGAACAATTTTAAATCTACTAAACCCTTCAACTGTTACTCACTATTACGGTCAGCAGGGAGTTTATTCGATTGAAGCCATCCTTACTAGTAACCTAGGATGCGTTGACACGTTAACTTTTCAAAATTTCTTGATTGTTCATCCAACGCCAACTGCTAGTTTTCTAACCAATACGCTCACAGCAGATATTGTATATCCATATTTCGAATTTTACAACTACAGTGTCGGTGGAACAAATTACAACTGGGACTTTGGCGATTCTAACTTCAGCACAGATTCGAATCCAACACATACCTACGAAAACATCGATAACTACCTCGTTCAACTTACCGTTTCTAACGAATACAACTGTTTCGATATAGCAACGGAAATACTTCATGTTGAAGGAATTGTAGTTTTTGTTCCAAGTGCGTTTACACCTTTGGATTACAACGGAGTGAATGATGTTTTCAAACCATCTTTCTCAAGCACAGAAGGAATTGAATTTTATGAATTCACAATATATGACAGATGGGGAGTTAAAATATTTCAAACAAACGACGTAGACGAAGCGTGGATTGGAAACTCAAAAGAACACAATCCGGGAGATGATAACTATTACGCTCAAAACGACGTCTACACCTACCGAGTTGTGTACAGAAAAAAAGCTCGAGCCGATGACCCACAACCCGACCGAATTGTTACAGGTCACGTAACCATTATAAGATAAAAAAAGCCCTTCGGGGCTTTTTTCTTATGCGTCTAATTCACTCGTGAAGTGGAAACTCAATTCCGGATAGTTCTGTTTTTCCATGTCGAGCATAAACTGGCTGGGAGCCAAGAACACATCGCGCTCTTCTTTGTCTTTCACAATGTTGTTTCCTTTAATGCGTAAAAATTCTGTAAGCTTCGCGGGATCGGTAGTGGTGATCCAACAGGCTTTGTAATAAGACTTCGGCTCGAAAATACATTTCGCTCCGTATTCGTTTTCCAAACGGTATTTAATTACTTCAAATTGAAGTTCACCGACTGTTCCTACTATCTTGCGTGAACCCGGCTCCTGGAAGAAGACTTGCGCTACTCCTTCTTCAGTAAGTTGACGAATTCCTTTGTCCAATTGCTTCGTCTTCATTGGATCGCGGTTCACCAATTCTTTGAAAATCTCTGGAGAGAAACTTGGAATGCCCTTGAACATCATGTTCTCACCTTCCGTAAGCGTATCTCCAATCTTGAAATTTCCAGTGTCGTACAATCCAACTACATCGCCCGGATAAGCTTCGTCAATGGTTGACTTTGCTTGCGCCATGAACGTAACAGGATTAGGGTATTTAAATTCTTTCGCTAAGCGAACATGCTTGTAGAACTTATTTCGCTCAAATTTCCCACTGCACACGCGCAAGAACGCAATGCGATCGCGGTGACGCGGATCGATATTCGCGTGTATCTTGAAAACGAATCCACTGAACTTCGCTTCGGTTGGTTCTACTTCTCTCGTCTCTGTATCACGAGAACGTGGAGTCGGTGCAATCTCAATGAACTTCTCTAACAATTCACGAACCCCGAAATTATTCATAGCTGACCCGAAAAAAACAGGAGCTAACTTTCCTGCTTTGTACGCTTCAACATCGAACGGATCGTATACATTGCTAATGAGCTCAACATCTTGACGCAATTCATCGGCATATTGACCGGCCAACTCATCAAGAATTGGATCGTTCAAATCTTCTATATGAACGATGTTCTCCTCCACCTTGGTTTTATTCGAAGCAAATAAATTAATACTCTTATCGTAAAGTTTGTAAACGCCTTTGAAGCTGAATCCCTTTGATATTGGCCAAGAAAGTGGTTGAACTTTAATAGACAGCTTCGTTTCCAATTCATCCAGAATATCGAAACCATCGCGTCCTTCCAAATCCATCTTATTTACGAAAACAATCACTGGCGTATCACGCATGCGACAAACTTCCATCAATCGCTCAGTCTGCGTTTCAACACCTTTCACACTATCAACAACAAGAATTACACTGTCCACCGCTGTTAGGGTGCGATACGTATCTTCCGCGAAATCTTTGTGACCGGGAGTGTCAAGCAAATTAATTTGCTTGCCCTGATATTCAAATACCATAACCGAAGTTGCAACAGAGATTCCCCTCTGTCTTTCAATCTCCATGAAATCGGATGCGGCAGTTTTGGTAATCTTATTGCTTTTTACAGCACCTGCCGTTTGTATTGCACCACCAAAAAGCAAAAGCTTTTCAGTCAATGTTGTTTTACCCGCATCGGGGTGAGAGATAATTGCAAACGTTCTTCTTCTTCCTATTTCTTCTTGCGCACTGGCCATGTTCTTCCTTTGTTACTTCCCAGCCGACGCTTCTACGTAGGCTTTAATTTTAATGACAGTGGTTATTTCCGGTTCTGTATTCGCCGTAATGGTCACCGACTTCTCTTGATCCTTTTCCTTTTTTGTACTGTCGAACTTTACCTTAATAGCTGCCGATTGTCCGGGCTTAATTGCCTCCTTCGGCCACTCCGGAACGGTGCATCCGCATGAACCTTTGCAATCTTCAATAATCAAATCTTCCTTACCTGTGTTGGTGAATTCAAAATCGAACTCACGCTTCTCCCCTTCTTTCAACCGACCGAAATCGTGCACCATCTTTTTGAATTTTATTTTCGTTTTCGGGCGTGCAATAGACTCTTCACCTGAACCCTGTTCAGGAGCTACCTTTGGAAGAACCACAGGTGCAGGCTGACTTGGAATAACTTCTCCAGTGTTGGTTGAAGAAGTTGAGCAACTTGCAAAAACAAGAAGTGCACTTCCAAAAACAAATACTAGCTTTTTCATTTTCTTATTTTTTTGCTTTTGATTTACCCATTTTGTATTCATCGAATCCCAATGGAAGTTTCTCGAACTCTCCATTGACAAGAATTTCCATTCCGCGTTTGAAGGCAGGATTCAATTCGTTAATGATTTCATAGAACGATTCATTCTCATAAATCCCTCTTCCCACCAACGCCTTCATACGAATAAGAATCACCTGCTTTGAACGAGCAAATTCCTCTTCATTGAATTTCACTTCCTTTTTTTCAGCAGCTTGAATAAATTCCTGCACTTCAGCTTCCGAAAACATGAAGCGTGAAATAAATTCTTTTGAAGTTGGATACTTTCTCTTCAACTCATCGCGATGAGCGTCTACGTATTCCATGGTCCAGTCGTTGGTAATTCCAACACGCAAAAGATTCGAAAAATATTTACTGTTCTCAGAAGTGTCTAAAGGAACAAAAATATCTGGCATAATTCCACCACCGCCGTATACCGTGCGGTGCGTTAAACGTGTTTCATATTTATCTTCTTCGGAAAACTTAATGCTATCAGCATGAAAAAATTCTCCATTCTTCAATCGCTTCAAATAATCCATCTCGTAATCTTCCAATCCTTTTTCATAAGGCTTTTGAATACATCTTCCTGCAGGTGTGTAGTACTTCTGAACCGTTAGACGAACCATAGAACCGTCTGGCAATGGAATAGGACGTTGAACCAATCCCTTTCCGAACGATCTTCTTCCAACAATAACTCCGCGATCCCAGTCTTGAATGGCACCGCTTACAATTTCGCTTGCGCTCGCTGAAGATTCATCAATCAAAACAACCAACCGCCCCTCTTCAAATCTTCCTTTAATGCGTGGCTTTGCATTTGTTTTCTCTTCAGGAAACGCTCTTCCCTTGGTAAATACAATAAGCTTGTCTTTATCCAAAAACTCGTCGCACATGTCAATCGCCGCGCTCAACATTCCGCCACCATTGTCTTGAAGATCTAGAACTAAATCGCGCATTCCCTTTTTCTTCAAATCGTCTAAGGCCTTACGCAACTCTTCCGTTGTTGTCTTCGCGAATCGAGATACTTTAATGTATCCTACACCTTCAGCAGCCATGTACGCTGCATCAATTGAATAAATTGGAATTTTATCGCGAATGATTTCATAGGTCTGAACACCTACAACTCCCTTGCGCAAAATGCCAACTTTCACTTTCGTGCCGCGGGGACCACGAAGTTTCTTAAACACGTCGGTATTCTTTACTCCAATTCCAGCCATGTTAACACCATCTACGGAAACAATTTTATCGCCCCCGCGAATGCCCAATTTCTCAGAAGGCCCGCCCTGAATAGGTTCCACCACCATAATGGTGTCGTGAAGTATATTGAACTGAACTCCAATACCATCGAAGCTTCCTTCCAACGGCTCGTTGGCTTCTTGCAATTCTTCAGCACTGATGTAAGTTGAATGGGGATCCAATTCTTCCAGCAATGAAATGATCGCCTTTTCTGTAAGTTCTTTTGAGTTTACCGAGTCTACATACATGTATTCGATGTAGTTCAGCAACGACGCGAATTTATCTGTAGTTGTTTTCGGATCTGGTTGTGCCCAAGCAGTGGCTGTGATAAGCGATTGGACAACTAAAAACAGGACAATTTTCTTTTTCATAAGTTCGGGTTAAAGGTACAACGCAGATTCGTTGCACCAATAGCCCTAACTAAAAAACCGTACCACTATTGCACGTCGAATTCCACCACGAATTCCTCGGCTGCATTCCCGCTCTCATCTATGGCCTGAAGCTCCCAATGCCAAACCCCTTGAATGGTATCTGGAACAACATACAAAAGAGTCTTTGTAATTGTAGTTCCCGACAGTGTTTGCACACGCGTGTCAACCCACAAACCCGTATTCGGAACCACAGCTGCAGTATCCGCTTCGCCTTCATGAGCATGCCCATCCGCTGCATCATGGATACTTGCGCGAAATTGACTTAGCATATTCTCATCGGTAATTGTAAACTTTACATACAGCGAATCTCCGGGCGTAACCGCAAAATCCTGTCCCAATGTATCGTTCACAGAGACAGAGCTAATCAAAGGCGCTGTGGTGTCTTCCTGTTTGCAACTTTGAAGAAAAGCTGCTCCTACGAAAAATAAAACGAGTGTTTTAAAAAATTGATTTTTCATTTTGAATTGATTTTAAAATTTAATTAATGTTTGAATAAATACATTTCGGCCCATTTCCGGAAGATTCAGTCTTCTGTAGTTACTCGTGTGATTGTAATAAAACGCATTGAAAAGATTGTTTACACCAAGGTTGCTTTCGAGTGTTATGCCGCGCAACTTCCATTCAACTTTCAATCTAGAATCTAGCGTGTGATATCCAGGCGTTGACTTCTCATTGCGGTCGACTCTGTTTTGCGCAGCAGCCCAATTGCCTTGCACTTCCAACTGAACATTCAACTTGTTTTTCAATTCGAATAATTTATGTTGAAATAAAATCGTCGATGAAACAGGCGGAGTAAACGGAGAAGCAGTTCCCGATGAAAACAAATACGAAAACACCGACTGCGCGCTCCACTCCAACTTCGTTCGCGTATTCAATTGAAACTCACTTTTCATTTCACCTCCTGAAAACAGTGCACCATCTTGCGCATAAACATGAACCTGTCCTCCGTCTGGCAATTCTGAATAAATCGAAGAAGCCCGAAGAAAAATGTAGTTGGAAAAATAGTGCGCATATCCCGCCAACGACAATCGGAATTTTTCGGTTTGAAGTTCATACGCCGCATCGAAGAGATATCCCACTTCCGAATTCAATATGGTATTGCCTTGCTCGTGGCGGAAGGTACCGTGATGGACGCCGTTAATGAATAGTTCTGCAGCATTCGG